>BNJS01003121.1_pt1 | contig 20104 bp, 26 predicted proteins | sample 8540461 | NCBI WGS metagenome assembly BNJS01 (sample SAMD00202454, study PRJDB9452) | human saliva metagenome | isolation source: human saliva | place: Japan | reverse complement strand
CTCTTCAGTTCTACTGTGACTCACAACTCCCGTATTCGTATGAAGGTCTTCGCCACTCAAAGGTGTCTGTTGGTTTCTTGATGATGTCTGTCTTACGAACAGTATGCGCTTGTTTGCTGTAGGCTGCACTGTTTGTGCTATTTTCTAGATCGCCTTCTCAACTTTTGCTGTTACGGTGACGCTATCGCCTGCTGTCCGCTGGAACTTCAATCCGAACCGCCTGTAACCTTAACATCTGGATGGTTACCCTCGACAGTCAAGTGCCATTGTCCCCTTTCTTGACTAACAGCTGGTCCGCCTTCTGTCACACGGAATCTCGATGCGATCGCCTCCATTTGTCGTATCTGGAGTCACTTTCAAGTTACCGTTTTTGCCATTGTTCTGCAGTTGGGGCTGTTGGGGCTGCTTTCGTTACTCTCAACTTAACAGTCGTGTCTTCACTACTTCCGTCAGTGTAAGTAATCGTAACTGGAATATCTTGGAAGTGCTTCCTGCAGTTAAGCTTGGTAATTGTTCTTTTGAAGTCACCGGGTGAATGTTCGATGACGCATAGTCTTTCTCTTCAGTTCCTACTGTGACTCCCACAACTCCATGTATTCGTATGAAAGGTCTTCGCCACTCAAGGTGTCTGTTGGTTTCTTGATGATGTCTGTCTTACGAACAGTATGCGCTTGTTTGCTGTAGGCTGCACTGTTTGTGCTATTTTTCCTGAGATCGCCTTCTCCAACTTTTTGCTGTTACGGTGACGCTATCGCCTACTTTGTCCGCTGGAACTTCAATCGAACCGCCTGTAACACTTAACATCTGGATGGTTGCCCTCGACGGTCAAGTGCCATTGTCCCTTTCTTGACAACAACTGGTCCGCCTTCTGTCAACGGAATCTCGATGCGTCCGCCTCCATTTGTCGTATCTGGAGTCCAACTACCAGAGTTACCGTTTTGCCATTGTTCTACGGTTGGGGCTGTTTGCTGCTTTCGTTACTCAACAACAGTCGTGTCTTCACTACTTTCGTCAGTGTAAAGTAATCGTAACTTCTGGAATATCTTGAGTGCTTCCTGCAGTTAAAGCTTGGTAATTGTTCTTTTTGAAGTCACGGGTGAATGTTCGATGACGCATAGTCTTTCTCTTCAGTTCCTACTGTGACTCCCACAACTCCATGTTCGTATGAAGGTCTTCGCCACTCAAGGTGTCTGTTGGTTTCTTGATGATGTCTGTCTTACGAACAGTATGCGCTTGTTTGCTGTGGCTGCACTGTTTGTGCTATTTTCTAGATCGCCTTCTCCAACTTTTGCTGTTACGGTGACGCTATCGCCTACTTTGTCCGCTGGAACTTCAATCGAACCGCCTGTAACCTTAACATCTGGATGGTTACCCTCGACAGTCCAAGTGCCATTGTCCCTTTCTTGACAACCTTTGGTCCGCCTTCTGTCAACGGGATCTCGATGCGATCGCCTCCATTTTGTCGTATCTGGAGTCACTTTCAAGTTACCGTTGCCATTGTCACTACCGTTGGCACTTCTGGCGTTGCTTCTTTTACAGCTACATACTTTAACTTGAGTTCTTTTACCTTGGCTATCTACCGCCGCTAAGTAACTTCATATAATCCGGCTGGTGTTAACACCAGTACCATTGCTGCAAGTTTTGCGAAATAATCTTGACATTTCCTGCTCCAAATGGTTTGTTTTCATCGATGTCCGCACTATCTTCACTGCAATTCCTGTTACTGTCACTAACTCTTTTAACAAGTCGGCTGTTAATGTTGTTCCTGAATCATAGATTTTCATGATTCGCATCTCGCCCTGCTCTCATTTTTCACAACAATATTCGGTGCCGGAATTGCCTCATTAACTACTTTCCACTTACCTGTCGTAGCTGGCTCTTGTCCTGCGTCTGGTTGAGTGTAGACACGAAAGTCCTAACCCTTTATTATAGGAATCAGTAAGTTATCTCCATTTGCATTTTCTTCTTTAATATGAAGTTTTGCCGTTTCCGCTTTGTTCATTTAGAGCAATACGAATATTGTTTTCTGCTGGATTAGTTGTGCTTGGAGTAGAAGTAATTGCTCCGACATATCCATTTGCATTCGTCACTGTTGCTGAATCAGTTCTTGTTGCTTCTGTATGCCATCCATCTGTCCCACGAACCAAAACGATACTATTTACTTTATCTCCATTTTCCTCACTATTATGGAAACGTAATTCAACTCGTTTGGCATCATGTGGAACAGTGAAATCAATATGCTTGCTACCAGCAATTGTTGACGCTACTGAGTAATCACCCATTTCAACAGCTTTACCATCACTTGTTGTAGATAGAGTCGTATTAGCTACTTTATTTACTACTGTAATTGCTGATGGTTGTTTTATTTCACCATTTTTATTCTTACTTTGGCGAATTTTAACACTCTCTGGTAAAGTTACAGTCCAAGTATCTCCATTAATTGTAACTTATCTTCTTTCACTTGATAAAACAGTATTATCTGCATCATTTAAGTGAACCTCTACTACTTTTTTATCTGCTGCAGATTGAGCTACTGCAAATCCACCTAATGTACCAGTAATTATACGAGTCGTTGAAGTGATCGTTTCAGCTTGGATCGTTGGTTTTGGAGGTAGTACATTCACAACTGGTGTCACAATATTACTTGGTTGTTCTTGTGTTGCTGCTGGAGCATTTGTACCTACTTGTGATTTTGGTAAAATTACTTTTACTTGATAACTATTTTCTCCTGATTCATTTGCAACATCACTTGTTCCAACTGTAATCCATTGATATGTTGTTCCTGTTGGTAGCCTTCTGATCCTTCCGCTCAATTTCACAACCTGTTTTTGCTTGATTTTCTGTTAAACGAGTACCTTGAGAAACTGTTAATGTATTTTGATTCATTTTCTGTAATACTAAATACTTTATGTGTTAAAAGTTGATTCTTGTCTTCAACGATTTGCAGCATTAGTTTCATTATTAGTAAATCGACCTACATTATATTTTGCTGTCACGAGTATAAGTTGTTGTTCCAACTGGGTCTTTCTTCAATAACGTTGGTAATTGATTTGCATCTTGTCCTTGTGATTCAGTTGTTTTCTTCACTGTCCAATTTGCTGTCACTCCACTTGGTAGAGCTTTATTCTCACGATAAGTACTAAAGTCTCCGTGTCTATCAGCTGCGCCCTTGAAATCATAAATAGTTTCTGCAACTTTGATTTTTGGTAGGACACGATATGTTAATTCTCAACTGTTTTAGTAGTAGTGTCAATAAATCTTACTGTAGCTGTTAGTCTCTTATTATCGCCAGCAGTTGTTGAATCAAATTGTGCTGTTACTTGAGCATCACTTGGTAAATCAATTGTGCTATTTCCATCTTGTAATGTTAACCACTTGTTTCAATTCAAGCTTCAGTTAATGTCTCTCCACTTGTACAAGATTAACTGGCAGCTGTTTTAACTACTGCTGTGGTTTTGTGAAACTTCAACTAGCACTTTCATCTTTGCTTGTGTATCTGGATATGTGCACTTCTACAGTGACATATTTCTTACCATTATTTGTTGTTTACTGTTCCACTATTTTTTATTGATGTTGTAACTCCACCATCTCTTGCTTCTTGTGAAGATTTGGTATTGTTACAGGAGTTTTTAATTTTTCTAAATCTAAATTACTAATACTTCCAATATTATTTACAACTACAGGAGTTGCTCCGGCTGTTGGATTATATTTCTCGTTTTTGAGCTTTAACATCCAATTTGAACTTAACGGTAGTTGTATTTGTTGGAGTTGTTTTATCTGATGCTACAACTGTTAATACTTTATCTCTAATGTTGTATCAGTTGCTACTTTTCCGGATAATGTGTGAGATAAAAGGTGTTTGCATCTGTCTTACTATCACTTGATCTTGCTCCGGTTTCTGTTACCCAGTTGGTAATCCTGATGTAGTGAAACTTGATAGTTTTCCTGTATTATCTGATGCTTTTACAGTGATTTCAGCTTTTTCACCTCGATATACAGTTACTTTCGGTACGCTTGTTTCTGGAGTTGAGTCTGAAAGTGTTATATCTTGATTATTTTGTACTAACTTAACTGTTGGTTTACCCTTTTCCTCTACTTTGAACCAACCAACGACTGCTTCATCAGAAACATTTCCAGAGCGGTCTGTCGTTTTAGCAATAACTTTATAATAAGACGTTCCATTTCCTTGTTCAGCATTTCTTACAATAGTAGATATCGCATCTGTATCTTCATTATTGTCAGTTACTACTTTTGTACGAGTAGTTTCTCCATCTTTTTGAACATACATCTCTAATTTCGCTTTTGCTTGAGCTGAGCTATCATAATTATCTCTAACATCTACTTTAGAAGTTAAGAAATTAGCTGATATTTTTCCATTAGGGCCTGTAGCAACATTTTGCGCATTTGTAATAGCCTCTTTTGTTGCAGCTAAAGAACTTGTTGCTGGACGAGAAACTTCAGGTTTTCGTGGATCAATAGGTACAAAGTACACGTTAATAACATTTGTATTGCCAGTTGCTGTTGTGCCTCTATCTGTTAATAATGTAGCATCTGTATGTTTCGGCATTAGATATAACTGTTTATGTTCAATTAAAGAGCTACCGCTTTCTTCCTATACGACATTGTTCAATGTAATTGAATTAGAACCATTAGCTCCAGTAATTGTTGTGAGTTCCAGTTTCTAAGTTAGTTCCAATAATATTGCTTCCATTAACATCTCCATGATTGATATCTACTAACTTATTACCAGTATTAGAAATATTTCCTCCACCAGCATATGATGTTGGATTTACTAAATCTAATACGTTAACTCCTACTCCATTTTTACTAAAGTATCCAGTAGACGCATTTCTGCTGAAACCATTAGAATTTGCTTCTCCTAATGCTTTATCATTCCCTGTAACAGTCGTTAAGGATGGTTGATTTTGAGCATTTTTGGAGTAGCAGTAATAGTTTTAAAAACTTCATTTGTTTGTAAAGCTACACCACTCGTTGCATCGAATTTATAAATTAATGATTTCCCGTCTCCACTCCATTCAAAACCTGGATCTGTTGAGCGGTTTGCAGGTTTCCCATTATTTGTAAACGTAATATTATAATCATCACGAATATGCGCAAATCGAGTAACGACATTAGTTCTTGGATTAATTTGTAATTCTGCAATCTTATTATCTTTATCTAATGCAGTAATTAATCCAGTATCCGAAATATTAATATCAGAAACTTGTTTTCCTCTAATACTCCATTTTTATTTGCTTCAAAAATTGCTTGTTTTAATCGTATTTTTCAACTTCGATAATGCACCATTTCTATTCAAATCTTGAACTTGAACGACTAATTTATTAGATGCTAAGTTTGGAAAGTGTGCTTCTTCCTGTAACGTTTCTATTTTCACTATTATCAGAATTTACAGTATAAGCTGTTGTACCTTGTCCTCCACTAACTTTTACTACTGCATGAACTTGTTGCCCTTCTGTTAGAGTTAGCTGTAAAGTTCTCTGCTGATAAAGTTGTCGTACCATTTCTATCTGTTACAGTCTTACTAGCGACTTTAGTAGTTCCTTGATATAGTTCAACCGTTACAGTTGCTCCATTTTGCAATTGAGCATTTGTTGGAAGGTTTTCTACCGTTACAGTTGGTTTTGAACTTGCTGTACCATAGAATTGAGGTTGAGATATTGTTGGTGTGTTTGGCTTCACATTGAACTCAACTGTTTTCCAAAGTACCCTCTGCCAGCTACAGAAGCAGTATCTCCAGTTAATCCGGTTGTAGGATTTGTTGGTAATCCTTTTGTAGAAGTTTTACTATTTGGGAAATATGCTCTTGCCTTAACAGAATGTTTTCCAATCTTATCAAAAGAAACATGTTCACTAATTTCAGTATTTCCTTTTTAGATAGCGGAATTTCATATCTGAGCCAAAGTTTCCATCTCCTCTATTCGTTCCATCTGTTGTTGTTAAATAGTAATTTGGATCTAAGCTTTGAGCATTTAATCCTAATACATCTGAACGAGTGTTATCGTCAACTCGTGTACCTCTATCTTCAAAGTCTAAATCATATGTTTTAACTTTGAATTTAAGTGTAACTTGATTTCCTTTATCTACACTTCCTGTTGCATCATCAGAAACTTTTAAGGTAACAACATTTGTTCCTAATGTAGCATTAGAAGCCACTGTACCCGTAATAGTAGCAGTCGCAGGATTTGCTTCAGAACCACTAGTTTTTGAAAGAGTATTTCCATTATTTATAACAGTATTTCCATCTTTTAAAGGTAACTCAGCAGGCAATCCACTAATTTGCTTAATATTAATTTTTCCCAGTTGTATTATTATCAAACATTTTTAATGGAATATTTAAAGTTGCTCCTCTAAAGACTTCAACTACTGGAAGATTATTTTCATTACTTCCTAACACAGACTCTGTATTATTTGTTGGATTTGTCATTTTAACAGTAGGAGCGACAGTATCCGTCACATTAAACGTCATTGGCACTACTTTTTGAGCAGGTGAATAGATTGTATAATTTACACGATCTATTTCTTTAGTATTAACCACACCAGGGAATACAGCCATTGCGGTATACTTAGTAATAGTTCCTAACTCATTTAATTTCGTTTCATTAGCAACATCAGTAATTGTACCATTTCTAAGATCAATCTCTTTCCATTTAAACTGCATATTAGTTGGATAGTACTTATCACTATCTGCAGTATTACTTTCTGCCACTTTGAAGTGATCATGAGGGTCTCCTAATGTACTTCCAACAGCACGATTTTCTGTCGTACTATTTTTTGCTTGAATATCCACAATACGATATTTAAATTTATATGTTTCTGTATTACCATATTGGTCAGATGCTTCAACTAATCCAATTTGTTCCCCTAAAGTAGCATCATCTGCTACTTTATTACTATCAACAGCAGAAATGTATGATTTAAAACAGTAGTAGTTCCTACACGTGCTTTATCTACATTATCAATCTTATTAAAATAAACCCCTTTTGGTAAGTGTGTTACCATCAAACTACCAATTTACTCTCATCTGTTACTTTGAATGTTGGATTAAATGCAGCACCACGATAAATAATAAATTGATTTTCGTCTGCATTTTGTTAATATTTTACCATTCATTGTAACAACTGGCTTATTAGAATCTGGTACTGTTAAGTTTGTAAAGTGGAAATCACATAACACTTTTACAGAATCATCTTTGTTTCCTGTTAATGCATTTTTCATTATCCATGTAGGTAATTTTTAATTTGTTTCTTAACCCCTACTTTAGCAGTATTTCCTTCAAAAACTTGCTGAATTAGCATCAAAAAGTGCTTTTTAGCTAATTCGATAATTTTTGTTTTTGAGCTTCAGTTAAAAGCTTGTCCAATTGATAAGTTGTTTAACTCACGAGGTAGAGTTACATATTTTGTTTCCTCATATGCTTGTTCGCCTTGTGGAGTATAACGTACTTTTACAGGAACAATTTTTTCACCTGTTATATTGCTATTCCCATCTGCCCACTCAACATTTTTAATGGCACGGTTTTTAATATCATTTTGAGAACCAGGAATGTTTCTGAATTTCCTTTAAAAATATTTCTAAATGTACCAGTATTCCCTTCATTCCAATTTGTAAACAAATCAGAATTCTACTTGATACATTATTATATCCAGAAATAAAATCTGCAGCATTTCCTAAGGTATCCGTTGTTTTTCGAGCTTGATTCTCTTTTTGTTTCGTTTTTACAGGTTCAAAAATATCTGACTGAGTTACGATATTAAATGAAAATGGAAGTTTAATCGTTGAGCCATTATATGTTCCTTCTAAATAAGCTAAATGTCCACCTTTGGTTCTATCTTTAGAGTTCGTTAAAAGCGTCATTAGGATTATTATAATTATAGAGGTTATGAATATGAGAATACTTAGAACCATCAATGGTTTGCTGTAGGAGTTATTTTTAGTAATAATTTTTCCTTTTTGAGGTCTTTCATCTTGACCAGTAGTATTATTTCTTAATACTAATCCTGCATCAATAAAAACTATCTCCTTTTTACAGTACTTACAGCATCACTATTAAAAACTATGAAGAATTTTCAAAAGCTCCTAATTGAGTTCCTTTTTAAGAAAGTTTTCTTTTTGAAATCCCATTCGTAAATGAGATCTAATAGTATACGCATCTTTTTAACGTTCCCCATTGAGAATAACTTCTATGTTGAGTTAATCCCATAGTTGTTTCATATGTCTTCACACCAGCAACATAATAAGGAGAATCTGCACTATTAGAATGCGTAGAAAAATTCAAATGTATAAGAATGGTCAAATCCTCCTGCTTTTGTCCCTTGAGGTTGAATTGCAATAATGTTTTTAGTTGAGTTTCTAATATTTTCAAATAGAAAATCCGATTTTGAATAATTTCTCCATTGACTCCACTTCTATTAAAGTAGTAACCAGTAGAATTTTTTACAAAATCCTCCAATGTTCTAATCGGCGCTTGAATATAGGGGCGACCATTAATTAGACCTGTACCTTTGTAATATTCTCCACCATTAACTCCTTCAGTAGTACCCATTTTACCATTCAAAATACCTTTTGATTTTTGCAGCACATCATCAATAGAACCTGTTGCAATTTGAGATTCATTTTCTTTTAATACAACAGAGCTACTAAAGTCATGCCCATCCGGCAATGTAAAGTAGTAGAATGGTTTTTGGTGAGGTTCACGACCAGCATTAAATTGAATCTTCCAGTTAAAATCATAACCAGTTTGTTCATTCCCTGATACACGATTCACCTGTACATAAACCCTATTTCTAGTCCATGCAATTCTTTGAGGTCCTTGCATATTATTATTATTAATCGGGCTGTTCTCAGCGTTATTCGAGTTATATAGGAACGTCCCCACTTGATAATTATATCCATGATAGTTTGCATCAGTAGTACCTGCTGATTGGAATCTTCTAACATCATCATTTGTAATCATCCATGCTGTATATGCATTCCCGAACTCCGTATTAGCTCCTTCTCTTGTATTAGGGAGCTCTAAAATAAGATTCTGGCAACATCTTCTTACCATTATCCAAATCACGTTTTCCTGAATGTTCACGAGCAATTGCTAAGGCAAGTTTTTTCTCTGCTTGCTTACCTTTCTTCATTAATTCTTCGATTTCTGAAGCTGTCAATTGTGGATTTTTTAATCCATTTTCAACAGAGCGAACAACTTCTTCCACACCTTCCAAAAATTTCTTGGTTTCAGGGCGTTCAATTTTTTTAGCAGTATATAAGTAAGTGATTAAACTTTTAGAAAGTGATTCTAATTTATCTTTATTAGCAGTATCTTCTTTGTTGTCATCTTTTTGAACATCTTTAATTTCTTCAGTCTGATCAGTAGGAATCACAGCTTTATCAGATACTTTGAGCTCTTTTTTATCTTGAACTTTAGAATCGGTTCTATCTTCCTTGTTAGAATCTTTATCTTTAGCCTTAGACTTAAGTAAACGCACTTGCTCTGTAAAAGATTGAACCCGACTTACTTGACTTGCAATCGCTTCCTCAGAAACATTTTCTCCATCAAGTAAACGCTTATTTTCATCTGTTAATTGAGAAAGTTGATTAGATAGACTTAATAAACTTTCCTCGTCTGCTTTTGCAATCGCAGCTTGAAGTTCACTAAGAGCCTGATTAAGAGCAGACTTATCCACTGATTTCTTAGCAATTGCCTCTTTCTCAGACCCTACTTCCTGTGATTTTTCTGAATGTCCCTCTGTAGGTGGAACTCCCTCAGTCAAACCAGTAACAGCAACCCCCCACTTTTTCAGTATTGGCTGTTGCAGGAGAGACGGCCATATCCGCCTTAGCTACTCCATTAGCAAAAAACATTAACGCTGCTATGGCAACACTTGCAGCACCAAAATGGTACTTACGAATAGAATAACGGTATAATTTTTCACCATTATCATTAGACTTTTTACCAAACATAAATATGTCCTTTCTATTGTTTTAGTAGAATAAGTTTAAAATCTCCGAGACATAATGACTCGATAATATGTTAACTCTTTTAAAATAAAAAATCAAGCATTTACATAAATATCATCTAAAAAAATGTAAGCGCTGTAACACTGATATTTCAAGGTGTTTTTACATTATATATATATATATATATATATATATATATATATGCAACGCTTATTGTACCGTGTTTTTAGACTATGTATTATAAAAATTTAATATAAATAAAAAACAGATTTTACCTTTTGCTTCGGAAAAATCTGTCATTATTTTATTTTAAATGGTAGATTGCCTGTCCTTACATTTTATAGACAGCGGATTGATGAAAGCTTATATTGGGTAAAGGGCTTATTCCCAAAAAACTCCAACCACGGTTTACGAACCTCGTCTTTGCTGGTTTCTCTGTATTTTTAGTCCTTATTTGTGATGCTCTTTCAATAGTTCTTCAAACTCAGATACAGTCATACCCAACTGTTGACTGGCAATCTCAGGTGTCAGGATACCTTGACGAACCATATCTAGGAAGGCAAAAAGTCTCCCTTCTTCCCTTCCTTCAACTTTCCCACGCTCCAGTCCCTGTTCAATACCACGTTCTAATCCTCTTTCTTCAGCTTGTTCCAAGGCATAGTCCTGTGCTAACAAGGCTTGTTCTTCACGCATACGTAGTTGACTAAACATTTTCCTGTCCTCCTCGGACCAGCTCTTGTAGTCCAGCAGTTGGTCTGCCTGGCTGATGGCTCGCTCAGGTTCTTGGGTAAAGGGCTTATTCCCAAAAAACTCCAACCACGGTTTACGAACCTCGTCTTTGCTGGTTTCTCTGTATTTTTTTAATTCCAAGAATGCCATCTTGACCAGATGGTTTTCTTGTCTATTATTGCTGTTCTTACAACAAGGCCTCAAACTCAGCGACAGTCATACCTAATTGCTGACTGGCAACTTCAGAAGTCAGAAGACCTTGGCGAACCAGATTTAGTAGCATAGACAGACTTCCTTCAACTTTTCCTCGTTCAAGACCCTCTACACGACCACGTTCTAATCCTTTTTCCTCAGCTTGTTCCAAGGCATAGTCCTGTGCTAACAAGGCTTGTTCTTCACGCATACGTAGTTGACTAAACATTCTCCTGTCCTCCTCGGACCAGCTCTTATAGTCCAGCAGTTGGTCTGCCTGACTGATAGCTCGCTCGGGTTCTTGGGTAAAGGGTTTATTACCGAAAAACTCCAACCATGGCTTGCGAACCTCGTCTTTGCTGGTTTCTCTGTATTTTTTTAATTCCAAGAACGCCATCTTGACCAGATGGTTTTCTTGACCATTATTGGTGATAGTTAAAACCTCACCTGTCGTGTCCTCTCGCATACTAAAGCTATGAAAAGCCAAATCATCTTGGAAGTAATTGCTGTCCACAATTGCGATAGCGTATACTGGTGCGATATGCTTGTAACTCTGGTGTGTATTGCCTTCTTGCTGGCGAATTTTTTCTAGATTTTGATTAACCTGACTGCACAGGTAAGCCCATAAACGATTGATGAAAAAATTCTGATGATGGACTTGTATTTCGATAATAACCTGAGTACCGTTATCCAATTCCGCCAAGACGTCTATACTTGTATAGAAATCCTGGGCCGAGTACGGCATGGAAGGTAAGACGTGAATGTTACTTCCCTCCAAAATAGTTACATTTTTTGCTGGTAAATCCAACATATCGCGGATAAATTGACAAGTGATTTCTGGATTGCTAAAAATCTTCTTAGCAACCAAGTCATTAGTTGGGCTAATGCCCGGATGTCTGAGAATCATCCATTTCCTCCTTTTATTATACCATAGTTTTTAAATCTAACTTTACTAGATTCTATTGTTCTATCTATTTATTCGGAAAAAAAGTAGAAAGAATAGAGAAAATTAGGAGAAATTTCAAACTATATTATTTATCTGAAAGCGAAGGACGCCCACCATAGATATTATAAACCTGATAAAAAACAAAAGAGCTAGCCTAAGCTAACTCTTATCCCATGCGGAGAGAGGGACTTGAACCCTCACGACCTAAAGCGGTCACAGGATCCTTAGTCCTGCGCGTCTGCCAATTCCGCCATCCCCGCGTCGATTACTTTACTAGTATATCAACTTTTAGGATGCTTGTCAACACTTTTTTTCAAATTTTTTCATTTCATCAACCAAATTACTCAGAAATTTCATTTAGCTTTTCATCTACTAACTTAGCCCCGAGTGTATTTTTGAAATGACCTAGAGCAAATTGATGATTTTCAGGCCAGATGGAAGCAACGGCTGGTTTAACAATCTCGATGTCATATCCTAGATTATAAGCATCTATAGCTGTATGTAGGACACAGATATCCGTCAAGACACCTGTTAAGATAACTGTAGAAACGCGACGCTCTCTCAGACGGATATCCAAATCAGTCCCTGAAAATGCTGAGTAATGGCGTTTATCCATCCAAAAGACACGACTGTCTGAACCATGCTCTTGATAAAAGATCCCCAAATCTCCGTATAAATTGCGTCCACTAGTCCCAATCAAATTGTGAGGAGGAAATAATTTACTTTCTGGATGGAAACAATCGTTTTCTTCGTGAGCATCGATGGTAAAGAAGATATAGTCTCCACGTTCAAAAGCCAATCGAGTTACCTTGCTGATGGCATCTGAAATTGCCTGGGCTGGAGCACCTGCTGTCAATTTTCCACTATCAGCCACAAAATCTTCTGTATAATCAATCGAAATTAAAGCCTTAGTCATTAGTAATCTCTTTTCTTCACTTCTTCAAAAATATCTGTAATCAAGACCTTAAGATAGGTTCCCTTCATTCCAAGTGAGCGACTTTCAATAATCCCCGCAGACTCAAGTTTACGAAGGGCATTGACAATCACAGAACGGGTAATTCCGATACGGTCTGCAATAACAGACGCAGTTAACTGACCTTCATTTCCATTTAATTCCCCTAAAATTGCTGAAACAGCACGGAGTTCGGAGTAAGATAGGGTATTAACCGCCATGGTGACAGCAGTACGGCGACGGATATTTTTCTCATCTTCCTCACGCTGGAAGTTAAGAAGTTGAATTCCAACAACGGTACTCGCAATCTCAACAAGAATCAAGTCCTCGTCTTCGAATTTTTTATCATTGCGCCAAATAATTAAAGAACCAAGTCGAATCCCTGATACATGAATCGGTGCAATAGTCGTCAAACCATCTGGAAAGTCGGCACGACTTTCCACAGGGAAAATACTCAAATCATGATCAACTGTCAGATTGGCTTCTGTATCGTAAATCATGTTCGCACCTTGAATGTAGTCATCCGGGAAAATCTTAGTTTGGAAGAATTGCTCTACACGATCTGTATTGGTTTTGTAACGCATAAAATAACCAAGGAGACGTCCCTTGCTATTGACGATACAGGCGTTACAGTCAATAATATCTGCCAATTGACGGGTAATCGCATTGTATGGAAGTTCTTCCTGCAGCTGCTCCTCTGAGCGCTTCAGGATAGAAGTAATTTTTCTAGTTTTTTCTAATAAATGTGCCATTTTTCACCTCGAATTTAATCGCTATCATTATAACATAAACAGCTTGAATTTTCAATTATTATCTGAAAATTGCTTATTTAATTGCAATTTGAAAAAACAAGAATATTTTTAATTAAATTGCTTCTTTTCTATTGACAAACTCCCTATTTTTGTGTATCATAACATTACAAGAAGATAATATAGCTATTTTATATATCTTTCTTTTTCCATTCGGTCTCCTTATATAAAAAAGCGATTCATTTGAACCGCTTTTCTTATTTATCGCCCTTGTTTCGAATAACAAAGCCTGTTTTCTTTTCGCTTGAAGTAGTGCGTGGTTTTTTATTATCCTTACGGTAACGTTTTTCCTTATCAAAACGATCATTTCCACGACTTCCTTTTTTGAAATCATCACGACGACCATTGCCACGGCGATCACGGTCTCGACGGTCGTCCCCACGACGGCCTCCACGACCTCCCTTAACTTTACCACCGAATCCATTACCTGATGGTTTAAATGGCAGTGGTTTTTCACGTGCAATCTCCACTTCTGGAAGGCTATCCGGGTCTTGAACAGTCAGACTCAAGATATACATTGCCAATTCTTCTGGAGTAAATTCGGCAGCTAGCTTACGAGCATCCTTACCAAATTTCTCAAAGTTGGCACGGATAGTCTCATCTGCAAAATCACGTTCGATTTTCTTGAGAGCTACGTGTTTTTTTGCTTGGAAGGCTTCTTCTGCACTTGCAGGTTTGAGACCTTTCATGCGTTTCTTAGTCAAATTCTCAATGATTTGGAGGTAGCCCATTTCATTTGGTGATACGAAAGTAATCGACTGACCTGACTTACCAGCACGACCTGTACGACCGATACGGTGAACATAACTTTCAGGATCTTGTGGAATATCGTAGTTATAGACATGGGTCACACCTGAAATATCCAACCCACGCGCTGCAACGTCTGTCGCAACCAAAACATCAAGATTGCCATTTTTAAAGTCACGAAGGACACGAAGACGTTTGTTTTGGTCTAGGTCGCCATGAATTCCTTCTGCACGGAAGCCACGGATTTTTAAACCACGAGTCAATTCATCTACACGGCGTTTGGTACGACCAAATACAATAGCAAGTTCTGGTTGTTCTACATCCATAAGACGAGTCATGGTGTCAAATTTTTCTTGTTCTTTAACTCGGATATAGTATTGGTCAACCAATTCTGTTGTCAATTCCTTAGCCGCAATCTTCACATGCTCAGGTTCTTTCATAAACTGAATACCGATACGTTTGATGGCATCTGGCATAGTTGCTGAGAAAAGTAAGGTTTGACGACTTTCAGGGACACGAGAAATGATAGCTTCGATGTCTTCAAGGAAACCCATGTTGAGCATTTCATCCGCTTCATCAAGGATAAGCGTTTCAATATCTTGTAATTTCAAGGCCTTGCGTTTAATCAAGTCCAAGAGGCGACCAGGTGTTCCCACCACGATATGGGCACCAGATTTAAGAGCCTTAATTTGTTTTTCAATACTTGATCCGCCATATACTGAACGGACTTTGACTCCCTTACTACGACCAAAGCGGAACAATTCCTCCTGACTTTGGACAGCTAGTTCACGAGTTGGAGCGATAACCAAAGCTTGGATGGTCGCTTCTTCTGTACGGATTTTTTCAAGAGTAGGCAATCCAAAGGCTGCAGTTTTTCCTGTACCAGTCTGAGCTTGACCGATAACATCCTTGCCTTCAAGGGCCAAAGGAATGGTTTGTTCTTGGATAGGACTGGCTTCTACAAAACCAGCTCTTTCAATCTCTGCTAGCAAATCAGCAGACAAGTTTAATTCATTAAATTTCACGTTCTTCTTCTTTCTAAAGGTGGTGCGAAGCCACCCTATAGGGCTTAGTTTATACTTTTCTTTTTATGACGTATTTTCATATACTGGATACAAAATCGTGTTGCTTCTTTTCCACAAAAGAAAAGTACTGTTTCCTTTGCAACCTATCTAGTATAACACAAGAGAGAAGCAAAAGATAGTTAAATTCGTCGATAAAGTCATGTAAACGATTTTTTTCTGAGAAAAATAATTGAGAAATAATTTCACTCATTCTATAAACAGCCCTAATGTTCATTCTTACTATTGATTTTCTAATCAAAAGAATCTAATATAGTAATCAAAGTATAAAAATTTGAAAGAAGAAACAAATGGGCAATGAAAACAAAAATAAGCTTTAGTTGCTTTGGTTGAGCAAACTTATGGAATATCAACAGAACCAATTTTTAAAATAATAAATTTTTACCAGATTTTAAAGTATCTACGAAAAATGGCCTTCATATAGTCAGGGACAATATTGCTTTGACATTATTCATAAAGATGTATTTCAAATACCATATGTCGGAGATATAAAAAATTTATCTGTCATAGTTGGTGAAAATGGAGCTGGGAAAACAACTATTATCAACCAAATACTTAGGGGAGGGAAAGGAAAAAGCCTAATTCATCTTATTTTCAAGCAAAAATGACAAATTTTGGACATATCCTGATTTCTCACAAGAAGCAATTTCCATTCAACACTGTTCTACACATCCCTATATTATTAAATTTTCAAATGCAAAAAGAATTTTCCAAGTGGCGATATCTACATTCGTCCAGGTGCACTTGACGCGTCAAACTTTAAAAATATTATTTCGTTTTGATAAGGATGAGAAAATTATCATACTACAAGAAACAATAAACCAAATCAAATTTGTTGAAGAATTTAAGCATAAAAATTAATGAATTTGTAGACTATTCTCAAAAAGGGGTGACCGTAGATTTCGAAGGAGACAAGTTACCCTATAAGAGTGATCAACTATTATATTTGGATAGAGTTGAAAAAATTAACCAATAGAAATGACAAAAACTCTATTAATCATAGAATAGTTGACTATTTTTTTCAACATTGATAAATTACATCATTGATAAAGAGTATACCGAAAGCGATGCCTCACTAATAAATTATGAAAACCTATTGGCTCTTCATCTATCTTTTAGGAATAATGAAAACATTATGTTGCAATACCAATCCATTAGAGTTGATTCCGATCGCTTTCTTCCACTTGAGTATAGTATCGGAGGTTTACGACAAGATGTATCTAGTATCCAACTTAGGATACAAATGTTGATGATTGGGTAGATATATGGCATATCTTTTATATTATCAATCTCATTTTAATTATGTAGATAAAAACAAAGGTAGGAAGTGATAATAAATACCACAAAGAAATCAGTTCAATGATAAATGAGTTGGAGAAAAAAAGTTCAAAAACTTCGATACACTTTTGGATTTTTTTCTAATAGTGAACGTGATAAACTAGACAATCTTATTAGACAGATACAAGACATTTATCGAGATATTTATCGTGGTCTTTTGAAGAATTTCTCCCTCGTAGTAAAACCACTAGAAAAATGGAGCAAGCTTTGGGAAAGCATCAAAGCCCTTGTATACGGGTGGCTAAAGCAATCAGTTACACTTCCTATTTTGAACTAACTGAAAATGGTTACTTTGTCAAACACAAATTGATTCCAGAAAGAGTATGGACAAAACTAAAAGAGGTTCGTATATCTGATAATGAGATTGAACAACTCAAAGATGTTGAAGAGTTATTATACAAGTTACAAGAAATCAATACAGATTTTGAAAATTTTTATCTAAAATTGTAAGCATCATTTCAGAGACTTCTATACCAGCACTAGAAGAATCTCTACAATTTAGATGGATTGGATTAAGTTCAGGGTGAATTAGGATTATTAAGATCTTTTGCAAATTTATATTCAGCAAAATTAGCATTACAGAGAAAAACTCCCTAGAGGGATTGACCAAGATAATTTTCTAATACTTTTGGACGAAGTTGATCAAGGGATGCATCCCGAATGGCAACGAAAATGGGTTAGTACTGCTTTTACCAATTATTGAAAAAATATTCGATAATAAACATTTACAAATAATAATTACAACTCATTCCCCAATTTTTTTCTATCAGATATTTATAAAGAAAAATATTATCTACCTATCTAAAAGATAATACAGGATATGAAAAACAATAAGTTCAATAAGACATTCGACAGAATATCTATACTCTCTACAAAAACTCTTTTTTTCCTAAATAGATTAATGGGAGAATATGCATATAAGAGCATTGAAGATACTTTCGAATACCTAAATTTTAAAATCAATGCTGATTCAAAAAGGTATTCGACCAGAGAGCTTATTTAACGAACTTAGTGATAATTTACAAAAGAAAACGGCTCAAAAAAATTATCGAATCTATCGGTGAGCCCATTATTGCTAATCAACTAAAAGAATTATTTATCCGAGCTTTTTTTAGAAAAACAAAGATGAAATAGAGGAGATAAAAGACAAAATTGCTAAACTTCAAGAACAACTTAAACAACTTGAGGAGGACAATTCCAAATGATGCCCTTAGAAATACCCAAATATCCAAAGGAATTTATTGATTCCTATGTTAAATTGATGATTTGCAAATATTTAGATTCTATTATTAGTAAATCTTTATTGAAAAAGAATTGAGTTTTATAAACCAAATATCAGAAAAACCTTCGGCTCACAGTAGTGCGACCATTATAAAATGTCTAATGAAAGAATACTATTTTCATGAAAAATCATTTTGATGAAATAACTCTCTATGCGAAAACACATAAAACTAATTTAAAAAAACGTTTGTAAAAAGTAAAACTAGGAACAAGCAACAAAAATTCTTATTAATAAGATAACTACAAAAAATTTCAAAAGACTACAGAAATGAATCGTGGTATGGTGATTTTGTGATAAATTTAAATTCACTAATTATAAGAAAGAGTCAAAAAAATTATAAATTTCGTTGAGAGTTACAAAAAGTGGACACCAATGACTTTGTTGATTACTTTAGAGAAATTAATATTAGTCAAACCTGAGCATATGGCCTCTTATATAAAAAATCGTCCTAAATATCAACCACCAAACTTTAAGAATATAAAAATATACAACCTATCACAGGAAATTGAAATTAATAAGAAACTAGAAAAAATTAATAGCTATATGATTCGAAATTTTTATATTTTTCGGATAGCTATGGTTTAATAGTGTGCCCATACTGCAATCGAAATTACATCAATAGTAGAGGTAACTCATTTTCAGCAGAGATGGATCATTTTTATAACAAAAATGATTTTCCAATATTTGCAGTATCTCTATATAATTTCATACCAAGTTGTGGAACATGCAATCGGCTTAAGAGAACCTACGATTTAAAAATCAATCCTTTCTTGAAATGTGAAAAATAATTGTGTCAAATTTGATATCATAAAGTATAATGAAAATTATAAAATTGAATTAAAATATATTAAAGATAACAAACTATTACACATTAATACTCATCCCTGACTTAGAGAATGATCTGATTAATATTTTGAAACTAGATAAAGCATACAAAATTCACAATTTAGAAGTTCAAGAGATGGTAAATAGAAATGGAATATGGTCAAGAATATAGAGATTCACTAATAAAATTATTAACTGGAACAGAGGAAGAAATCAATAGAAAAATAGATACTCTTATTTATGGAGAGTTGTATTTATGAAAGAAGAATGAACTTATCAATAAAATCACTTAGTAAATTTAAAAAGATGCTTATGAAAAATCAAAAGATGGAAACTCAGTAAAAATGTAATGAATAATATAAAAATAGATACCTCAAATGATTGCTAGTAAAGTTCGAAAAATAAAAATTAGTTGATGGCTTATTTCTCCAAATTTTGGGCATACTAAAAAGAGGTCTTGACACCTAAATTTTAAAAATTAAAGCACGTTGAATCCATGTTTCTGTGCGAAGCGAGTAGCGATGATAGCTTTTCGATGCCCCCGTCGTTTCTTGAGTTTGAGATATTTATTTCGTAATTCAGGGTGCTTCTCTGATTTAACCACGGCGTTAGCTATTTGAACAAGAAAAGGTTTGAGATAGTAACCACCTTTCGAAATACAGTAGAAAAATTTCTTTTCTTACACTTTCATTGTTGGCAGGAACTAATCCAGACCAAAAAACAGAGTTTATCCGCAGTGTTAAAAACAGTCATATCAGCTCCGATTTCAGAGATAATTCTGAGGGTAGATGGTTCCTCTTTGAAACCAGGCACGGTTTGGATTAGCTTGACCTGTTCTTGGTATTCTTGTCCGAGCTTCCGAATCATGGTTTCTAAATCTTCTTTACAGACGGCAAGTGCATCATAGTATTCCTTGATGATTCTGATTTTCTCAGCTTGTTCAGGTGTCATATCCCCTTCAATAGCGATTTTCAAGTCTTGCACCTTATCCTTCATTCGCTTGTGAATCAACTGTTCAATGTTTGGTTTCTCCTCTTGATTGTCAAGGATATTCTGAATAATAGCCTGAGCACTTTTTCCGAACACATCAGAAATGACACTTGCAATCTGAAGATTAGAACAAGTCAGACTGTTCTGGTAACGATCCTTCTCTTAACTTGAAGTTGTGTTAATTTCATACGACTGATAAAAACGAGACTCAAATTTCCACTTTTTATAAAAATTTTTAAAAGCGTA
>BNJS01002378.1_pt1 | contig 20130 bp, 27 predicted proteins | sample 8540461 | NCBI WGS metagenome assembly BNJS01 (sample SAMD00202454, study PRJDB9452) | human saliva metagenome | isolation source: human saliva | place: Japan | reverse complement strand
TTGTTTTAGAAGAAATTTCTGATTTGTGTCTAAAACCGCCGAGCCTCCCCTCTTTTTCCGGCAAAATCAAAGGGCTAGTGGTCACTCCGGAAAGTGGACCACTAGCTCGCACGTAATCGGCGCTTTTCCTGGGTTTCTGGCTAAATCTGAGGAGCCAGTGGTCCACTCTTGAGGTGGGCCACTAGCTCATGCGAAATCGAGGGTATTTTCCAGGTTTCTGGCAAAATCTGAGGAGCCAGTGGTCTACTCTGGAGAGTGGACCACTGGCTCACTACTGAAATCGGCGCTTTCTCCTATTTCCCAGCCAAATCAGAGTAGGCTCATAGGGCTATTTTCCCAGCACTAGTGAGCAGACCGGCGACAGCACCAAAGCTTTTTTCTCACAAATCTCTCTAGACAATTATTCTTAGAGTGCTATACTTAAGTTGAACATTAAAAGAAAGGAGGACACACCACAAATGGGCGCAGGAGACGTCTTTCAGCCTTATTAAGGTGGGGTCTAGCCAGGAAGCAAGTATCAAGGAATGCTAGCCAGCTTATGCCCCACTCTTATCTTAGCTAATTTTGGTACCGCCTTCATTACAGAGATACCAACATTTATAAACCACTCTGAAAAGGCCACTCACCCTAGCGCTCATCCGCCACAAGTCCAGCCACTGGTGTCGTCAAGTCAGTTTGGCTCAGGACTTGGCCCTTATCAAACCCAAAAGCTATTTAGGAGGAAAGATCATGGAAAACTCAAAATTCGTTGATAAATTTGCCGCCTTTGCCGGTAAACTCGGTAACCAGATTCACCTCAAGACCCTGCGGGACGCCTTCGCCACCGTCATGCCCCTCTATATTCTGGCTGGTCTAGTCGTTCTGCTCAACAATACCGTCTTCAAATGGCTCTTCACCGGCGATACCCTGACTAATTTTCAATACTGGGGCATCACCATCGCCAACGGGACACTCAATATCTCTAGTTTAATTATCGCCGTCATGATTGGTTACTATCTGGCCCAAAACCGCAATTACAGTAACCAGCTAGCAACCGCCATGCTGTCACTAGTGGCCCTGGTTGTCATGATGCCTAACACCGTCCAAGTAGCCGTCGACGGCAGTGAAGTCAAGTCAGCGGTCTCCGGCATCCTGCCCTTTGAAAATATCGGGACCGGCGCCATGTTCGCTGGGATTATTGTGGCTCTGGTCGCGACCGAGCTCTTCATTCGCCTAACTAAAGTCAAAGCCCTAACCATCAACCTTGGCGACAATGTCCCACCCGCTGTCGGCAAATCCTTCGCCGTCTTACTACCTGTCATCCTAGTGATTTCCTTCTTCGGGCTAGTCTCTGCCCTACTCTTCAAGATGACGGGCATGAACCTGATCAACCTAATCACCACCTTCATTCAAGAACCTATTCGGCATATCGGGACCGGTCTCTGGGGTGCTATTATTATCTACTCACTGGGCAACATGCTCTGGCTCTTTGGGATTCACCAAGCCGTCATCTACAGCTCCATTCTTGAACCCCTCTTGCTGATTAACATTACGGACAATATAGCGGCCTACAACAGTGGCCAAGCCATCCCTCACATCATCAACCTGTCTCAAGTCCAATCCTTTGCCCTCATGGGTGGGAGTGGCTCTACCCATCTGCTTGCTGATTGCTACCTTCCTAGTAAGCAAGTCCGCCGTCAGCAAAAATGTGGCCAAACTAGCCTTGGGGCCTGGTATCTTCAACATTAACGAGCCCGTCCTATTCGGCTACCCAATCGTCTATAACATCTCCCTGGCCATTCCATTCATTGGCGTGCCAGCCCTAGGTATTCTGATCAGCTACCTGGCAACTTCCCTAGGTCTCATGGGACCATGTGTCATCCAAGTGCCTTGGACCACCCCAGTCTTCTTCAATGCCTTCCTAGCAACCGGTGGTGACTGGCGTGCGGTTGTCGTTCAGGCGGTCATCTTAGCTATCGGTGTCCTCTGCTACATCCCATTCATCAAGGTTAACGACCGCGTGTCGCTAGAAGCCTAAGATAAGGAGTGTTTGACTATGAAGAAAATTCTACTGATATGTAATGCCGGCATGTCGACTAGCATGCTAGTTAAGAAAATGCAGGAGAACGCCCAAGAACAAGGCCTGGACCTGGAAGTTGAGGCCCAATCCCTGACTGAGGCTAAGAAACATTTGCAAGACTACCAAGTCATCTTACTTGGCCCTCAAATCCGCTATGAACTAGCCAATGTGACGGCTGCCGCCAATGGTCTGCCGGTAGCCGCCATCGACATGCGCGACTACGGCATGATGAACGGCCCCAAAGTCCTGGCCCAAGCCCTGGAATTGCTAGGTGATTAAGATGACTGAAGAAATGGAAATGATCTGCTTCCAGCTCATCGCCAACAGCGGCGCGGCTAAGTCTGCCTACCTGGAAGCCCTGGAACTGGCTAAGACCGGTCAGAAGCAAGCAGCCCAAGCCAAACTGGCGGAAGCAGAAGAATGCTTCGTCCTAGCCCACCAGGTCCATAGCGAGCTGATTCAGAAGGAAGCCAGCGGCCAGCAAACCCCGGTCTCCCTGCTCCTCATGCACGCCGAAGACCAAATGGCCAGCGTGGAAGTGGTCCAGCTCCTAGTCAGAGAACTCATGGCCGTCCACCAAGCTAAATAAGGATGACAAAAAGGGTGCCCCGGTGGGGCACCCTTTTTGTGTGGGCTGAAGCTAGTAGGTCGTGGCGCGATGCTTGGAGCCAGTGGCCCACTCTGGAGAGTGGACCACTAGCTCATGCGAGAATCGGCGATTTCCTCCCTTTTCCCTGCAAAATCAAAGGAGCCAGTGGTCCACTCTGGAAAGTGGACCACTGGCTCGCACGTAATCGGGGCCTTTACCCGGTTTCCTGGATAAATCTGAGGAGCTAGGCTTGGGACTTGCGGAAGGAGCGCCACCAGCGCCAGACTAGGACTAGGGAGAATAAGCCTATCAAGCAAAATAAGGTCGGTAGGACGACTTGTGGCACTAGTAGGTCAGCCTGGAAGTTGGCGCTTCTGACTAGGGCGGAATTTAGCCAGTCAAAAATCACATGCGCCAATAGATGAATGACATAGAGGACTTCCAGAATTAGCACGGCAATGATTAGCCCTTGCGACTTGTGGGCAAAGTGCTCTGATAATAGGACGACTTGAATGGCGAAATATACTACGAAGACTAGGATTGAATTGAGGCTGGTAGGCTTAATCGAAGCCTGCATCTGTAGGAATCTCAGCAAAACGAGTCCAGCAAGCAGTAGGATTCTTGTGAGTAGGTAGAAGGACTTATAGCGCGCACGTTGCTTGCGCCCTTGCTCTTGAATGGAAGAAAATTGGTCGGTCATGATATTACTCCTTTGTTAAGGTGGCTAGGGTGTACTCTAAAATCCTTACCGCTAACACCGCTTAAGTAATTACTAATCTGATTATAGCAAATCTTAGCACAAGAGGTAAATGGAGAGGGTGCTTTATTAAGCGAGAAGTTGCTCTGGCATCCGCCGCGATGCCGTCACCGTCTACGATGAAGTCGCTTGAGCTAGTTACACCTATTGCCACTTGTCAAGGACTTTTTAATCAAAATCATCTTTTTTTTCATTCGATTTTCTCCTAAGCTCCCTCAGCATTATTCTTGTAAGTTTATCTTGCATTGTTTCAGTTGCATTTTCATCGAAATGGACAACAACCTCATAGGTGGTCTTTCCAATCTTTCTCTTTGTGCTAATGCCTTTTTTTATCTGTGTTTTTCAGTTCTTCCATAAATTCTCCTTTCCTCGTTGAAATAAAAAAAGCGATTAGATTTTTTATTTTCTAATCGCTCTTACCAATATTTTGAAATTAGTTCTAAAACCAAGAAGCTCAATCATCTCTAAATTGAGGTTTCTCACTATTTTCATATGGATTATAATGATTGATGTTGCAGCCAAATTCTTTTAGTTTCTTGATTTTATTCTCCTTTGTCCACTCAACCAACGATATACCATCAAATCCTTCTATTCTTCCATCATTCATCTTACTTTTGAAGTACCATTCAACAACTGTTTGATGTTCACTATGGAAAAACTGCTTTATATCCCACGCAAGCACTTTTCCTCTTGTATTCCACTCATTAAACCAATGCTTTACAGTTGCTCGATTTTCATATTTAGGACACCAACTTTCAGTATAAACAACATCTTCCGCAAATATATCGTCTATTCCTAATCTTGTTGTTTGAGCCACATATCAAACCATAAGCTAATGATCTTCTCTCGGTTTTTCATATTTATCACGCTCCTAATGCTCGGACTTATAAATCCATTTTTAGATAAATCCTATCTACTAATTGGACACCTTCTTCGTAAATCGGATGTTCATAATTATCTATAAAAAAATTCTTGATGATATGAGAACGAATAAAGCCACATTTTTCATAAAAAGGGATGGTAGTCTGACTTTCTCCCGTTCCCACTTGCAATACGGAATATTCCCCTTTGTATTTCTCTATAATAAAATCAATGAAAGCCTGTCCGTATCCTTTTCTTTGATAATCCGGATGAATGGCGATATTTTTAATTTCGAGAGTATTATTCCCCACATTTAGGACAACACACCCGCCCTTTACTCCATTATCATCTAAAACATACATTGTGCCATCTGCTATATATCTGTCGATCATATCTTCTTGTTCATCTGCCAATAATAAAAGCGATAAAAACCGCTTCTTATTTCCTACAACTTCTCTTATTTCTATCAATGTGAATACCTCTCAAATCAATGATGTTTTATTTCTCCTAAATTTTATTATACCAATAAATTCCAAGCCTTTCCATTTTCAAATACCATAAAGGAATATTTTTAGTAAACCCACTACAAAACGGTGGCAATCGTTTTAAGGCTCTTTTTCTCTCTCGGCTTATCCTTTTTACCTATTTTGCATTTAGAAACAAAATAGAGTGCTTGCACCGTCTTTTAAGCATATCTTAAAGATGATCTCCTATCATATATTCTTCAATCGTCGGAGCTTTGCTTCTATCATTTGTTTTCTTTCGCAATTCTTCCTCATCTTTCTCATACCAATGAAGCAAGGTTGCATAATGGTCTTGATAGGTTTTACCACTGCTTTGCATATACCTTGATAGCTTTTCAATCATTGTATTTGTGTGGCTTTTTAACTTTTCCTTTAGTCTTTGATATTCTTCATCGCTTAAGTTGACATTATGAAATTCCCCGTAGGTTTTTGAGTTTGGGGGTGGGGGGCTTGTTCATGGGCGGAGCCAGTCCATTGTTCCGCCTATCTATGGACTGGCTACACGAGGCAAAGCCCATTTCGAGGGTTTTCCGCACTTTATAACCGCCCCAGTCCATCGTTCTGCCTATCTATGGACTGGAGGCACGATAGCACTCCGGTTAAACTACCCCTGACTAGCCCTCTTTCTCCGAACTGCCATGTAAGGGTAGCTTCTTCAGTGGATTCTCCTTAAGGTCGTGCCATTTCAGATGAGGATTTACTATGCGATGCTTAGCATTACGGCCTCGCCCTAGGCTCTCAGCATGGTGTACTAGCAGCTTCGCTATCAAATCTCTATTTGCCTTATCTCCAAAAAATTTGATTATTTCTTTTAAGGTAAGATCGGCGCCATGGTAGAGAATTGCAAATTCATAGATGGTTCGCAAATATGCGTGAGATTTCCCCCTCACGATGGCCACAGTGTAGACAATGACATTTATAGCGTGACTGCTCTGTCATTCGTTTCCCACAATTTTGGCAAAAAATTCCAGTAGCCACCCCTGCTTGTTCAACAGAAGACAGACGACGTGGCCGATATGGATTTTGGTATTGGCATGCTCGTAGCACTTGCCAATACTCAGGTGAAATTACCTGCGGTTGATAGGATGACAAACGAGCCAAGAACTCTTGCCAATCTGCTAAAGTCAGAAAATTGCCAGGTCTATTTTCTAATACTATGTCAGGATTTATGAATACTACAAGGGCCTTAATTGGCATTGGCGCAAGCCCCTTGGACTGAAAGAACTTCCGGATATACTGGCGCTGTCGTTGCGCTTGACCTTGTAAATCATTGTCATAAGGATAGCCATTTAATTTACTATGATAGGGGGAATAAGAGAAGCGTCCTGAAAAATCTTTACATTCAATTATCACTAATTGATTATTTACCGCTAGGATGGCGTCTATTTGACAACCAGTCGCTGGTAGCTTACCTTCCGTAATCCACAAGTCTTTCAGCAAAAAGGGTCCTAACCCAAACTTTTCAATACTAGCATCTAATCGACATTCGCCCGCATAGCCTTTTTCCAATCGAGACAGGCGCATGGACTCATCATCACTTAATACATAGCGTTCTTTAAGCAAGCGCAAAAATGCTAAATCAAAAGAGGCTGCTCTCATCATTAATCCTTCTTTCTAATCAAGTCTACAAAGGAAATACCCTCCCTCTATATATACCCAAACTAGTTGATTTTGCACTAGTCTCTTGGATAAAAGTTTGATGAGAACTACCAGCTAATGGAAAAACAAAAATTTTACCTTGCTATCACTTTCTATTAGAGCCAGTCCATTGATCTGGCTATCTATGGACTGGCTCTAGACATTTCGAGGAAACTTGAGCGAATTGCTCGCTTCTTCATGCAGCCAGTCCATTGTTCCGCCTATCTATGGACTGGCTCTAAAGATTTTGGGGAAATTAGCGCGATTTGCTCGCTTCTCCATGCAGCCAGTCCATTGTTCTTCCTATCTATGGACTGACTTAAAAATAGATGCTGCCTCCCCATAAAATAGAGAAGCCCAGTGCAATTGACTTGCGCTGGGCTCTTGTAAAACTAGCTGACTAGTTATTATTGAGATAATGGTAGAGCGAATAAGGGACTTCATGCTCCAGTTCCAAGTTCATAGACACTACCGAGACGGGCTTATCGCCTGTCTTCATAATCTCTTGGAGGGCTGAACCCTCTGATAATGGACCCGCCCCAGATAATAGAAGTCGGTCCCTTCGCTATTGTCCTTCTTAATAAAGAGGTGCATGGCCAGGCCCGTCTCATCCGCATTCATCATTTGTTGAACGTCATTGGATTCCAGGCGTCGCTTGCTCTTGGAGAAATAATGCAGCATCTTCTCATTGATGAAGGCATCCTCATACTTGGTCGTATCACTAATCTCATCACTCTTATGATAAGTCACATAAATCGGCATGGTATTGGTCTCGGCATCGATGAAGTAACCCCCGATATTCTGCGGCACCACATTAATCTTCCAATTAAGAAGGTGACAGACATCCTTCCGGCTATAGCGTTCACCCAACTTGAAAGGCGAATCTTGGCTGTCGTCAGCATAGCGCTCTGACCGCTTCAAGGCCGTCTCCAGCATATCCAGCGTCAGTTCCTTAATGGAGGCATGGCGTAAGAAATTCTGTATGGTCGCATTCAGGCGGAACACCGGCAGCCCAGGTACAATAATGGGCTCGCCAAACTTACCTGCGGCTGTCTGAGCGAAGAAGGACAAATCCAAGAAGCCTTCAATCGATCGCCGAATGGCCGGCGACACATCCAGGTTCATTTGCGCTAGAAAGTCATAGAAGCCTTCCTTAGCCAGATCGCCTTGCACTTCCACCAAACGCTTCATAAGCCAAATCTCATGTGGCCGCTTGCCTGGCAAGAGCTCTTCACAAATAAATTGCAGGAATTGGTCCAGTTCTTTTGAACTTGGAAAATCAACCTCCTCTTCAAACTTATCAATGACCTGCCCATAATGCTTGAAGCTTCCTTCGAAGAAAATAATAGGATCCAGGCTGTCTTCCAAGAGGAAGTCCATGAGACGAGGCACCCGGCCCTTGCGGTTACGCATCTCAATGTAGGCCTCCTTGAGGTTCTTCATGCTGGACAACTTGGTCTGCTTAATAGAGGAGAAGATCTGATCGCGAGCCACCGCCTCGAAATTAATGGTCGTCATACCGCTCAACTGCTGGCGGTTGACCAGCTTACGGCGATACTCATCCTTGTTCATGGAACGGTCGCCATAGAGGGCGATTGGGATTAGGTAGTTGTTCTTATAATTACCGATGAAGTCAATAATGGTCACAAATTCCTTGCTGTCATGCTTACGCAGACCACGGCCTAATTGCTGGATGAAGATAATGCTGGACTCAGTATTGCGCAACATAATAACCTGGTTGACACTTGGGAATGTCAATCCCCTCATTGAAGATGTCCACGGTCAAAATATAATCCAGGTCTCCCGCTTCCAGTCTTGCTACCACGTCTTGACGAACTTCCTGGGAATCTTCCCCGGTCAGGGCTTGGGTCCGGTAACCACGTTCATTGAGCTTATGCGACAGCTCATGGGCTTCGTCCTTACGCGAACAGAAGATAAGCCCCTTAACAGTTTGCCCGCTGACACCATAATAGGTGACCTTCTCAATCAGGTGATTGATCCGATTATCCGCCACCAATTGGGAGAAGTCGCTGGTCTCATCCAACAGCTGACCGTCTAGCTCAATGTCTTTGACCCCATAGTACATGAAGGGACAGAGCATATCTTCGTCCAGAGCTTCCTGGAGACGAATCTCATAGGCCACGTTATAGTCGAAAAGCTCATAAATATTGAAGCCATCCGTCCGCTCTGGCGTTGCCGTCATACCTAGGAGAAAGTCCGGCTTGAAGTGGTCGATCACCTTCTGATAGGTGGCCGCCCCTGCCTTATGGACCTCGTCAATCAAGATGTAGTCGAATAAATCAGGCGCCAATTCCGCCAAGTTAGCGTCCCGGGATAGGGTCTGAATGGTGACGAAGACATATTGCTTGTCCGACAGATCCAGACCTGACCGGTAGATGCAGGACTTATCCAGCTGGAAACCAATGACCCGTTGGAAGTCTGACTGGGCCTTACGCAGAATCTGCTCGCGGTGAACCACGAAGAGCATGCGACGGGGCTTGTATTGCTCCACATCGAAGGCTGACAAATAAGTCTTCCCTGTCCCCGTCGCACTGACCACTAGGGCACGACGGGCGCCCTTATCACGAACTTGCTGCAATGAAGCTAGTGCTTTGACCTGCATCTTATTAGGTCGAATGACTTGCGTCTCATAAGGCGCTAGCGGCTCCTTGGTCAGAGGCGCAATGGATTCTTGGGCATGCGGCGTTTGTTGGAAAAGTGGCCGCTGCCAGTCCCGTTCAGGCAGATTATCTCGACCTGGCGTTTCGCCAAGCACTGTCAGCTCTTTCTGACGGGTCAAATCATATTTATTAATGATGATCTCGTCCAAGGGCAGGGACTCCTGCCAAAGCTGGTCGTATTCCTGGTACATCTTCTGGATGAAGTCCCCACTCTCAGCCGAGGTCAACTTAATGTTCCATTCATAGTTTTTCTTGAGGGCCGTATAGGTTAAGTTAGAGGAGCCTAGTATGACTACATGCCGCTCCCCCTGCTGGAAGAGGTAGCACTTGGCATGCATATTGAGCTCCTCACGGGTCAGACGCACCTGAACATTGGATAGCTTGAGCAGCTCCCGCATAGCATCCGGATCGTTAAAACCTAGATAGGGCGAAATAAGAATATAACCCTCTACCCCGCGATCAGCCAGATCCGATAACTGGGTCTTAAGCATAGCAATCCCCGCCTTGAGATAAAGGCCACAGAGAAGTAGAAACGATCACACTTAAGCAGTTCGTCTTGAATAGCGGTGAGGACATGGGCCCCCTTGGCCGGCTTATTAATGAGAATCTGCGGGGCAAAGTTGCCATCTGGATAGTCATGTCGATGAATGAAGCCATGCTGGAGAGATTTAGTAAGTTGCGATTGAAAATAATTGGACACGGTGAGGGCTCCTTTTGTAGGTATCTAGGAAGCAAATCACTTCCAAATTTTCCCAACTTAATAGGATTTTCAATGATTACATCACACCTTTTGTATTACCTTAGCTGCAAGAAGGAAGTATTTACTTTCATATTCTTCCCCTAAACTTACAATAAGCAGTATGTCTCCTAAAAAGAGATTAGAATCTACTTGAAAGTCAGGGTCTGTTAAAGTTAATTTATAGCGTAAAACACACCCCTGAGAATTGTGATAATCAAATATAATTTTAGAATGGAATTTCCCTTCATCGGGTGGTATAATATATGTTTTTTTTGCACAAACTAAAGCTAAAGACTTTTGTTTAGGCCGTGACATAAGCCTTCTTTCCTCACAGTGGACAAATGGTGGACGTGGAGGCACTCCCAATATATACTCCTCTCTCACAACATCACATCCTCTAAGAGCATCCTTCCAAGACATGCTACTAATTTTTTTTAATGGCTCCTCATTGCTTATGCAAATATTTTCTGGTTGATGAATCAACTGCGTTCTTCCTTGCACACACGTTACTTCAACCACATCTAAAATTGAACATTGAGTATTATCTTCGTATTTTAAATCTCTGTCACATAACTGGAAATGTGAGTTCTCCTCGTTTATAAGTCGCACCCATTTTGATGATTCTAGGTCCATACCAGCAACACAGTATCCATTATGCTTATCTGACATAGTCATTATTACCATTCGAACTTTATTAGTCATACTAGCTCTCCTATATATGCTTAACTGAATAGCCATATGCGTTCTGGATCTCTTCAGCTAGTAATCGTCTATGGCAAAAGTCTGCATCATGCTCTGAACATAACAGTACAACTTTTTTATATTTCCCGTATTTCTCATAGAAAACTTCTACTGCTTTTCTCGAATGAAGCATCTCCCTGTATTTTTCCTCATATTGACTCCAAGATATACGTTTATTCTTGTAATCATCTAAGATTTCTTTAGTTGGGGCATAACAGTCTTCATACGAATACTCGCACTCAGATAAATTTCGTAGAAAATATGGTAAATCACTTCCTTTGGCAAAGCCTGATAACTGAGAACGATTATTTAATCTAGTGTCTATTAATATTTCAACACCCTCTTTTTTAATTTTCGAGAAGAAATCTTCTGCAGTTTTTTTAGTAAACCCAATCGTGTATATTATCATTCTTCTTCCCCTATTCTATAGCCTATGAGTTCATTTTGTTTTTTATATGCTTCGTCTAAATACCAATTAATATCTTTATTTTCCTCATTAAATAACGATACCTGATGCCTATCAGGAAAGAATCGTTCTAATAATTCATTGCTAATCTCTTCTTGAGATTTTAACTTTCCATCGTGTAAAATATGCATAACCTTCACATCGCTAACCTCAAAATCTCGTGCAATCATTATAGTTCTATGGCACTCTATTGGATTTTTTTCAGTACACATTAATGCAATATTATATTCTTTTAATCCCCTCAAAACACTAGTCTTCCCCTTGAGAAATAAATCTGATTTTTCTATAAACTGAAAAGTCTATATAACCATTGGGGTAAAAAGTTCTATCTAGCTGTCTTGCACCAAAAAATTTTCCCATATAAAAATATTTGATATTGTGCTTTTTTAGTTCTCTCTCTAATTCTGATTTATTGTATTGAGGTGCAAATCTCGAGTATGGCATGCTTCAGAACGTCCAATAGATAATTAATGTTATACTTTTTAGATTGTTTACTAGGTTAGATATTTCAAAAGTCGAATGACCAATTGTGTACAAGATTCCCATGTTATTACCTTCCTCAGATATAGTGATTTGTTTCCCTCATGCATATATGTCATATTGAATTATCTATCTTTCCCTTAAATATGGGGATAACAGATGGAAGTGGGTACGCCATCTATAGGGAAAAATAAATGCCTTTTTATATCCTACTCTATCTATTCTCAAATTGCATATCTCAATGGGATTTTTATACATAATTGAGAGAGTTAGAAACAAAGGAGAAGTATATCTATAATAGGCCTAAATCCGATGCTTTCCTTTTATAGCTTTTATATCCACTAGAAAAGTATACCATTAATTTATAATTTCAATCAATCATATGAAGCTTTAAACGACACTCTTCCCAATTTTTAAGTTGCATACATACTTCAGAGAATTCGTCATCTTGTTTAGAAATTAAAATCATATAAAATCCTACAATCCAAGAAGTTCAGAAAGTATCCACCTTTACCACTTCACATCATACGTACCTTTAGTCCGTTGTTCTCATTTAATAACACGCCACACCTATATGCAACTTAAAAGCTGTATTCGCTTTAGCGATATGAAAACATAAGCTTCCTATGTAAAATTGCATAGATATTATGAGCGTACCGACAACTATCGTGCTATCTGTATTTAACCTAGACAAATAGAATATTCGAATTTTATGCACCTTTATATCAATTTTAGAGTTATCCCATATTTAATAGATTGACGAAACGAGACTTCATATATAGAATATATGATCAGTCATTTCGACAACAATTTCCAAGTAGTATCCCCTAATATTAATAAAAACGGTTTAGTTCTTTATCGGCATGCCAACAAACTATTTTTTTTACAAATACCCCTTTATCTAAGCAGCCAATTTAAAGTCTATTGAATTTTTGTCCTCCCTCAAAAATAATTTTCACTACCTCTTCTACTTGTAGCCATTAAATGGATTCCATGCTCCTTTAAGTCTTAACTATCAATTGCCTCTTCAAGTTCCTTATAAGCTCGAAGAATCAGCCACATAAATTGCTCATGAGAGTAATATTTAAATGAAACTTAATTTACTCAAATACATTGAGTAATTAGAGTTCACCATTAATACCTGCCCATAATTAGGTAGTCTATTTTAATAGTAACTAAGCTGGATCAATATATCTTGCCTATTCTTGCGATAACATTTATGATTCTTGCTGAACTATGACGGATATTAGTAGACAAGTTGTGTAAATATTATCTATCCATATAAAAAAGCGCCCTACCGGCGCTTTTTATCTTCTTTAACTTGCCAACTTCTCATTCACCAATTCCTGCACAACTTGCGCATCATAACCCGCATCAGTCAAGCGGTCCGCTCGTTCCTGTCCATTGCCCCAATCACCTCGGATGACCGATAGAGCTAAATCGTCTAGGGAGCTACTTGTATCTGAACAGCCATTAGGATGATTAGCTCCCCTCGCTTCATTCCCATTGGCTACACTCCCAGTCCTCGCATCATAGCGAGGCCGGGCATAGCCTAGGATGCGCCAGTCGTCACTAGCATAATGACGGCGAACAACCTGATTGAGCCAGTTACCCTCAATAGTATTGATGGTCTCGCTGTCGCCGTCCACACTTTCCACGATGCCGATGTGGGATGCAGGTCCGCCCCCAAAATCGAAGAAGATTAGATCGCCGGCTTGAGGCCAGACATGGCCTAACCAAATGCCCTGCTCTTGGCACCAGACCAGATGACGGGGCACGCCACATTCACGACCAATCAGGTGGGCGACACCAGCCTGGTCCCCCATGACGGTGACGAAGACATCGCACCAATCATCACTGTAGGTCACGGCGTAGCCGACCGGCAGGGGCTGGACAGCGTTATAGGCATCAATGAGTGCATGATGGGCGGGGCTGCCGCCTTGGACACCTAGGTAGGCTTGGGTCTTGGAGAGAAGTTCTTGGGTTTGTGGCTTCATGGGTGGGTTCCTCCTTTGAATGAGATGAGATGGGATTGGAGTGGGACGGGTGGCTTTGGGCCTGAGCGGTAGGCCTAAGCGGCTTTTGTCTTGCTCTTAGTCTTACGTCGGCCATAATGCCAGCCTTGAAGCAGTGCCCCTAGGAAGACGCCAACTAGGTTGAGGGTGCCAACCAGGCGACGAGCCCAGGGTTCGGGCCAGGCATAGAGCTCGGCTAGGCCTTGGACTAGGACCGCTAGCGCCGGAATCAGGATCAGTGCCATCCATTGAATCGTCGTATAGGCCTTGCGACTAGTAGGAAGATGCATAATGAGTGCCTCGCTTTCTTTGCTTAGAGATAGAAGTGCGTGAGTACGTCAGGCCAGACTGTGGGCTCGCTTGTCCTCCAGACGCACCAGACGTTGGCGGACGCGGGACAGGTCCTGAGCCACCGTTGTGACCTGAGTCTGGGTCGCGCCTAGGTCGGTCTGAGTGGCTTGGAGCTGGGCTTGGGTCGTGGACAGATCTGTTTGGGTAGCATGCAGGTTGGCTTGGGTGGTGGCTAGATCATTTTGCGTGGCATGCAAGTTGGCTTGGGTGGTGACTAGGTCATTTTGCGTGATATGTAAATTATCCTGAGTCGTCGCAAGACTTTCCTGCGCGCCTTGCAAGTTACTTTGCGTGCTAGCCAAGTCCGTCTGCATGCGCTCAATCCGAAGAATCAGCGTCTGGATCGCCGCAATTAGGCGCACCAACTTGCCCAGGAGGGTCGCGCCCGCGACTAGAGCGGACGCCAGCGTTGTAAGCTGTAGCCATGTCGCGATGAAGGCTCTTTCTAAATGATGATGGGGTGGCTGAGTGGCGGGCGCCAGTCCATTGTTCTAGCTATCCATGGACTAGCTTGTCTCAAATCCAGCAAAATGACCGGTTTTCGCCACCTAGCGACCGAGCCAGTCCACCGTTCCCCCTATCTATAGACTGGCTCGTAAGATACTAGGTGTCTCTGGCTGAGCCACGTCGCGTTGGACGCCCAATACGACGTGGCGCTCCTCAACGCGACGTGGTGGGCGCTGCCCTTTTCGAGTTAAAAGAGGGAGTTCTGCCGTAGCCATGTCGCGTTGGAGGCCCAATGCGACGTGGCACTTCACCAACACGACGTGGCGGAAGATTTTTCTCCCTTTTCCCAGCTAAAAGAGGGGCTCCTGCCGCAGCCACGTCGCGTTGGACGCCCAATGCGACGTGGCGCTCGCCCGCCCCCTACTCCTAAGCCTCTGCCTTGTAGACTTCCTCTACGGTGCGGGTGACGTAGTTGGCGGTCTTCTCCTTGGCGAACTGGTCGACGGCGTCCTTGGTGAAGATGTCTTTACCTACGATGGTGGCCATGGCGGCTTTAGCCTGGTCCTTGGTGATGTCTGCCTTGGCGTGGCGCAGGCTAATCTTCTTAGACTTGCCGTCTGCGGTCGCGAAATTCATCTCAAAAGTCTTGATGGTTTTGTTAGCCATGATGGGTTCCTCCTTAATTCACTGTTCTACTCAACAAGCCGACTAGTTGACGCTGAAGACCTCGGTCACCTGGGTCTCGGTGATAGGATGCTCAACCAGGGTAGCAATAGCGTCGCGCACGGACTTGATGTCTTCAGCGCTGGCGTTCTCTACCAGGTTGGGCATGGAGACATTCTCCGCCTTCTTGTTCTCATCTAGGGACTTGAATTTGAGGATACCCTTAACATATGATCGTGCCATAATGAATCACTCCTTGAGATAGTTTCTTGTAACGTTACATACTTAAAAAGAATTAAGCCCCTGCCTCATGCCCAAGTCAGCCCTAAAAATTTATTTTTCTGCAAAATAAAAAAAGCCCCCTCTGCGGGAGCTGGAGAAAAAGAGCTGAGCAAGGCACTCAAGCCGACCAGTCACTAGCTTGCAGTGTCTGGCGTAGGCGCTTAAGCCGACCAATCGCTAGCTTGCAAGGTCTGGCGTAGGCACTTAAGCCGACCAGTCGCTAGCTTGCAAGGTCTGGCGTAGGCGCTTGAGGCGGGCATAGTAAGTATTCTTACAGATGCCGAGCTCTTGGCATTTGGCCCTAAGCGAGAGTTGCTCGTTCTGGGCCACACAGAGGAAATGATAGTCTGCTGGCGACAAGACTTGCGACAGCAGCAGCGAGTTGACCAGGTCGTCCAGAGGTGGGCGACTGGCACCAGCCTGTTCGGCAAAATGCAGGACCTTCTGATTGCCAATCAGGCCTTGCGCCTGACGTGATCGTTTGGCCAGGAGTTGACCCAGATGCCAACTCAGGCCCCGCTGAGCATAGCCCACGAATCGGAAGCGGTCAGACTCGCTGAGCGCGTCCCCATCGAAGTCGCGGGCTAGGCGGACAAGGTGTAGGTAAAGTTCATTGAAGCAATCGTCATAGTCTTGATCCTTAGCCATGAGATGGTATTGGTGCAAGACATGATGTAACAAAAGTCGGTAGCGGGCCAGGAGTTGCTCCTGGTCCAAGGGATAATGGTCGGAAGTCATAGCTGTTCCCTCCTTATCCCTAGTTAGGCAACTGCATGGAGTTGAGGCCGGTCTTGAGCCAAGTCCTTATAGGCTTGGTCCAGCTGAGCCTGCAAGTCGACCGGGACCTTCCATTCCTTCCAGAAGCTGACAGCTGATTCGTAATGCTCCTGGGGCAGATGGCCATAGCTGGATAAGCTAAAATGACTAAGGAAGGCCAGGCGTGCCGTCCGATAGACCAGACGCACCAGTTCCGGATGCCGAGCCGTTAGTAAGCGGTCCTTTTCCCCCCTAGGCGTTGGTGAATCTCATGACGACGCAAGCGCGTTAGGGCATAAGTGGCTTCAGGTGACAGAGGTTGGCGATCTAAGAGAGTCGTTAAAACTTGGAGATGGCTGTTAATCTGCCCCAGCAACTGGTGTTGAGCTTGGACTTGGGCTTCTAGGCTAGTCATTTGATTGTTCAATGTACTTGGGGTTGCTGTTTCCATGGTAGTTCCTCCTTATATTATGCAGCTGCTTGATTTTCTTGGGTTAGGTTAGTGAAGTTGGTCTTAGGTGAGCTAGTGCCAGAGCTTGCCTGCTTAGGCTGCGCTTGGTTAGCCTGTGTCCTGGTGCCCTCAGATGTCACATCTCGCCGGCCTACTGTTTGGGCTTGATGGATGCTGGCACGCATGGATTGGACCCAGTCATCTACGCGGTCAATCTGCTTAAGATAATGGTCGACCATAACCTGATTCTGAATAGCCTTAAAGTCATCGATATAGCGCATAGGCGCTAGCTTAACTAGCAAGTGGTCAATCTCATGACTGAAGGCGATTATTCGATTGAGGCCTTCCAAGTCCGGTATGAAGGTCGTTGACCGATTAGCAAAATGCGATAAACCCTCCCGGAATCGCTTGAGATAACGGTAGCGCTCCTCGATAGATTGTAGGTCTTCTTGGTACTTAGCATTAGCCTGCTTAAGCGACTCCCGTAGACGTTGGTTAGTGGCCTCCGCCTCGGCTAGCTTGGGGGCTAGTGGGTTGGAATTGAGCTCTTGACTTGGGGTAGGCAAGCTAGTCTGAGCCTGGCTCGATCGGTGTGCAGCAATATTCGATTGGGCGTCAGACTGGAGCTCATTAGCTTGAGGGCTGGTTGGAAGCTGTGATGTGGCAGTCTCGCTAGTAACAGAATTTTTTGGTGAAGCAACCTGACAGGTAGCTGTAGATTGTGATGCCTAGCCTGACTCGCTTCAGGCGCAACGGTATCCTGAGGCTCCTTCTCCAACTGTTGACAGTCAACTTGTAACTGACTATCACCTTGAAAGCAAGACTCCAACTGCCCCGCCTTCAACAGCCGCTTAACGGTCCGAAGTTCTAACTGAGACATTTGATGCAGATACTTGCGCTGGCCTGAAGGTAAAGTATAAATCTTTTGGCGATGTTCCTCGGGGATGGTTGCGATCAGATAGAGAAGCGATAGTCCCAGATGTTCGTAACACTCCATCTTAGGCAAATTCTTGGCTACATACATCATGCGATTAGCCTCGTCATAATCAATATAGAGTCTCTCTAGCCAAGGAAGGAACCCCTCCTCTGACAACAAGAATAACTTGGCATAGAGTAACCGTCTCCCAACTTCCCAGTAAGACCGAGTGAGCTGAAATGAATATGTCAGAATTTGCTTACTAACATTATCTAAGTTAAATCTAGATAAATCATTGAATTCCATGGTTTTTCTTCCTTTCAAACAGTTATAAAAACCTAGGCAACAATATTTCCCGTTCATAAATGTAACTTTCTTGTTTGGTCACGATTCTTTTATCGAGTTCAGGTTAACTCGATAACAGATAATCATATTGAGCTAATATAATTATCTTTATTAAACTACGCCTCCTGATGTCATATGTCGAATTTAGTGTCTTGGGTATCGCCCATACTCACCCCTAAATGGCGCAAGATACCCATACAAGAGAAATAGAAAATCTCGAGCTGCTCTTCAACCGTAAGTTCCAAAGCTAGACAGACCATAATGATGGTCTCAATGCTTAAACGTCCACAACCGTTGAAGATCCGAGAGACCGTAGCGGGCGAGCAATAGATTTTCTCTGCCAGCGCACGCTCGGTCATGCCTCTCCGCTTCAGTGCCTCGTAGAGACGCTCATGATCGTATTGGTAGCTGATCTGAATTTGCTGCATCTCTCTCATAAGTAACCCTCCTTTCTTATAGAATTTGTCTTGATATAGCAAAAAGACGACTTCTACCTAACTGCTTAACCATGGAGCCAAACGAGAGAGAGAATCCGCCTTAACTTACTATAGTTATATTATACGCCTGGAAATTCTAGAAAGAAAGCCCTTCACTAAATGATTTCATAATTTGCAACAAAATTCATTTTGAGCAATATTATAGTCTAAGGAATGGCTTAGTGATGGGCTGTTGTCAATTGAAGAGGCTAATGAGGTTATGCACATTACGGTGTAGTGTTGATGGATTATAGTAGCAATAAGGACGTCGGAGATGTAGGGGAATTTAGTAATAGTAAAAAGAACGCTAGTCAAGGCTAGCGTTCTTTTGTTTCTATCTATCTTAATAAAAATTTGATTGAGTAAAAATACAGTCTGTAGAATAGTCTATCCCTCTTACCACTTTATCTGACACATTTCTAATCGCGTCTCTAGGTAAGAAAGCAACACTACCATTCGGAATAGAGATCATGATATCTCTCGATGTTAGATTTTCTCCGGAAAGACACTTTCAATTCATCACCTCCATCTCCTATCTGGATATCAGAAGCAACTATCAATATTCCCTGACTTAGTATTAATATTGTTCGGTATCCTTCCCTGGTAACCCTCGATAAAGTTCATATTAACTAATCTATTTAAATGCCGTCTGACATACTTATTCTTAAGTTTTAAATATCTAGATAACTGTATTTGAGACTTAGCACTAGATAAATACGTAAGAATCTTATCGTATCTTTTCACTCTTTTCTTTAGCCCTCTTCCCTTTATCCCTAATAAGTCGGCTTTTTCATTTACTGTTAAAAATAAATAGCCATCAAACGATTTTGCTGTATTAGTGAGAAATGCTATCCCGCAATCATCTTGCGTTGCACGCTTAACTACTAATTCAAGACTTGCCTGTATTTGTTGCTCTACAACTTTAAGAGGCAAATATTTCATATACCGGAAAATGTCACTTATCACAGCTGATAAAGTCCCACTTCTCTTTTGATATAGACTTGCCGAAGTCCCGTCAGTCATTAGCACAAAGCCATTGATATTCCTTATTGAACCCTTCATTACTTTCATGCACTTAATTGCATCTGAAGATGTAATAAAAATAGTCGTATTAACAAACTCACCATTGCTTGGATTGGATGCAACCTTCAATTCACTGCCATCCATATAACCAATTACACCATCACCTAAATGGATAATCAAATAGTCTGAACCATTAACTGCCACTACCATTAATGTAGATGCCAAGTCTTTAATTGAACATCCTATTTTTTTTGATGTCTCATGCAGGTTTCTCAGTATTTTGGACACAATCCGTTCTTTTGCCACAGTTGCGTCTTTCTCAAGAATATAGTATTCAAAGTGAAATGCTATTTCGTCACATACTGATTCAACAACTACTTCTGCACCAATTTGAGAATAGAGAGCAGAGCCCGCTCCATCTGCCATTGCCATTACATGCGTATGATTCAGAGATTTACCACATACCTTGTCCTGACAGGGTATACGATCCCTATCGTGTAGCCTACCGCTAACTGTATTGCCAATATATTGCCACATATGTCATCGCCTACTTTGATGTCTATAATTCTCCCCATCCTTTTATCCCCTCAATATCTAGTTTTACATGTTCACCCGGGGTGGATTGAGAGGTTTTAGATACACTTTTACTTAGCCACGAGAAGAATTCACTAAATTTGAGTCCCTGTAGTCTTAAAGGCTCTCTTTTCGGCGAAAAGTACCCCAAAATTTTCATATTAGCATCGGGGCCAATTCCGATAGGAAACACTGTCAACTTGTTATCTTTCACTAGTTGAGCAGTTCGTTTTATCGATTTAATTAGCACATCTTTATCACCATTAGGACCACCATCACTCATGAGTACCAACCAAG
>BNJS01001712.1_pt1 | contig 20187 bp, 31 predicted proteins | sample 8540461 | NCBI WGS metagenome assembly BNJS01 (sample SAMD00202454, study PRJDB9452) | human saliva metagenome | isolation source: human saliva | place: Japan | reverse complement strand
GATTATTGGCTTTATGACTAAAGAAAAGTTATATCATAGATATCAAAATTGATATAATAGGACGGCTGTTTAAAAATTAGGCACCTTAGAAAAATTGACTGAATTAATTAAAGAAAGGTTATATATATTTATAAAAATGAAATTATTTGAAAAAATAATAGATTTAGGTATAATATAGTTAATTTTAAAATGAGAGGTGGTATTGTTATGAGACAATCAAGAACATTTATTCCAACAACAAGAGAAGTACCATCCTCTGCAGAAGCAACAAGTCGCTGTTGCTTATCAAAGGGGATGGTGAAGCAGGTATCTGCAGGAGTTTATACTCATCTTCCCTTACAAGACTAATTCATTGAGAAAAGTTATAAGAGAAGAACATGAAAAATTGGCGCTGTAGAATTATTAATGCCAATTTTACAATCAGATGAGTATTGGAAAAATCTGACGTTGGAACAAAATGGGGAGACGAGTTACTCTGTGTTACAGATAGAAAAATGCAGGATATGCATTAAGTCCAACGGTTGAAGAAATTATCTGTCAAACAGTTAGTAATATGGTAACTTCATATAAACAACTTCCAGTAAACTTATACTCAAATTCAAACCAAATTCCGTGATGAAATTCGTCCCACGTTTAGGTTTATTACGTTGTAAAGAGTCTCATCATGAAAGATGGTTATTCTTTCCATGACTACACCAGAATCTTTAAGAGAAACTTAGAAAGATTATTATCAAGCTTACAGTAATATTTTTTTGATAGATTTGAACTTAAACATCGTGCGGTAAAAAGCTCTGACTCTGGAAATATCGAGGAAGCTATACCATGAGTTTCCAAAGCTTTAGCAGAAGTTGAGAAGATACAGGTATACTGAAGAGAGTGACTACGAGCAAATATTGAAAACCGCAGCCGTAGTTGAACGAAAACCACACTATGCCTCAGGTTTTCGAGAAAAAGATGTAGCTTATCAGAAACTCCAAATCACAAAACTATCGATGACAGCGCATACCGGTAGTTGAAGTAAACCGTGCTGAAAGCATAGTTTTAAAAGCTGATGGAGACTTACGTAGTTCATGCGTGGTAACGATCACTAATGATATTAAATTCATGAAAGCTACAGGAACCAGTAGAAATGGCAGAGAAATTGAAGAAGTAAGTAGTAGGTATATGGGACTCATGGTCATATAAAACTCTAAAGTAATCATAATGCTATTAAATACATGTGCAACCACAGTCGGTGAGCTAACAAAAAGGATTCCACTATGTAATGTAAACTCCAGGATTATGAACATGATGTCACTAGACTGTCATGCATTGAAGAAGCGAGATTAGCTGAAGACTTATCAGGACCAGTTAAGGCTAAAGGTAGAGGTAACAAGTCGAACTTGGTAAAGGGATATTCAGAATCTGCGGATACACTTACTTAGATGCAAATGGTCGCAAATCACTTTCTATATGGGGATGTTATGGAATTGGGAGTCACCGTGTTATTTCAGCAATCATTGAACAACACAGTGATGAAAAAGGGAAATCATTTGGCCTAGAAGTAGCTACCACATCAAGTTCACTTAGTGTGTGTAGATGTAGAAAGAAGAACAAGTAAAACTTAGTGAAGAATTATACGCTAAGTTAACGCTGCTGGCAGAAGTACTTTTATGATGACAGAGCAGAGCGAGTTGGAGTTAAATTTAATGATGCGGATCTAATCGGTATTCCATTACAAGTAGTTGTAGGTAAAAGCTGGAGAAGGAATCGTAGTTTAAAAGAAAGAAAAAACTTTAGAAAAAGTTGATACAGAAGTTGCTGATGTATTAGCTAAAGTAGAAGCTATTTCTACAAATAATAAGAAAAGTTAAATTAAATACCAATTAAAAATAAATAGTTAATAGAAAATAACCATTTGTTTTTAGTTGGTATTTTTAGTATAATTTATATAAGTATAAAATTATATTGTATTGATAATGATAATAATCAGTATCTATTGAAAAGTGAATTCATTTTGTTTGAATAGAAATAAAATGAATGGATCGTTTAGTTGATAAATATTATAAAAATTTGTCGATTTAGTAAAACTATAGGAGGAAGCATGAGTAATAAACATTTTTCTTTATTGGTTAAAAACATTAGAATTAGAAGAAAGATTTAGCCGACTCAGAACTTATTAATTTTTCTTTAGATAATATAGAAAAGATAATAAAATAAGACATGGACATTTAATTTCAGTGGTGAAACTTTGCCATTAGTAGATGAATTAACATTACTTATACAAAAATTACGTGAAAGTTTTATGGGTGATTATGATGTTAATTATCGCTTAAAAGACAAGTAATATTGTAACTGATGAGCAAATAAAAGAATTTTGGAAATATATAATACTAGAGAATTTTTCAGAAATATCTCAAGTTTTATTAGAGAGTATTTTATTTAGTGAAATAGATGTAAACAACAATGTTTTAACTATGAAGATAATGGCTCCGTCTATTTGGAATAACTTTATTAATGAGAGAAAACACCAGATAATAAGTAGTTATTCTAACCTTGGTATTGCAATTAAAGATATCATTCCTAACTTTTCTAAAACTGATGTAGAAGCGGTGTTAGAAAGTCAAGAAGAGAAGATTTCCAAGGAAATTGTAAAACTAGAAGAAATTGATAAGAAAAATGCGGAAAGAAAACCAAAAGAACCTGAGAAAAAATTTGCTGCCTTCGGTGGAGGTGGGGGAACTCGTTATGGACAAGAAATTCGTGATGAAGATATCGTTGAAATTAAGGATGTTATTGGTTATGCCGGCGATGTAACAATAATGGCTCAAGTTTTTGGAACTGAAGAAATTGTTCATAGAAATGGTTCAAGTCAATACCGCTTAAAACTTACTGACTACAGTGATTCTATTATATTAAGACTATTTGGTAATAATCCCAATTCTAAGTTTCCAAAATAAAAGAAGAAATGAACTTATCGATTTAGTAAAGGAATAAAAAGGGCAATGGCTTAAAGATTCATGGAAGTGTTAGTAACGATCCATATTTAAGAGATACAATTATATGAACCGAAGTCCATTGAGAGTTTGCTCTCACAAAGATGAAAAGAAAGATAATTATAGTGGTAAAAAGAATAGAGTTAAATACTCATACAAAAATGAGTCAGTTAGAAGGTATTTCTTCTGCGAAAGAATATATAGCTAGGGCTATGGATTGGGGACACGAAGCTATTGCTTACCGATACTTATGGAGTTCAAGCATATCCAGAAATTTGTCTAAGTTCAAAAGGAAAAGATATTAAACCTATTTATGGTCTTAATGCTTTTATTATGGATGATAGTATTACTGCTACAACTAATCCAAAGAATCTTAAATTAAAAGATGCTACTTATGTTGTATTTGACGTTGAGACTACAGGTCTTTCTGCCGAACGTGATAGACTAATTGAGATAGCTGCGGTTAAGGTGAAAAATGGAGCTGAAATAGACAGTTTTGAAAGTTACATTAATCACAAAGACCTATTTCAGAATTAATCACAAGATTAACGAGTATTACTAATGATGATGTTAGAGATGCTCCATTAGAAAAAGAAGTCATGACTAACTTTTATAATTGGTTAGATAAAGATGACATATTAGTAGCGCACAACGCTAAATTTGACCTTGGATTCTTAGATACATGTTTTGAGAGACTAGGTTTAGAGAATAAAAAAATAATGCTAGTATAGATACGTTATTCTGTCTCGTGCCGAAAAATAAAGAAGCCAAAAGGCATGGTCTTAGTAATTTAGCCAAACTATATAAAGTACGTTTAGTGCAACACCACAGGGCGATTTATGATACTAAAGCTACTGCAGAGATTTTTGTGAAAATGTTAGATCAATTGTATGAACTTGGCATTGAATATCATAATGAGATTGATGAAAAAGATTGATTTAGAACTTGCACATAAACGCTCTAGAACTCTTCCATGTTCAATTTTAGTTAAGAATGCAAAAAGGATTGAAAGATTTATTTAGATTAGTGTCTTATAGTTGTACTAAAGTATTTAAATTCAGCTAAGCCTCACAATTCCACGTAGTTTATTAGAACAATATCGTGAAGATTTATTAATCGGTAGTGGTAATGGTGATAATGAAGTATTTGAAGAATTATTAAACTCAAAAGAAGCTAAAGTGGAAAATATAATTGATTTTTACGATTATATAGAAATTCAGCCAAAACATCATTATGCTAATTTTCACAAGAAATGAAAGAATATCAGATAATGCCGAGTTAGAAGAAATTTGAAAAAGTTAATAAAATTAGCTGAGAAAAAGAAAAATAGTTGTAGCAACAGGGGACTGTTATTATTTAGATGAATATCAACATGTTTATCGCCAAATATTAAGACTAACGGTGAAAAGTAATCCTGGTGCACGAGACTTTGAAAACCCATGGCAACATTTTTAACGACTGAAGAAATGTTAAAAGAATTTTCTTATCTTGATGAACAATTACGAGAAGAAATAGTTATAGAAAAATACTCATAAAAATTAACGATATGATTGAGTTAGTAGTTCCGTTAAAAAGATAAGTTATATACACCAAATATTGAAGGGGCAGCAGATGAAGTTCGTAATCTAAGTTATGATATGGCTCATAAAATATATGGGGAAACAGTTACCAGAAATAGTAGAAAAAGATTAGAAAAAGAACTTGCATCTATTATTGGTAATGGATTCAGTGTAGTATATTTAATTTCACATAAGCTAGTTAAGAAATCACTTGATGATGGATATCTTGTAGGATCGAGGGGTCTGTTGGTTCATCATTAGTTGCTACGATGATGGAGATTACAGAGGTTAATCCACTAGCGCCACATTATGTTTGTCCAAAATGTAAACATAGTGAATTTTTCTTAAATGCAGAATATGCTTCAGGATTTGACCTTCCGAATAAAAATTGTCCTCATTGTGATGTGAAGATGATTAAAGACGGTCAGGATATTCCGTTTTGAGACTTTCCTAGGATTTAATGGGTGATAAAGTACCCGATATAGATTTAAACTTCTCTGGAGAATATCAAGCTACGGCACATAACTTTACGAAAGAAATTTTTGGTGAAGATTACGTATACCGTGCGGGAACGATTTCGACAGTTGCCGAAAAGACGGCTTATTCATTTACTAGAGATTATTATGAGAAAAATGAAGTAGAAAAAAGAAGTATTGATATAGAGAGAATAGCAGCAGGATGTGAAGGCTCTAAGAGAACTACTGGTCAACACCCTGGAGGGATACTAGTTGTTCCAAATGATATGGACATTTTTGACTTTTACGCCGTACCAATTCCCGGCGGATGATGAAACGAGTCCATGGCGAACTACTCACTTTGATTTCCACTCTATTCACGATAATATCTTAAAATTTGATATACTTGGACACGATGATCCGACTATGATAAGAAAACTTCAAGATTTATCAGGAATAGATCCTAAGACAATTGACGTATCTGATCCTGAAGTAATGGGTATTTTTCTCAACAGTAGAGGCGCTAGGTGTAACTAGGGATCAAGTAGATTCAGCAAGTGGAACTTTTGGGATACCTGAATTTGGAACAAACTTTGTTATTCAAATGTTAGATGATACGAAGCCGACTACATATTCAGAGTTAGTTCAGATATCTGGATTATCTCATGGTACCGATGTTTGGTTAGGTAATGCCCAAGAATTAATTAAAAATGGTACTTGTGAACTTAAAGATGTAATCGGATGTCGTGACGATATCATGGTATATTTAATTCATGCTGGATTAGAAGAAGGTTTATCTTTTCAAAATAATGGAAAGTGTTAGGAAAGGGTAAAGGTCTTACTGAAGATTTTGAAAAAGCGATGATCGATAATAATGTACCCAGAATGGTATATTGATTCATGTATTAAATATATGTTCCCAAAGTCCCATGCCTGTGCATACGTATTAATGGCTTTAAGAATTGCATGGTTCAAAGTACATCAACCACTTACATATTACTGTGCATATTACTCAGTTAGAGCGAGTGATTTTGATATTATAACGGTTGTTAAGGGAGCAGAAACATTAAAAGCAAAAATTAAAGAAATAAAAACTACAGATAAGAATGAATTATCGAATAAAGATAAAGATGCTTTAGTAAGTTATGAGATTGCTAATGAAATGATGGAACGTGGTTTTTACATTTCTCAAAAGTTGATTTAGAGAAAATCGCAGTCAGTGATTATATCATTGAAGGAAATACTCTAATTCCACCATTTTCAATAGTACCTGGACTTGGAGATAATGTAGCGAATAAAATTGTTCAAGCGAGAGAAGAAAAAGCCTTTTTATCAATTGAAGACTTTTCAAAACGAGGAAGTGTTTCATCTACAGTAGTAGAATATTTAAGAGAGATGGGCACATTAAAAGGATTACCTGAAAAAGCTCAATTATCTTTCTTTGATGAATTGTAATTGATAGTTTTAATTTATCATGTAGTAAAGTAAATGAAATAGTGTTATTCCTACAAAATTATAAAATATCAAAAAGTATTTTTATGAAATTATCCTTTTTGTAGAATAACTTTTTAAGAGTTTAGATTTTTAAGTGATAGAAGATAATAATTATTCATTTATGTAATATAAATTAGTTTTTCATTGTTTGACAATAGAAACTATATTTTTTATAAAATAAATATTAAAAATAATTATTCGAAACTTTATTTATTTTTAATTTGTGGTAGTATTATATGTGATATAAAAATGTAAATATAGAGATGGAGGAAACAACTTGAAAAATAGTTGTTAAAGGTGGAACACCTTTAATAGGAGAAGTACAAGTTTCTGGAGCGAAAGAAATGCTGCTTTTACCGATATTAGCAGCTGGATTATTAGCAACAGAGGGTACAAGTAAATTTTATAATGTTCCTAAAGTTATCAGATATTAAAAACAATAGGATTATTATTTCGAAAGTCTAGGAGTAAAAATCGATTATAGACCAGATGAAAATACATTAGAAATGGATGCAAGAAATCCATTATTAACAGAGGCTTCTTTTTGAATTTGTTAGCAGATGCGTGCATCGTTTTTAGTTTTAGGGTCCAATGTTAGCACGTGAAGGAAGTGCTAAAAGTAGCGATGCTCAGGAGGATGTTCTAATTGGAAGTAGACCGATTGATCAACATTTAAAAAGGATTTGAAGCACTAGGTGCAACAATTATTCAAGATGCAGGGTTTGTAGAAGCTCGTGCAGAAAAAGAATTAGAAGGAACAACAATCTTCTTTGATTTTCCCAAGTGTAGGAGGAACTCAAAACGTACTATGGCTAGTTGTTTAGCAAAAAGGTAAAAACTACAATCGTAAATGCAGCACAAGAACCTGAAATTGAAGATATGATTAACTTCTAATTAAAATGGGAGCTAAAGATTGAAGGAAAAGGGACTTCTGTTTTAGTTGTAGAAGGTGTTGAAAAACTAGTAGGATCAGAATACTCAGTTATGCCAGACCGTGTAGAAGCGGCAACATACATGATTGCAGCTGCAGCAACTAAAGGAGATGTTCTTGTTAAAGGAGCTCCATACAAAGATAATGTTGCTTTAGTGAGTAAAATGCGTGAAATGGGAGTTAACATTGAAGTAGTAGATGAAAACTCTATGCGCGTAAGTAATAAGTTGGATAGTTTAAAACCTGTAGATGTTAAAACTCTACCACACCCAGGTTTCTTAACTGATATGCAATCTATTATGTGTGTATTAACACTTTTAGCTGATGGTACAAGTACAATTACGGAAACAGTTTTTGAAAATAGATTTATGCACGTAGAAGAACTACGTAGAATGAATGCTAAAATTAGAATCGAAGGTAGAAGTTCACTAATTGAGGGATTACCTCATTTAGAAGGAACTACTGTAAGAGCAACAGACTTACGTTCTGGAGCGGCATTAGTTATTGCGGGATTAATGGCAACTGGAACTACTAAAGTTATTGACATTTATCATATTGATAGAGGATATGTTGACATCGAAGAAAAAATGAGAAAATTAGGTGCAGATATTCAAAGAATAGACGAGTAGGATTTCATTATGAAACTAAATGATAAGTTAACAAGATACTTGCGTAATATAGCCTTAATGATAATTATATTTTTATATAGGATTATTACTTGGGCTACACGATTCTAGGTAAGGGAAGTTTATTTGACGCTTTAAGCTTAAAAGCCGATAAGACATATTAAAGATATTATATACAATTAGGGAGGAAATGAAGATGGCAAATGATTTATTTGTAGAACTTCAACAAAAATTAGAAGGGAAAAAAGTACGTATCGTACTTTCCAGAAGCATATGATGAGCGTGTATTAGAAGCAGCTGTAAAATTAGGCGCTACTAGTTATGTTCAACCAGTATTAGTTGGGAAAAAGAAAAAGTAGAAGAGGTTGCTAAAGGATTATCTTTTAGATGTTTCTAGACTTGGAAGTTATTGATCACGAAAAACTACGAAAAAATTAGAAGAATGAGTAGCGAAAGTTTGTAGAACGTCGTGCAGGAAAAAGTAACTGAAGAAAAAGCTCGTGAATTATTACAAAGATGTTAACTACTTCGGTACTATGTTAGTATATACGGTGAAGTTGAAGGGATTAGTATCTGGAGCAATCCACTCTACTGGAGATACTGTTCGTCCAGCGTTACAAATAATAAAAACTAAAACCAGGTACAAAACGTACAAGTGGTGCATTTCATTATGACGTAAAGATACAAACGTTATGTATTTTCGCTGATCAGTGATTAACCCAACATTAGATGCAGAAGGTTTAGCTGAAATCGCGGTAGAAAGTGCAAGAACAGCTAAAAGCATTAACGTTGATCCAAAAAGTAGCAATGTTAAGTTTCTCACTCTAGGTTCAGCTGTTACTGAAGATACTACTGAAAGTGGCAGAAGCTACTAAATTAGTTAAACAAAATGCTCCTGAAATTAGCTGTAGAAGGTGAATTACAATTGATGCTGCAGTTGTACCTTCAGTTGCTAAAATTAAAAAGCTCCTAAACTCAGAAAAGTACAAGGAGATGCTAATGTATTTGTGTTCCCAAGCTTAGAAGCTGGAAATATTGGATACAAAATTGCTCAACGTCTTAGGTGGATTTGAAGCTGTAGGACCAATCTTACAAGGATTAAAATGCTCCTGTGAAATGACTTTATCTCGTGGATGTAATGCAGAAGATGTATATAAAACTTTCATTAATTACAGCTGTTCAAGCTTTTAGAAAAATAAGATTTTTAATAAAGAGGTTGACTTTGGTTAACCTCTTTTTCTTTATAGAATAATTTTGATATTGTTTTTTTTATTTTGATATAATTAAGTAAAGGATATAGGCTACATTTATTGAGAAGAATACTGTTCATATTTACAAAATACAAAAGGGGAAAATTAATAAAAAAATAGGTTATTAGAAATTTAAAAGGAGAGATTTGCACTGGTAATTTATTTTTTAATGTGTGTAGAATAGTATTATGATAAAGTAGTAAAAAGGAGATGTGAATTATGGATGATTTAGATTATTTTTATAAGGCAATTTACTAGTCCGAGTTGCGAGATGTTATTGGTTTTGTTGTATTTTTTTATGTTTAGTCATATGTTTCTGTAGACTTTATACGAAAAAGGATTAAAAAAATAGAACAGCTAATTTTAATAGATGATAAAAAAATAGTAAATTTGATAAGAGATAGACTTTTCTAAATTTAGATGAGTTTAGTTCATTTTTGAATATATAAAAAGCTATGTGGGAGTAACTTTGTATTAGTGATTTTTATAGAATCATAAAAATATAGGGTTACTTCCTTTTTAGTCTTTATAATTGCATTTATACCAACTTATATGGTATTATATAATGATGTATAAATATGGAGGTAAACATGGTTGCGATAGAATCAAAAGATGACTTATACGTTATAGATTTGTTAGAAGACTTTGATGAATTTTTACTTAGAATTAGAAAAAAATTTGCTGAAGAAAAATAGAGTTCCAATAATTGATAAAATCGGGATAAGATTTTTAATTCAAATGCTAAAAGTTAAGAAAGCTAAGAATTTATTGGAAATAGGAACTGCAATTGGTTATACGTCAATTAAATTAGCAGAGAAGATAGGATGTAATGTTACAACTATTGAGCGTGATGATAAGATGTATAACGAAGCAAAAAACAATATAGAAAAGAGAAATCTAACTGATAAAATAACATTACTTCATGCTGATGCATTAGAACTTCAAGATGAAGTTGTAGTAAATGCACCTTATGATGTAGTGTTCATCGATGGTGCTAAGAGTCAAAGTAGAAAGTTTTTTGAATTATATGAACCATATTTTGCTGAAGATGTTGTAGTTATTACGGATAATGTGCTATTCAAAGGAATGGTTGCAGATCCAAGTATTATTAAACATAGTAGAGATTTAAAACAACTTTCTAGAAAAATTAATAATTACAATGAATGGTTATTAAAACATGAAAATTATGAGAGTGTAATATTACCATTTGGAGATGGAATAACTATAACAACGAGAAAAATAAAAATTATAGAACTGTGAAGTTAGTAGATTTTATTAAGAGAGGATAAAAATGACAGTAGAGTTAGTTGTAACACCGAAAAGTATTGATCATATTTATGAACTGATAAATGTAGGAGCTGATAGTTTCGTTATTGGTGAAGAAAAATATGGATTACGTCTTGCTGGTGAATTTAAAAGAGACGAATTAAAAAAAGCTATTGAGATTATTCACCAAGCTGGGAAAAAAGCATATGTTAGCGTAAATGCAATATTCCATAATGAGCATATAGATGACCTAGTTGATTATTTACATTATCTATCAACATTAAATGTAGATGCTTTAATATATGGAGAACCAACAATAATTACAATTTTAAGAGAAGAGAATTTAGATTTCAAACTACAATGGGATCCACATACATTAGCTACGAACTCTTTCTCTTGTAATTACTGGGGGAAACGTGGAGCGTATAGAACATGTCTTTCAAAAGAATTAACAATTGATGAAATTCTTGAAATTACTGGGAAAAGCGACTATGAGATTGAAGTTCAGGTACAAGGGATGCTTTGTATGTTCCAATCAGTAAGAAAATTAGTTGATAATTACTTCATGTATAGTGGTAAAGAAAAATACATCGAGGAATATAGTAATTCGAAAAAATTATTCCTATATAGCCAAGATAGAAATGAACGTTACCCGATTTTTGAGGATTCTAACGGGACGCACATTATGAGTGCAAACGATATTTGTGCTATTGAAGAATTAGATCGTCTAATTGAAGCGGGAGTATCTGCATTCAAAATTGAGGGTGTTTTAAAAGATGAAGATTACATTACAGAAGTAGTAACGATTTATCGTGATGCTATCGATCTTTATTACGAAGATAAAGAAGCATATGAAGATGAAAAGCAAGATTTCTATAATGATATAGAGAGAATTAAACCGAAATATAGAGAAGTTGACTTAGGATTCTTCTATAAGAAAACTATGTACTAATCATATTTTAAATGTTGAAAAAAGGATAAGGTTTCCTATATAAAACCTAATAAAAAAGACAAGGAGGATGGGTCATACTTGAATGTGACCTAAACTTATGGCAATACCAAATATTTCAGAAATTAGAGACGGCAAGAGAGTAATAACAAAAAAACCAGAACTACTGCTTCCAGCAGGAAACTTAGAAAAATTAAAAATAGCTATTCACTATGGAGCAGATGCTGTGTTCTTAGGTGGACAGGAGTTTGGACTTCGTAGTAACGCAGATAACTTTACAATCGAAGAGATAAAAGAAGGTTGTGAATTTGCTGCAAAATATGGAGCTGATATTTATGTAACAGCGAATATTATCGCGCACGATGAAAACTTTGAAGGATTAGATGAATTTTTAATGGCACTTCAAGATGCAGGTGTTCGAGGAATAATCGTTGCGGATCCATATATCATCGAAAGATGTAAAGCTGTTGCTCCAAAAGTTGAGGTGCATATTAGTACTCAGCAATCTATCTCAAACTATAAAGAAGTTAGATATTGGGAAAGTGAAGGAGTACACCGTGTTGTATTAGCACGTGAAACAGGATATGAGGAAATAAAAGAAATTCGTGAAAAAACAGATGTTGAGATTGAAATGTTTGTGCACGGAGCAATGTGTATAGCATATTCAGGACGTTGTACTTTAAGTAACTACATGACAGCTCGTGATAGTAATCGTGGAGGTTGCTGTCAATCATGTCGTTGGAATTATGACCTTTATGAAGAAGGAACTGATGAAGATACTAAGTTATTCGATGAAGGTGCAAATCCATATGCGATGAGTCCTAAAGATTTAACTTTAATTGAAGCAGTACCAGAAATTATTGAGTTAGGTATAGATTCATTAAAAGTTGAAGGGCGAATGAAATCTATTCACTATGTTGCGACAGTTGCAAGTGTGTATAGAAAACTAATTGATGATTATTGTGCGGATCCAGATAACTTTGAGATGACGCCAGAATATAAATTAGAACTATATAAATGTGCTAACCGTGATACAGCAATGTCATTCTTCTATGAAATACCTAAGTATTCTGAACAGATGTTTGGAAATGAGGGTGGTAAGAAAACAAATTATGATTTCGTTGGACAAGTTCTTCACTATGATGAAGAAACTCAAATCGCAACAATTCAACAACGTAACTTCTTTAAAACGGGTCAAGAAGTCGAATTCTTTGGACCTGAGATTGATACTTTTAGACAAGTTATCGGGGAAATTTATGATGAAGATGGTGAATTGTTAGATGCAGCAAGACATCCACTTCAAATTATTAGAACAAAATTAGACTCTAGAGTATTTAAAAGCAATATGATGCGAAAGGAAATGGGACGATAATGACTACAAAACGACCAAAAATTATCGGTATTGTTGGGGGAAGCGGTAGTGGTAAAACAACCGTTACTAAAAGAATTATAGACGAGCTAACTCAAGATAAAGTTGCTTTTAATTGAGCAAGATTATTATTATAAAGACCAAAGCCATATGACTATGGATGAGAGAGTTAAAGACAAATTATGATCACCCTGAGTGCATTTTGATAATGAGTTACTTTATAATCACTTATTAGAATTAATTGAGGGGAAAGCTGTCGAGCTTCCGGTTTATGATTATGTAAACCACACTCGTAGTAAAGAACAAAAACACCAAGAACCTAAAGATGTAATTATCATCGAAGGTATGTTTGGTTTATATTCAGAAAAACTACGTGAATTAATGGATATTAAAATTTTCGTTGATACACCTAGTGATCTGCGTATTTTTAAGACGACTATTACGTGATATTAATGAACGTGGAAGAACTGTAGAATCAGTAATTAATCAATATTTAGTGTCTGTTAGACCAATGCATGAGAAAATATATTAAACCTACAAAACAATATGCAGATATTATCGTTCCAGATGGTGGATATAACGATATAGCTATCGACATTTTAATAACAAAAATTAAATCGCTACTAGCAAAATAATTAAAAAGATATAATATAGAGTAGACTAAAAAAAGGAGTACCACTATGGCTTTAGAAGAAAAATTAGAATATCAAATGACCCAAGAAGGTTATGACAAACTTGTTGAAGAATTAGAACATTATAAAAAAGTAAAACGTCCAGAAGTAATTGAAAAAATTAAAATTGCACGTAGTTTCGGGGACTTATCTGAGAACTCTGAGTACGATGCAGCAAAAGATGAACAAGGATTTATCGAACAAAGAATTCTAGAAATGGAACAAATGATTCGTTATGCTGTTATTATCGAATTAGATGAAAAATCAAGTGCAATTCGTCTTGGTAACACAGTAACTTATCAAGAATTACCTGATGGTTTAACTGAAACTTATAAAATCGTAGGTAGTGCGGAAGCTAATCCATTTGAATACAAAATTTCAAATGAATCTCCAGTAGCACAAGCTTTATTAGGAAAAGAAGTAGGGGATGTTGCGAAAGTATCATTACCAACTGGACCTGAAGATTCAATGGATATCAAAATTCTAGCGGTAGAATAGTATTATGATAGCATTAATCGGTGCAATGCCAGAAGAAGTGGCTATAATAAAAGAAAAAATAGAAAATTTACAAGAGAAAAAAATAGCTCATGTAACATTTTATGAAGGTAAATATGAAGGACGAGATATTGTTCTTATGTTAAGTTTACCAGGGAAGGTGAATGCTGCTATTGCTACAACTCTATTATTAGATCACTATAAACCAGAGTATGTGATTAATATAGGTACATGTGGTGCACTGCAAGGTGATATGGAAATTGGTGATATGATTGTTGCCACAGAGGTGAGACATTTTGATGTTGATGCAACAGAGTTTGGCTATGAAATAGGTCAAGTTCCACAAATGCCAGCAGCATATAAGAGTGATGAAGAGTTACAAAAACTAGCTTCTGAAATCAACTTACCAAATCATAATATTCATTTTTGGTTTAGTAGGAACATCAGATTCATTTATTTCTAATAAAGAGTTAAAAAAAGGAATATTGAAAAACTTTCCTAATATGCAAGTAGTTGAGATGGAAGCAGCAGCGATTGCTCAAACTTGTTACCAATTTGGAACAAAATTTATAGTTTGTCGTAGTGTAAGTGATAAAGCAGAAGAAGGAACACGAGTTACTTTTGATGAATTTCTTTACAGATAGCTGCAGTAAACTCATCAATTTTAACTACAGAACTAATTAAAAAAACTTTAAAAATTAATTATAGATCAGCAAAGGAGAGCAAAAAGCTTTTCTTTGCTGTAATATTTATGTGAAGTAGGAGAGAAAGTATGATAACTATATTATCGAAATTATTTTTAGTACTTACATCTGAAAAACTTCCGAGCTATACTTTGAAATCAATTAAAAGTGGAGGCTATACAAAAGAAGAATTAGATATAATCTGTAAAATTGTGAAAAGATGATTATACAAGATATAAAAAAAGGTTTTAAAGCTGCAGTAGTAATGGTATTTTTTTATAGTTTTCACTTATATTATTTCTCGGATTCTATCAAAGGAGCCCCTGAACAGTTTTTTAATTGATATGTTTAATTTTGTTTATTGTAGTATTTACATTGATGTTTTATTTTTGATTTATGTACAAAAAGTTAATAAAATTCGAAAAAACATTTTTAAAAAGCGGTGAAAAAGGTTATCCAGAATTATATAATGAATATGAAGATAAGTTACATGAATATGTAGATTAAAAAAATATTATAGTCATAATTTTTATGTAATTAATTGTATTGAAAAAAGTTATAAAAATGTTAATATAAAGTAGATAAATATTATTTAAGGAAAAGAAAAATGAAAAAAATATTACGGAAAAAAAGATCTTTTACTTATTTGAAGAATTTAGTTCAAATAAGTTTTGGGATTATTGATATTTTATTTAATTTTTCCTATTTTTAAAAAAAGAGATAGTTAGTTTAGATTTTAAAAAAATACATCATCTTACCTTAACTATAGGAGAGGTGAAATTTTTAGTAGTTTTATTATTCGGTTTATTCGGTATAAGTATTTTATGTCTTTATGATTATTTTGTCCTTAAAGCCATCAATTTAACGAAAAAAATATGTCTTCATTCCGTATTTTTTTAAAAATCAGCTTTATGACTAACACACTGAATATGGTTTTAGGTTTTGGTGGCTTTATTGGTGCTGGACTTAGATATTATATGTATAAACCTTATACAAAAGAGTGGGAAAAACATTAGTTACTGCAATAGGAATGATATTAATTTCTATGCTATCAGGTATTAGCTTGTTATCAATTTTTGTGGTTCTTAATGTATTTCCAGGTCAGGCATTATATGCTGATAATAAAATTTTTATTATTCTTTAATTCTGATGTCTTTATTTTTACCTTTGTATCTATTTTTTTTAATTTGAGAAAAACCAAGAATTAGAACGGATAGATACTTGAGTGTTAAATTGACAGTGATTTCTTTTTTTAGAATGGGTGTTTGCGGCTCTTATCATACTAATGATTTTATATTTTTTTATACAGGTGATTTAGTTGCTGATAAGGAATTGCAAATAATGGGAGTTATAATAGTAGCTTCAATAGTGGGGTTATTAACTATGATTCCTGGAGGATTAGGTACTTTTTGATACATTAGTTCTTATAGGGACTTAAGAACTTAGGGATAAATCCAGAGATTATAGGTGCGACAATTATAATATATAGATTATCATATTATGTTGTTCCATTTTTCTATTGGATGTCTTTATGTTCTTAAGTGAAGGAATTAGAATGATAAAAAGATAAATTTAAGAGAGGAGAAAAGTTATGATTATGACGATAATTTATGCGATAGTTGCCTACTTTTATTGGAAATGTAATGGGTGGAAAATTATTAGAAAAAGATTTATAAAGAAGAATTTACTAATAAAAGGATCAGGAAATGTTGGAGCAAGAAATGCAGGACGAGTTTTTAGGTCCAAGATCGTTTTTATTTGTTTTAGCAGTTGATTTTTTTAAAGGTTTTTTTGTAGTTATTCTATTAAAAGATATTAGATGTAGATTCTAAGATAATCTATATATGTATAGTTTTAGTATTACTAGGGTCATATAAAAACCTATTATCTTTAAGTTCAAAAGGTGGAAAAGGAGTTGCTACATTTTTGGTTGTTTAGCAGCTCTGTCAATTAATTTATTCTTAATTATGATACTTTGTACATTAGTTATTGCAATTATTGTAAAAAGTTTAACAATCGGATTTTATTCAAGTCTTCCATTTGTGACATATATTAATTACGTAGAAAATCCATCATTTATAATTTTAGGAATATTTATGTTAGCAGTTTTATTAATAAGTGTTGTAGCTGTTAAAGATATAGAAAATTCATTTGATAAATATTTTAGTGTAAAAAAATTAAGAAATCAGTTCGATAATGAGCTGATTTCTTTTTGTTATCTAGAATTGTTATTTCGTAGTTCTTGTCTTATAAGTAGAGTACGTTTGATATGAATTATTGCATAAAATAGAAGTAAAAATCAGAGTAATTATATATGCAAAATAGAAGTACTCTACTATTTTAGTATTATAGATATAACTAAACATGTTTTGTTAAATATATTATTAGTATTGCCGTAGTATAAATAATACTTTCAAATTTTAAAAAGATTCAAGATTTTTAGTTGTTTTTACTAACAATTTACTTTTTTTCTTGATAATATTTTATAAAGCTCATGTAGATACATATCGGAATAGTTAAGTAGAAATAGATGATGTTTTTGTATAAAAATGCTGTTATTAGTATTATTAGAATGGGAATAGAGATAATTAAGTACTTGTTATATTTCATATAAACTTTCTCCCTTTTTCATATAAAAAGTAATGTATAAAGAATAATAAAAAGTAGAATTGATTAAGTTTTAAATTCTTTATTTCAATTTCATTATAGCATAATAAACATAAGTAGGAGAATATTATTTTTTCGTATTTTTGTATAATTTTTCTTTTATATAATTTAGAGAAAACATATTGTGTGACTTAATGTTAACTAAACTATAATTAAATTTCATTTTTAACTATAGTTTAAAGTAGGTTTAAGTGAGTTTTAGTTTGTATCCATATAATATTATTTATCAATTATAAATTTGATATTTGATGAAAACTTTGGTTATAGATACTACTAACTAGTGTAGGATATGAATAACTGAAGTAAAGTACTTGGAAATAGCTAAATAAAAATATTTAGGCAAGTAGACAAAATAAATTTGGAGGCAATGCAAATGAAGACTAAAAAATTACTTATTGGAACAAGTTTAATAACAATGTTAACAACTGGAGCAGTTGGAGCGGTAACACCGATACAAAATGCTTCAGCTCATGATATATCGGCTAATCAGTTTTCTACACAAAATACTGTGACTGATATAACTCAAACAAGTACACAGGAAACAGAAAACAGTGAGGTATCTTCTTCTAGTAAAGGAACGGCGATTTATCAAGCAGCATTAAGTCAAGTTGGTGCAATACAAGATTGTACGATGCTTGTTACAAATGCACTTAAAGCTGTAGGTATAAACTATCATAATTGGCCGATAGGTTACATGAGTTTAGGAACAGTGGTGTCTGCATCTGAAGCACAACCTGGAGATTTAATATACTATGCTAATGGTGGTACTGGGTATGCGCATATTGCAGTCTATGCTGGCAATGGAAAAGCTGTTCATGGAGGTTGGTTAGGCAATCAAACAGTTGTTAATACAGCTAATGTGGGAAGTGGGGCTGTCTATATACGAGTTAAATAATACAAAAAAATGCGTCTTGAAGTAATTCGAGGCGTATTTTTGTATTTAAACTTTAAGTCTTAACACTACATATCGAGATTAAATCTAAATATTGAATTCAACTTAAACTTTTTAATTAACTTAAATATAATTAAATTTGAGTTTTTAATTATAATTTTAAAAGTTGATTTAAGTGGCTTTTAAAGTAGGAGGTGTATAATATATTTATCAAATAAATAATTTGAAATAAAAAGTAGAGATGATTTATATGTCGATTAAGAAAATAGCAAAAAATTACTAGCGGATAAGAAAGTTAGAAAAAAATAGCACGGGTGATAATAAGTCATCCCAAATTCAAGAAAATATTAAAAGTATATAGAAATAATAAATAGAGAATAAAAACATAACAATTTTGGAGGTAATTAAAATGAAGAATAAAAACATTACTTATATCAACAGCTTTAATTACATTATTAACAACAGGAACTTTCGGAACTTTAGCATCGACACAAAATACATATGCTAGTGAAAGTGGTTCTGCTCAGTTAGTAACTAAGGATAAACAAGGACAACAGCCACCAGCGAAGCCAGGTTCAGGAGGTTTCGGAGGTAGTGGTACAATAAATCAAGGAACTTCAGCAAATACAATAGATTCAGATGAAAACAAAAAAGATGAAAACTATACATCAACAGGTGATGATGAAAATGCATTACGTGTCAAAGGCGCAAAAGTAAGTCTAGAGGATATTGAGATAAATAAGACAGGAGGCTCTACATCAAACACAGAAGATGGCGATTTCTATGGAATGAATGCAGGGTTGTTGGCTTACAGATAAAGCAACTGTTAATATAAAAAATGCGAAGGTAAAGACAACGGCACAAAACGGTAACGGTGTATTCAGTTATGGAGAAGGTACAACTGTAAACATTAATGATTCAGAAATTTACACAACTAATGATAACTCAGGAGGAATTCAAACTACAGGTGGAGCAACAATGAATGCCAATAACTTAAAAGTAAAAACTGAAGGAAATTCTTCAGCAGCTATACGTTCGGATAGAGGAGGAGGTAAAGTAAATGTAGACGGAGGAGAATATGTTTCGAAAGGTTATAATTCTCCATCAGTTTATTCGACAGCAGATATAACAGTAAAAAATGCAAATCTTAAAGCAGAAAATTCAGAGGCGTTGGTAATAGAAGGACAAAACTCTATTATACTAGAAAATACAAATGTAGAAGGTAACATGAGTGAAGATAAAGGAAGTAGCTCTGATACCAATGTTCATAATGTGATGATATATCAATCTATGTCGGGTGATGCCGAAGTAGGTAAATCGGTGTTTAATATGAAAGAAGGAACACTAACTAACAATAATGGTGATTTAATCTATGTAACGAATACAACGAGTGAAATCACATTAGAAAATGTAAAAATAGAAAATAATGATCAGGATGGAAGATTATTAGCTGTACTAGGAAATGATGCTACTCATGGATGGGGGACAGCTGGATCTAATGGAGGAAATGTAACACTTAAAGCGATAGACCAAAAAAATTAGATGGTAAAATTGAAGTAGATAGTATATCAACATTAAACTTGACATTATCAGGTTCAACTGTATTTAATGGAACTGTTAATATAGTTGAGAATGCAGAAAAATGGAGAAGAAGTTGAGAATAATGCAGAAGTAACTGTTGAAGAAGATGCTGCATGGAATTTAACAGGAGATGTGAAAAATTTCAAAATTAAATAATAAAGGAAAAAAATTAATTTCAATGGTTATAAAAATAACATTATCTGATGGAACAGTTGTAAGTGAATAATATATAGTGAAATAATAGGTAGAATATCATATTAAAGTATGATTCTGCCTATTATTTTTTTAATGAGAAAAATCGATTCTATTACGATTTAATCGGTT
>BNJS01003141.1_pt1 | contig 20225 bp, 35 predicted proteins | sample 8540461 | NCBI WGS metagenome assembly BNJS01 (sample SAMD00202454, study PRJDB9452) | human saliva metagenome | isolation source: human saliva | place: Japan | reverse complement strand
GGGCTTTTGGGGAGGATACGGTGTTTTTTTGAAGGGGGAGAGTTTGGTGTTTTAACTGAACTTATAATTTATAGAATATTAATTTGATTTTTACCTTTTAAAAAGGCATATCCTTCGTATGGCCTAAAAAGTAATTTGGAGAAAAATTAAGACCATGTCCCAATCTCAACTGACACCACATCAAGCTCGATACTACTCCTGGCTTTTAACCCGTCAAGCCGAGGGCGGAAGTATGGACTCGTTAGCAACAACATTGGTTGATGCCCAAGTCGATTTAAACCCGCATCAAGTTGATGCAGCCTTGTTTGCCTGCAAAAATCCCTTGTCGAAAGGTGTGATTTTGGCAGATGAGGTAGGTTTAGGAAAAACCATCGAAGCGGGCTTGGTAATATTGCAGCATTGGGCAGAACGCAAACGTAAAATTCTGATTATCACCCCGGCCAACTTACGCAAACAATGGCATCAAGAGTTACAAGAAAAATTTGGCTTACAGGGCATGATTTTGGAGGCTAAAAGTTACAATGCCATAAAAAAAACAGGCAAAAACCCTTTTCGTCAAGAAAATCCCGTTATCTGCTCCTATCAATTTGCTAAATCTAAAGCGGATGATATTAAACAAATTGGATGGGATTTGGTTGTATTAGATGAAGCTCATCGTCTACGCAATGTTTATAAGAAAAAACAATGTTATCGGTAAAACTTTAAAAGAAGCTTTGAAAACGTATCCAGCAAAAGTCCTATTAACTGCTACTCCTTTGCAAAATTCTTTGCTTGAACTTTACGGCTTGGTCAGCATGATAGATGACCGTGTTTTTAGCGACTTAGATAGTTTTCGTGCTCAATTCGGTGCAAAGGCCACAGAACAGACCTTATCTCATCTGCGCCAGCGACTCAGCCCTGTTTGCCGACGTACCTTACGCCGCCAAGTACAGGCCTATGTTCCCTACACTCAGCGACTTGCCATCCTGCAAAAATTTACTCCATCCGACCAAGAACGAGAATTTTCTCATTTGGTTGCAGAATACCTACGTCGTCCAAATCTACAAGCAATGCCGGAAGGACAGAGACAGCTTATTTCCCTAGTGTTGTGGAAACTTTTAGCCTCTAGTAGCCGTGCTATTGCTGGTGCACTGGATACTATGACCAAGCGCCTACAAGGCGTATTGGCAGAATCAACCACGCAAGACCTAGTCGAAACTCTGGACGAAGATTATGAAAGCTTAGATGAAACTGCAGAAGAATGGGAAGAGGAAAACGAATCGAACATTCTGACTGCTGATGAATATCAAGCGATTGCTGATGAAATTGAAGAGCTCAAACATTTTAAACAACTTGCCGAAAACATTCGAGAAGACGCAAAAAGCCGTGCATTATTGACCGCGCTTTCCACAGCCTTTGGCAAATTGAAAGAACTTGGTGCGGCGCAAAAAGCCATTATTTTTACCGAATCCAAACGCACCCAAGCCTATCTCTTAGAATGTCTTGCCCAAACCGACTACGCAGGCGAGAATGGTGACGGTATCGTGTTATTCAATGGTACAAACAGTGATCCCCAAGCACAAAAAATCTATAAAGACTGGCTCAAACGGCATGAAGGCAGCGATAAAATCACCGGTTCCAAAACTGCCGATACCCGTGCCGCTTTAGTAGAGCATTTCAAAGAGCGTGGCACCATCATGATTGCCACTGAAGCAGGTGCAGAAGGCATTAACCTACAATTGTGCTCACTCATTATCAATTACGATCTGCCTTGGAATCCACAACGTGTCGAACAGCGCATCGGACGCTGTCACCGATATGGGCAAAAACATGATGTCGTTGTAGTGAATTTTGTTGATGAAACCAATGAAGCCGACCAACGTGTTTACGAATTGCTTGAGCAAAAATTTAAGCTTTTTGATGGTGTATTTGGTGCCAGCGACGAAGTATTGGGGGCAATCGGTAGCGGCGTAGATATCGAACGGCGTATTGCTGAAATCTACCGCCAATGCCGCCAGTCCGAAGACATCAAACTGCCTTTGATAGCCTGCAAAGTGAGCTATCAGAGGAAATCAACCAGAACATGATGAAAGCCCGTCAAACCCTGCTGGAAAATTTTGATGAAGAAGTCCGCGAAAGACTACGGAACTGTGCTGAAAAAAAGCCAAGCAGCACTCAACAAATACGAAAAAAATCTTAATGGAGTTAACCCGAAGCGAACTTGGTGACAGTTCAGACTTCTATGATGGTGGTTTTATACTCAATAAGCTACCCTGAAAATCTTTCAGACGGCCTTAACATTCTAACAGGACGATACGAACTGCCGCGAAAAAAGTGGCGAAGCTCATCTCTACCGAATTACTCATCCCTTGGCACAAGCTCATCATCGATCGCGCCAAAAAAACGCGATTGTCCACCAGTACGTCTAATTTTTGATTATCAAGGGCGTAACGGCAGGATCAGTACACTCGAACCCTATCGCGGACGAAGCGGACAACTTATTGCCAAACTCATCAGCATTAGCGCACTGGGTGATACGGAGCAGCACATACTGATTGCCGCCATAACTGAAAAACGGTGAAGTTCTACAAGCGGATGACCCAGAAAACTTCTGCGCCTGCCTGCACATATTGCCGAAACCACAACAAAAATGGGATTTCAGACGACCTTATCCGACAATATGACTGAACGTCGCCAAACGCTATTAAATCAAGCCACCGAACGTAATTTGGGTTATTTTGAGGAGGAAGTGCAGAAACTGGACGACTGGGCGGATGATTTAAAACAAGGTTTGGAACAAGACATTAAAGAAAACCGATCGTGAAATCAAAGAAGTCCGCCGTACCGCCGCCACTTCCGCCACTTTAGAGGAAAAAACTAGTTGGCAGAAAAAAACAGCGCGAATTAGAAAACAAACGCAGCCGCCAACGCCGTGAACTTTTTGATAAACAGGATGAAATTGAAGCGCAGCGCAACCAGCTGATTGAAGAATTAGAAGAAAGTTTGAAGCAGACGGTAGAAGAGGAAGAATTGTTTTTTATTGAATGGGAGATGGTTTAATGGAGCTTTATCAAAATCTTTCTAGAAACTCTAATATCGTTTCGTATCAAATTTTTTTGAAGATTCTATTCATGTTGTATTTAAGAGTGGGCGTTATAGAAACTATTTATATACATATGTTAAACCAGGTAGATATGCAGTAGAACAGATGAAGAATTTAGCAGTACAAGGGATAGGTCTTAATTCCTATATTTCATCTGTAGTAAAAACTAATTATGCGAGGAAATGGTAAGATGAAAACACCAGATGAAGAATTAATCGAATTAATTTTTCCTTCTTTAATTGAAGAAAAGCTATTTTTAGCTACTGATTTAGAACGCTATCAAGAGAAAATTGCAACAGGTTCAATGAAAGAGGAAGATTGGTTATTGGCTATAGAAAAAAAGCCATAGATAAAAACAAATATGGGAATTGGAGAATAAAAATGTCCACTATTTCATTAAAAAGTTTATCTATTGAAAATCTTAGAGGTTCTGTAACGCCTTTTGTTCTGAATTTTGAAAAAGGCAAAAAAACTGACGATCATTTATGGAGAAAATGGTACGGGAAATCCACAATTTCAGATGCTTTTGATTTACTGGGGAATAGCAAAATTGGTTCTTTGGAAAAATAGGGGCGTTGGATCTTCTACAAAAACATATTGGCCGTCTGTTGGGAAATCCCTATTCAGATGTTAAAGTTTCATTAGAAACTTCAAGTGGTACCTGCATATTATCTTTAGATAAGAAAAATGTATCTGTTGATTTTGAAGTATTAAGACCACAGGTATCAGTATTGCGCCGCAGTGAGATATTAAGATTAATAGCTGCACAACCAGCAGAACGCTATAAGGAAATTCGTCAATTTATTGATGTATCTGGAATTGAAACATCAGAAAAATACATTAAGAAAACTAATCAATAATAAGGAGCGAGATTTTGATACTGCAATAACACGTGTAAGTGAAAAATAGAAATACTATCGAACATTTTTGGAAACAAGTAAATTGTCCAGTACATGATGTTATTTCGTGGGCAAAAAGATGAAGTAAAAAGACGTAGCTCATCTTGAAAAAAAGAAAAAAATAATATTGATGTCTTAATTTCTTATTGGAACAAAAATTGAAGGAGGATACGAAAAAGTACCTGCAAATCTGTAATGAAATAGAGAATGCTGAAACCAAACTAGCTAACGATCAGGTTACACTAACCAAGCTAAGCGAAGCAGCTCCAATAATTATTTAGAAATCATAGATATTCTTCAAGCTGCACAAAAAATATTTTCATAAACATGATACCTTGGAAAAATGTCCACTTTGTGGAAGTTCTGAAAAATATAAGTAATTTAGTTGAGAATGTAAATAAGCAGATTGAAGAAAATGGACTGGTTGGGAAATTGAATAGTGTAAAACAAACCGTTTCTGAGAAGTGAAATTTCCCTAAGAAGTAAGAAACAACAGTTAGAGGATTTTTAAAAAATACAAGAGATGATTTTAAAAAAATTAGAAAACTACTGTTTGAATACATCTGAGATTCAAGACCTAGATCTTCCATTTTTTTCCAGCACCCGAAAAATCCAACGCAATGGTTAGAATGGACTACGGTACACAATAAGAAAGAATCTTGGAGAAAAGAAGCAGATAGATGCATAGATAGTAAGAATTTTATAGAGACATTACGACGTTCATTAAATGATCTTGCAAATAATGAAAAATATTGTTAACGAATTATCTGTAACATTACCTAAATTGAAAAAGAGTACTAGATATTATTGAGAGTAAGCGTAAAGGAATATACAGACAATATTCTTGAGGCAATCTCAATAAGAGTCGGTGAACTTTATGAGTTAATTCATCCTAATGAAGGCTTAGATAAAATTACCCTAGCATTAGATGCAGCCAAAAGAGGTTCTTTAGATATTTCAATGGAATTCGGCGGAAAACAAGATACCCCTCCGCAAGCATATTTTAGTGATTCTCATTTGGATACTTTGGGACTTTGTGTATTTTTAGCCTTAGCTGAACGTGAAAATCCAGAACAAAAAATATTGGTTTTAGATGACGTATTAGGTAGTGTAGACGAACCCCATGTAGAGCGTGTTATCGGCATGATTTACGACGTAATCCAGAAATTCCAACATACTATCGTTACAACACACTATCGACCTTGGCGAGAGAAATTTCGCTGGGGTATTTTAAAACCTGAACAAGGTTGCCAATTTGTAGAGTTAAAACACTGGTCGTTGGATAGTGGAATGGCTTTAACTGGATCAATCACAGAGATTGTTCGGCTAAAAAATTTACTCGATGATTCTGATCCAGACATACAATCTATTACTGGGAAAGCTGGTGTTATTTTAGAGGCTTTGCTGGATTTCCTAACTATAAAATATGCTTGTGCAGTTCCAAGAAAAGTAGGAAATACTTATGTACTAAGTGATTTATTGGGAGCTGTAAATGGTAAATTACTAAGAGAGCTGAAGGTTGAAAAAATAAGCGAACAAAATAATGAAGAAATTCAAATTGGTGAAATTTTAAAAGAGATACAAAAATTGCTCAAACACGAAATGTTATTGTCGCACATTTCAATGAACTTTCGTTTAATCTTTATCCTCAAGATGGATTAAGATTTGCAAAATTAGTTGAGCAATTATGTGATGCTTTAATTTGTCCGGATTATGGATGGCCAAATAAAGATACTGGAAGTTATTGGAAAAATGGTGGAGATACACGCCGGCTACACCCACTAAAGAAACCGAGTTAGGAAATAGTATGACCAAACAAAAACTAGAACTCACCTGGATAGGCAAACATAAACGTCCAAAGTTAGAAGCGCGGATTTTGCTCGAAGACCCTGAAAAATCCTATCACGCCAAAGTGCGGTCGGAATCGGCGGCGTTTGATAATCGATTGATTTTCGGTGACAACCTGCTTGCGCTTAAGGCATTGGAACAGGAATTTACGGGTAAGGTGAAGTGTATTTATATAGATCCCCATATAATACAGGTGCTGCATTTGAACACTATGATGATGGATTAGAGCATTCCATTTGGCTTTGGCTTAATTAAAGAAAGATTAGAAATATTAAGAAAACTACTGACTAAAGATGGAGTTATATTTATCCATATTGATGACAAGGAAATGGCTTATTTAAAAATTCTTTGTGATGAAATTTTTTGGCCGAAATCAATTTTTGAATATGGTTGTTGTAAAAACATCTGATCCTTCAGGACATAAAACTGTAAATCCATCTCCATATTCTCAGACAGAATATATTTTAATGTATGCCAAGGATAGATCTTCATATAAATATGATCAAATTTATGTTGAAAGTGGCTATGACTCGGGATATGGAAAAATTATTCTAAATAAAGAAGAACATTACTCAAATTGGAAGATTGGAGGTTTAAAATGAGGTTGTTGCTTCATCTCTGGGTTTTGAGAATACACGTATAGCACGATGGGAAGAATGACATTTGATGCACTTGTTGCTGGATATGCTTTGGAACATAGAGACTGCGTATTCCAATCTACAGCAATTAGCAATGCTGCAGGGAGAACTATTGTTGAAGCAAGAGATAAGTCTAAGAATTTAAAGGATCAAGTAATTCATATAGAAAGAGACGATTTTGACGATATATATATTTTGAACGGAAGGCAAATCTATTTTTATTCTTCTAAAGTGAAAGAAATTGATGGTGAACTTGTTCCCGCGAAACCATTAACAAATTTATGGACTGATATTCCTTGGAATGGAATTGCTAATGAAGGAAAATGTTGAATTTAAGAATGGTAAAAAAACCAGAACGATTGATTAAACGAATTTTAGAGATTTCTACCAACCCCGGCGACCCTCGTCCTAGATTCTTTCGCAGGCTCAGGTACTACCGGTGCAGTTGCCCATAAAATGGGGCGTCGTTGGATTATGGTGGAGCTGGGCGAGCATTGCCATACCCACATTATCCCGCGCCTGCAAAAAGTGATAGACGGCGAAGATCAGGGCAGATTTCAAAGCGGTGAACTGGCAGGAGGCGGCATGGATTCCGCTATTTCCGCCTTTGCGCCGACATTAATTGTCAACGACAAATGGGGCAATCAAATCATCAATCCCGACTACAACCCTGAAATGCTGGCGGAAGCCTTGGCGAAGCTGGAGGGATTTACCTATATGCCGTCTGAAAATCTTTGGTGGGCACGGTTATTCCAGCGAAAACGATTTTATCTACGTTACCACCCAAAGCTTATCTGTCGAACAGTTGCAAGTGCTTTCAGACGAGGTTGGAGCAGGCCGCAGCCTGCTAATCTGCTGCTCTGCTTGGCGTGGGATTACGGCAGATCAGGCAGCGGAGCGTTTTCCTAATCTTTCCTTAAAAAAAATCCCCAAAATGATTTTGAAACGCTGCGAATGGGGGCACGACGATTACAGTTTGAACGTAGCCAATCTTCCGATGGCGGAAGAAGAAACAGAACAAAGGCCGTCTGAAAACCAACCCGCTGCCAAAACCAAACCCGTGAAACGCAAAAGTGCGGTCGAAAATCAGGGCGGATTGTTTGATGGAGAGGATAGTGATAGGTAAGGAAATGGCGATGATGCCCGCCGACTATGGGCAATGGCTGGCAGACATTAAAAACCGGGTGCTGACCGCACGGCAGCGGGCGGCACTAGCAGTAAATGCCGAGCTGGTATCGCTTTACTGGCATATCGGGCGGGATATTTTGCAGCAGCAGGCAACGCAAGGCTGGGGTAGCAAAGTGATTGACCGCTTGGGGCGGGATTTGCGCGAGGCGTTTCCTGAAATGAAGGGTTTTTCCCGCTCCAACCTTATGTATATGCGGGCTTTTGCTGAAGCTTGGACTGATTTTGAAATTGTCCAACAGGCTGTTGGACAATTGCCGTGGGGTCATAATGTGCTTTTGATTAACCGTATTAAGGAACAAGAAGCACGTTTATTTTATTTTATGTGCAGAAAGCGATAGCGGAAAATTGGTCGCGCGCCACATTAGAAGTCCACATTAAAAACAGCCTGCACGAGCGACAAGGGAAAGCGGTTACCAACTTCGCCGCCCGTTTGTCCGCGCCGACTTCCGTATTGGCGCAAGAAACATTAAAAGATCCTTATTTGTTCGACTTTTTGAGTTTGGGCGAAGACGCGCAAGAGCGGGAAATTGAAAACGCCTTAATGCAGCACATCACCCGTTTTCTGCTGGAACTGGGTAACGGCTTTGCTTTTGTTGGGCGGCAATACCGCTTGGAAGTGAACGGCGACGAGTTTTTTATTGATTTGCTGTTTTATCACACCCGCCTGAAATGCTATGTGGTGGTGGAATTAAAAAGCCACGGCATTTAAACCCGAACACGCAGGGCAATTGAATTTTATTTGGCAGCAGTCGATGCACAAATAAAAGCTCCTGACGATCATCCAACTATCGGCTTGCTGTTGTGCAAAACGCAAAACCGCTTGGTGGCGGAGTATGCCTTATCGGGCATAGACAAGCCGATAGGCATTGCTGAATACGAATTGGTACGCGCCCTGCCGGAACCTTTTGGTAACGAATCTACCGACAGTTGAACAGTTGGAAAATGAGTTGTCGGATTGGCAGGAAGCAAGAGATGATCTGTCCGGAAATTCGGAATAGTTCGAATTGTATTGGCTTGCTGCAAAAAATGTCAGTTATTCGAATTTTTCGAGCAACTGATCACATATGGCAGTTTGGTCAGCTAAAAAATCCAGGCAGCTAAAGGAATAAAGATCAAATCAGTGATTAAGCTATTTTTAATTACTGAAAGCAAGAGATAAGAGATAAAACCATGAGCATCAGAACTCAAAACTATATCAACGGACGTTTGTCTTTGCGTGCACCGCAAGCAGAAAGTTTGGCAAAGCTGAAGGAGGCTTTGGATACCGCACCGGAAAATGGCGCAGAAAGATCGCGATGTAACGGCGGTGTTGAATACCTTGAAAGCTGAATTCCCAACCTTGCAGGATTTTGAGCGGGAATTTCCATCATTGTGCTTTGCTTTGGCAACGGGGGTGGGAAAAACCCGCCTAATGGGGGCATTTATCGCCTATCTACATTTGGCACATGGTATCAATAATTTTTTTGTACTTGCACCGAACCTGACGATTTATAACAAGCTGATTGCCGACTTTACACCGAATACGCCAAAATATGTGTTTAAAGGCATTAGTGAATTTGCGGTAAATCCACCCAAGCTGATTAGCGGCGACAACTATGAGCAGCAGAATTTGACTATGGGGATGGATAATCTTTTTGGTGAGATTACCGTTAATGTATTCAACATTTCCAAAATCAACAGCGAGGTGCGCGCGAGCAAAGAACCAAAAATCAAGCGGATGCGTGAAGTGCTGGGCGATAGTTATTTCAATTATCTGGCGAATCTGCCTGATTTAGTGTTGCTGATGGATGAATCACATCGCTATCGGGCGCAGGCGGGGATGCGGGCGATTAATGAGCTAAATCCGCTTTTTGGCTTGGAGTTAACTGCTACGCCATTTGTGGAATCCACCAAAGCGCCTATTCCATTCAAAAATGTGATTGTAGATTATCCTTTGGCGCGGGCAATGGATGATGGTTTTGTCAAAATGCCCGCCGTAGTAACGCAGCGCAATTTTGATGCGAAAAATTATACGCCCGAAGAAATTGAGAAAATCAAGTTGGAAGACGGCGTGCGTGTGCATGAAAACACCAAGGTCGAACTTATAACTACGCTAGGGAAAATAATGTTGCCGTGGTGAAGCCTTTTATGCTGGTGATTGCCCGCGATACCACGCACGCAGGGCAATTATTGTCTTTACTGAATCGGACAACTTTTATAACGGGCGTTATCAGGGCAAAGTGATTCAGGTGGATTCGAGTAAATCAGGCAAAGACGAAGAAGAAATGATTGAACGACTTTTAGCGGTGGAGAGCGTGGATGAGCCGACGGAAATCGTGATTCATGTCAATATGCTCAAAGAGGGCTGGGACGTTACCAATCTTTATACCATCGTACCGCTGCGCGCTGCCAATGCTAGAACACTGATCGAGCAATCTATCGGACGCGGTTTGCGTCTGCCTTACGGAAAAACGTACGGGAGTGGAAGTGGTGGATAGATTGAACATTATCGCCCACGACCGCTTTCAGGAAATCATCGATGAAGCCAATAAAGGTGATTCAGTGCTGAAATTGAAACAGGTAATTTTAGATGCACCAGGGTGCGGACGATAAAAAAAGTCAGCGTGCAGGTGTATAGCGGAGTGGAAACGAAATTGGGATTGGCGGAAACGTCGTCTGAAAATACAAAACAAGGTGTTTCAGAAGCCAATTCTTCAGTTGATTATCAGCCTGTTTTTAAAACTGAAACTGAAAAAAACGCATTGCCCGAAAAGGTAATGGAAGCTGCAAAATATGCTTCCTGTCCAAGTGAAGCGCCAACTTCCCAAGCATTATTGACAGTGGAAACCACGAAAAAATCGTTCAAGAAGTTCAGACGGCATTACAACCGGCTCAAGGGGAATTATTAGTGGATGAGCTGGATATAGTCGAGATTGTTGCTAAAAACCACAGAAACAATGGTGAATCAAACCATCGATATTCCTAGAATTACAGTTGTACCCAGCGGGGAAGTCAGCACAGGATTCCATCCGTTCAAACTCGATTTAAGCAGCCTGAATCTACAACCGAGTGAACGTGAAATCACTATTCACAACCTGCACACCAACGAGCAAAAGTAGCTTGTCTGCTGAATTGGGTATGAAGGAAAAACGCCTGAAGACTATATTGTTTTTTCGCTGATGGATTTCGATGATATTGACTATTTCACCCAAGCCGACTTGCTTTACGATTTGGCGGGGCAGATGGTGGTACACCTACGTGCTTATTTATCCGAAGAGGAAGTTTTGAGTGTGCTGGATAAAGAACGTCGTCTGATTGCCCGTGAAATCCATGCGCAAATGATGGAGCATTTTTGGGAAAAAGCGGCAAGTTATGAAGCCCATGTCAGCCAAGGATTTAGTACACTCAAACCATGTAACTATACTGTTTCAGCTGATGAGCCGATTCATTCTGTGCGACAAACACCAAAAAGATCTCAGCCGTATTAAGCAAATGCTGTTTGGCAGATTTTCCAAATGTCTGTATCCCTTACAAAAATTCGACTCTGATACTGAACGCCGTTTTGCTGTGATTCTGGAACGAGACGCGCAAAAATGGTTCAAACCTGCTCAAGGACAATTCCAGATCTACTGGAAATCAGGGTTTCGATTCTAAAGAATATATCCCTGATTTTGTTGTAGAGACCAAAGATTCTATCTGGCTTGTTGAAACCAAAGCAGGCAAAAGATTTAAAAGATCCTGAAGTTTTGGCAAAAGCTGATGCAGCTTTTGAATGGTGCAAACATGCTACGGATTATGCGTTGCAGCACAATGGTAAGCATTGGCGTTATGTGCTGATTCCGCATGATGAAGTTGCTGAATCAAAAAAATTGGCGGATTTTTTAAGGTTTGAGAAAAAGTCTGCCTAAAGCGGATCGCACTTATCAAGTGCGTGGGTTGAAACTAAAATTTATAGGTTATTAGAAAAAATCAGCGCCTTCAGGCGACTGTGTGTTAAGGAGTTTATATGGCAAACCAAATCCGCCTACACATTTGGGGCGATTATGCCTGTTTTACCCGTCCGGAGATGAAGGTGGAGCGGGTGTCTTATGATGTCATCACGCCGTCGGCAGGGCGCGGGATTTTTGGCGACGGTGCATTGGAAGCCGGCGATTCGGTGGGTGATTGACCGGATTTATGTGTTAAAGCCGATTCGGTTTGAGTCGGTGCGGCGCAATGAGTTGGGCGGCAAGATTTCGGCGGGCAAAGTCAGCGGCGCGATGAAGCGTAAGAGCGTTGCCGATTTATATACGCTGATTGAAGACGACCGCCAGCAGCGCGCGACGACGGTGCTAAAGACGTGGCTTATGTGATTGAAGCTCATGCGGTACTGACGGCAATAGCGGGGGCGGATGAGACCGTTACCAAGCATATCGAGATGTTTAAACGCCGTGCGAAAAAGGGCAATGCTTTGCAGCCTTGTTTGGGCGTGCGTGAATTCCCTGCCGATTTTGCATTAATTGACGAAGGCGAACCGCTGCCGCTGTCGGCGTTATCGGAAAGTGAGGCAAACCGTGATTTAGGCTGGATGTTGCACGATATTGATTTTGACCACGGCAACACGCCGCATTTTTTCCGCGCACAAATGAAAGATGGCGTGATTGATGTGCCGCCGTTTTACGCCGAGGAGGTGAAAGCATGATTCTTGCATCCCTTGCCCGCTATTACCGCCGTTTGGCAGCGGAAAACGATGAAATGGGCAACCCGAAAGTGCCGCCTTATGGCTTTAGCGAGGAAAAAATCGGCTGGATTTTGGTGTTGGATAAAGAAGGCCGTCTGAAAACCGTTCTGCCGAATCTGACTGCCGATAAAAAGCCGCAACCGAAGCTGATGAGCGTGCCGCGCCCTGAAAAACGCACGTCGGGTATCAAACCGAATTTTTGTGGGACAAAACCGCCCTACGCGCTTGGCGTGGAAGCGAATAAAAAACAAAGCCGAAGCAAAAGAAAAACCGTTTACGTCGTCTGAAAAAACTTTTGATGCCTTCAAGCAATACCATCTCGATTTACTGCAAAACAGCGAAGACGAAGGTTTACAAGCCTTATGTCGTTTTCTGCAAAACTGGCAGCCTACACATTTCGCTGCCGAAAATCTTCCTGCCGAAATACTCGATGCCAATATTGCATTTTCTTTTGAAAAAACGACCGCTTGTATTCATAAACGAGAAGTCGCGCAGGCTATACGGGCAGGCTGCCTGAAAAGCGATGAAGCACTCGAAGGCTTGTGCCTGATTAGTGGCGATACTGCCCCAATTGCGCGGCTGCATCCGGCGATTAAAGGCGTATTTGGCGGGCAAAGCTCCGGCGGTTCGATTATTTCGTTCAACAAAGAAGCCTTTGCTTCGTTTGGCAAGGAGCAAGGCGCAAATGCGCCTGTTTCCGAACAATCCGCGTTTGCCTACACCACTGCGCTGAACTATCTGTTGCGCCAACGTAATCAAGAAGCGAATAATCACCGCCTGACCATTGGCGATACCAGCACGGTCTTTTGGGCGGAGGCGGATGATAATGCAACTGCGCAGGCTGCCGAGGGCTTCTTTGCACAAGTGTTCACGCCGCCGGATGATGAACAAGAAAGCGCCAAAGTTTTCAATGTGTTGGAACAAATCGGCAAAGGTCGTCCGCTGCAAGAAATTGCGCCCGAACTCTCTCCCAATACCCGTTTTTATATTTTAGGGCTTGCTCCTAATGCCGCACGGATTTCTGTTCGATTTTGGCTGGACACCACGTTTGGGCAGTTGGCGGAAAAATTTGGCGCAGCATTGGCAAGATTTAGCCCTTGAGCCTTTGCGCGTGGAAAACGCCACCGTCTATTTGGCGACTTTTATTACAAACTGCCGTATTGGGCAAAAGCGAAAACATCTCGCCCGTATTGGCAGGCGAAATGACCCGCGCCGTGATTTGCGGCACGCCGTATCCTTTAAGTTTGCTGTCGCAACTGATTACCCGAATCCGCGCCGACGGCGATGTGAACGGTCTGCGCGTGGCAATGATGAAGGCCGTATTAGAGCGGCGTTTTAGAAAAGGTTTTATCGAAGAAGGAGTTCCTATGAGTTTGAACAATGAAAGCCCGAATCGCGCCTATCTTTTAGGGCGGCTGTTTGCCGTGTTGGAGCGCATTCAATATCAGGCGTTGGGCGAATTAAACGCCGGCATCGCCGACCGCTATTACGGCTCTGCCTCCGCCGTGCCGTTTTCCGTTTTTCCGCGCCTTTTGTCGGGCGCAAAACACCATTTATCGCGCTTGCGTAAAGACAAAGCCGGCATGGCGGTGAATTTGGATAAAGATTTGGGCGAAATCATTGCCAAACTGCCCGAAACCTTTCCGCGCCATTTGAGCATTGACGAGCAAGGCCGCTTCGCCATCGGCTATTACCATCAAAAACAAAGCTATTTTGCTAAAAAAGAAACCGCTGAAACTATTGAAAACTAAGGAGCCAGAAAATGTCTGCCATTCAAAACCGCTATGAATTTGTTTACTTTTTGATGTTACCAACGGCAACCCCAACGGCGATCCCGATGCGGGCAATATGCCGCGCCTTGATCCCGAATCCAGCAAAGGTTTAGTAACCGATGTTTGCCTGAAGCGCAAAATCCGTAATTTTGTAGAAATCAGCAGCGAAAAGGAAGCCGGTTACGAAATCTACGTGAAAGAAAAAAAGCGTATTGAACTGCAGAAACAAACGCGCTTATGAAGCGCTCGGCATTGAATCTGAAGCCAAAAAACTACCCAAAGACGAAGCCAAAAGCCCGCGACATTACCGCTTGGATGTGTAAAAACTCTTTGATATCCGCACCTTCGGCGCCGTGATGACCACCGAAGTCAACAGCGGACAAGTGCGCGACTCTGTACAACTGGCGTTCGCCCAATCCATCGACCCGATTGTGCCGCTGGAAGTTTCGATCACCCGCATGGCAGTAACCAACGAAAAAGACTTGGAAAAAGAACGCACTATGGGGCGTAAATACATCGTCCCTTACGCGCTCTACCGCGTGCACGGTTTTATCTCCGCCAACCTTGCCGCCAAAACCGATTTTTCAGACGACGACTTAGCCAAACTCTGGCAAGCCCTGACGCTGATGTTTGAACACGACCGCTCCGCCACCCGTGGCGAAATGGCGGCACGCAAACTGTTCGTTTTCAAACACGACAGCGCGCTCGGCAGCCAGCCTGCACATAAACTGTTTGACGCCGTGAAGGTCGAACGCGTAAACGGCGAATCAGGTACGCCCGCAAGCGGTTTTGGCGATTACAACATCAGCGTGGTTTCAGACGGCCTGAATGGCGTGAGTGTGGAAGAATATCTGTAAAAATGTCTGAAAAAAAGACCGCTTGTATTGCAGAAAGTCGGTAGGGTGGGCTTCAGCCCACCGTTTCAACAAATATAAAGGATTGATTAAAGCCCATCCTGCAAAAACTATTACAAATAAATCTCTATAAAGCCCTTATTCAACAAAATGAACATATATTGTGTTATTTTATGTGTTTATATTTGTGTTATTTAATGGTATAATAGCTTCGTTAATATGAAAGGAGCATTCAGTGAAAAATTTTATCCAAAACCTAGAAAACGAGTTTGTTGAAAAAAATCAGGAAAAAACAACGTTCAGTATTCGCCTTTCTGTAAAAGAAGATTTGATCTTGCAGGAAATTGCTGAAAGTTTTGATCTTTCAGCGCAGGAACTATTGCATCGTCTGATTACAGAGCAAATTATCGTTCCATGGAAACAACGCTTTGAGGCACAGGCAAATGAAGAGCTTGAACTGGATGGAGAGGAGTCAACTCAATATTTTTTGCTGAACACAAATAAAGTCAATGATATCGACGATCATAAATTTATGTTAGAAAAACAGGTAGCTGCAGCATTTGAAGATGGTTATAAAGAAAAATTGCCAAATTCAAAAAGGTGATTGGGTATTTTTATATGAGTCAGGGCAAGGAATCGTGGCATTTGGCCAGGCATCAGGTAAGCTAGAAAAAGCACCACATTATGGGCGGGAGGACAAAACCTATTATCAGCGCTTGGACGGTTTTACCTGTTTACCAAAAGCTATTAAAGCTAGTGAAGTCAAAAAGATTTTAAGCCGTTCTTTTCCCTTTGCTCAAACCTTGGCACGAATTGTTGATGGGGAAAAATTATTATCAGAAATTAAAAAGCGATAAACATACATTATGCAAATTATTCCCCTTTCTGCCCTGCAACACTACGCCTTCTGCCCGCGCCAATGCGCGCTGATTCACAACGAGCAGGCGTGGGCGGAGAACTATTTGACTGCGCAGGGCAAGGCGCTTCATGAGCGGGTGGATTCTGGCGAACCGGAAACGCGTAAGGGCGTGCGTTTTGAGCGGACGGTGCATGTGTCTGCGGAGAAACTGGGCATCAGCGGCGTGCTGGATTTGGTGGAAGTGGAAACAAAGACAGGCCGTCTGAAACCTGTGGAATACAACGCAGCAAGCCCAAACCCGACCCAATGGACGAAATCCAGCTTTGCGCCCAAGGCTTGTGTTTGGAAGAAATGACGGGGCAAACCGTCTCTGAGGGCGTGCTGTGGTATATGCAAACCCGCCACCGCGTCCCTGTCGTGTTTTCAGACGACCTGCGTGCCCAAACACTCGCCACCATCATCGCTATGCGCAAACTCCTAAACAGCGGTCAAACCCCACCGCCCGACTACGGTAAACGCTGCAAAGCCTGCTCGCTGGTGGATATTTGCCAACCGGAATTGTTGGGGAAAACGGGATAGGAGTGTGGGGTATGTGGAGGGTTGTTTGGGGACTTGTATTTTGAATAGAAAGCCTTATATCTAATAGGAAATTTTTAAGGAGAACAATATATGTTAGATGAAAAATAAAGATGTTACTTCTCAAAGTGGCTCAAATACCCAAGAGGTGGAAAAACATTAGTGATGATAATACTCATTGGTATGACTCAAAAATTTATGAAGGCTTTTTGGGGGAGTTGGCATATTAATAACAATTTTTGCTTGCTTATTTTCTCTTTACAATCAATATCATAGAATTCCTTATTTGGAAGATGAAAATGAAAAAAATATCAACAGATAATAGATGAAAAAAACAAAAACAAATTAATTATCTGACCAGTAATTCAGTAGTTAGCCAATTAAGAAAAGAAAATGGAAATAAGGATAGAGAAATCAAATTACTAGAATCTCAAGTTAGAGAAATTAGAACTCCAGAGATCAAGCGTTAAACGAAAATAGTAAACTTGAGTCTATTATTACTCAATGGAAATCTGCTCATCAAAAATATTGAGAACAATTTGAAAAATCTGTAGTCAACAATTACAACAGATAAAAGTTAATGCAGATTTATTAAATAGAATTACTTTTCTTCGTAATAGGATAGAACAAAAATAATATCAATATTAATAAAAAAATGATAATTGGGATAAACCAACCAATATACAAATTGAAACTTGGAGATTAGATAATCAAGGTCTTAATTCAATGATTAAAGATTATCAACAAAAATTAAACTGCCAGCAACCATAGGCATCACAATTTTCAGACAGCCAGCCTTATCAGCCCCAAAAAAACTGCGGTCAAAAACCCAAGGAGTTTCCCATGCGCAAACTGCAAAAATACGCTCTATATCACCACCCAAGGCAGCTACCTGCATAAGGATCGGGAGACGCTGGTGGTTGAGCAGGAGCGTAAGAAGGTGGCGCAGTAAGACTAGGTCGGATACTTGTATCCGACAACCTTTTGATATTTATATGATTTGAAATTATTGCGGTAATTTTGAAAGTGTCGGATTTGAGAATCTGACCTACCATTTTTCAGGTGGATCAACCCTGTTAAATACCCAAAAGTGCGGCCAAAATCCAAGGAGTTTTCCCATGCGCAAACTGCAAAACACGCTGTATATCACCACCCAAGGCAGCTATCTGCATAAGGAGCGGGAGACGCTGGTGGTGGCGCAGGAGCGTAAGAAGGTGGCGCAGTTGCCGGTGCATTCTATTGGGCATATTTTCTGTTTTGGCAATGTGCTGGTATCGCCGTTTTTGTTAGGGTTTTGCGGTGAAAATAATGTGAATTTGGCGTTTTTTACCGAAAACGGACGTTATTTGGGGCGGCTTCAGGGGCGGCAAAGAAGCAATGTGCTACTGCGTCGGGCGCAGTATCGGGGGTCGGAGCAAAATCCTGTGCCGATTGCGCGCAATATCATTGCCATGAAGATTCAGGCGAGCAAGCGGGTGCTTCAGCGGCAGATTCGCAATTACGGCGAGAATGCGGCGATTCAAAAGTGCGGTCGATGCTTTGAACATTTCGCTGTGGCAGTTGAAGGGCGTGGCGGAGCTGGACGTGGTGCGCGGTATTGAGGGCGATGCGATGGCGCGTTATTTCGGCGTATTTGGGCAGCTTTTGAGCGAAAAAAAGCGGTTTTTTTCTTTTGACGGACGCAACCGCCGTCCGCCTAGAGACGGGGTGAATGCGCTGTTGTCGTTTGTGTACAGTCTGTTGGGCAAGGACATCAGCGGCGCGCTGCAAGGTGTGGGGCTGGATCCGCAGGTGGGCTTTTTGCACGCCGACCGCCCGGGGCGCGACAGTTTGGCGCAGGATATTTTGGAAGAATTCCGCGCGTGGTGGGCAGACAGGCTGGTGTTGTCGCTGATTAACCGCGGGCAAATCAAACCGCAGGATTTTGTCGCCGAGGCAAGTGGCGCGGTGAGCTTGAAATCCGATGCGCGTAAGCTCTTGTTCCAAGCCTTGCAGGCGAAAAAGCAGGAGAAAAATCGTTCATCCGTTTTTAGGCGAGGAAGTGGAAATTGGGCTGCTGCCGTATATTCAGGCAATGCTGTTGGCGCGGCACCTGCGCGGGGATTTGGCGGAATATCCCCCGTTTTTGATGAGATAGGTTTGCAGGTCGTCTGAAAGCGGGTTGGATGTTTTCAGACGACCGCTAAAGCAGCCTGCACATGGGAATACAAAATGCTGATGCTGATTACTTACGATATTTCGCTGGAAGACGCGGAAGGACCGGCAAGGCTACGGCGCGTGGCAAAATTGTGTCTGGACTACGGCGTGCGCGTGCAATATTCAGTGTTTGAATGCGACATCGCGCCCGATCAGTGGGTTGTTTTAAAGGACAAACTTTTGAAAACCCTACAACCCTGAAACCGACAGCCTGCGCTTTTACCATCTGGGTAGCAAATGGCGGCGCAAAGTGGAACACCATGGCGCAAAACCGTCGGTGGATGTGTTTAAGGATACCTTGATTGTGTGAATCGCCAACCTGAGGTTCTCATGAAAATGCGGCAGGGTTGGCGAACTTGGATTGTTCTTTAACAATCAGGATATTGCGAATGCAGGTGTAACAGAAAAGGCTGTGTTATACTCGCGTTCACGTTTTTTTCTCGGGAGCTTAGCGAAATCGGGGCTGTGAAACCCTGACAGAGCAAGGCTTTTTGAGAGGGCCCCAGCCGCTTCAAGGACTGCTGTGTTGAAACTTAAAACGCTTCAATCGTATGATCAGTGAGCGGTCCAGCCGCCTTCAGGGCGACTGTGTTGAAACGAGTACCAGCTTATCAAGCGCGGTGGTAAGCCTAACCAGCCGCCTTCGGGCGACTGTGTGTTGAAACATGTACGCCGATACTGGTAAGCCATGCGAGCACTCCAGCCGCCTTCAGGGCGACTGTGTGTTGAAACGTATATGGGTCGCGCAGAATGCTCACACCTTCTAGGCCAGTCGCCTCAGGGCGACTGTGTGTTGAAAACTCATGTGGTTCTGCAAAAGTCGGGTTGTCATGAACCCAGCCGCCTTCAGGCTGTGTGTTGAAACGCTGCACATGCTGTGGTTGTTAACCAGCATGACCGCCAGCCGCCTTCAGGGCGTGTGTGTTGAAACAGCACCCTGCACCACAACGCACTGCAAACTTATCAGCCAGCCGCCTTCGGGCGGCTGTGTGTTGAAACAGCACCTGCACCACAACGCACTGCAAACTTATCAGCCAGCCGCCTTCGGGCGGCTGTGTGTTGAAACAATATCTCCGGTCAAACCGACTGGGGCGGTCCTGCCAGCCGCCTTCGGGCGGCTGTGTTTGAAACCCCGGCCTAAAACACAAATACAGCTTCAGCAACTGCCAGCCGCCTTCGGGCGGCTGTGTGTTGAAACCTTATCCAGCTTACCGGCACCGCCGTTCATTTGACCAGCCGCCTTCGGGCGGCTGTGTGTGAAAACTTCTTCGGGGATAAGCAGCTCGGCGATGACTTGCCCAGCCGCCTTCGGGCGGCTGTGTGTTGAAACCAGCCAGGCGTTTTAAAAATCCAGTTTTGGTGCGCCAGCCGCCTTCAGGCGACTATGTGTTGAAACTGGATAGCCGTGGCAATGTCGGTTTCCCATGCCTTCCAGCCGCCTTCAGGCAGCTGTGTGATGAAACAAGACAGACAGAGCCAAAGCAATCAAAGACTTTTTCAGCCGCCTTCAGGGCGACTGTGTGTTGAAAACTTCAGCAACTACGAACTCTATGCCGACCTATCCCGTCAGCAGCCTTCGGGAGGCTGTGTGTTCAAATATCGTCCAAGCAGGCC
>BNJS01001271.1_pt1 | contig 20249 bp, 23 predicted proteins | sample 8540461 | NCBI WGS metagenome assembly BNJS01 (sample SAMD00202454, study PRJDB9452) | human saliva metagenome | isolation source: human saliva | place: Japan | reverse complement strand
CGTCACCTTGGTAAGGTGGAGGTCGCCGGTTCAATCCCGACAAGTAGCTTTAAATGAATTTTAGAATAATTGAGCAAGCTAGAAATATTTCCGATATTTCTAGCTTTTTTTATTTTTCATTTTAAAAAGAAAAAAATCATTAAAAAAACACATGATTTAGGGGTTTTTTTGAATTGCAGTTAGAGCAATAGTAGTTTAGAATAACTATTAGTTGATTTATGTTCAAATTTCTTTCAAAAACGTAATCGCTTTTTCGAAAAAAACAGTGTTGATTTTTAGGATAAAAATTGATTGATTTTTGAAAGAATAGAATTTAAATCAAGAAACTAGGAGGATTTTTATGAAAAAGAAATTATTCTTATTACTATCCGCTCTATTTGCTTTAGCAGTATTCTTTGCTCCAAAACAAGTAAGTGCGGCAGAAGTAACAAAAAATGGAACAGCGATTGAAGTGAAGAATCCAACTGTTCAAATCTCGGGAGATGCATCCGATTTATATGCTCGTTGAGGGAATTACATTTCAAAGTAGATATTCCTGATAATATCGATATCAACTTGAATGACACAATGACATTCAAAGTGAATTCACCTGTGAAAATTCAATCTTCTTACAGCTTCCCAATTTATAATAAAGCGGGAGAAACAGTAGCATATGCTGAAGTGTCACCAGAAAATGGCAATGTCACAGTAACATTTGGTCCATACTTCAAAGACCACAAGTTAAACAAAAACATCGAATTAACAGTTGATGTTAAGTGGGAACCAGACAATCGTTTAGCAGATACTACTCAAGAACTTGATTTTAACGGTACTGTCGTATCACAAAAAATTCGATCCACTTGAAGGACCTACTCCAGGAGAAATGGTTACTAAATGGGGTCTTCAACCAACAGAGAACGCTGAACAAGTTCACTGGTGGGCACGTTTAAACGCCGCTAGAAAAACATTAAGTAATGTTGAAATTAAAGATGTTTGGGATTCAAACCAAACATACGTACCTGGTTCATTACGTGTTGAATTAGTAGATTCAGAAAATCCATGGGTTTCAGCTGGATTCCTTTCTGAAAGTGACTATGAAATCACTGATACAGGTATTAAAGTAAAAATCGATACAACAGATAAAATTATTTACGTTGACTATATCGTAAACTTAGTGGATCCTACAAAGAACCCACAAAACAGAATCTCAATTACAGCTGACGGTTTAGATAGTGAACAATCAACAGATGTAACTTACACATTATTATCTGGTTCTGGTACAGCTGACGGTGAAATGCCTGAAACTACTACTACAACTACTACGACAACAACAACAGAAGCAACAACAACAACAGCTTCAACGACAACAGAAGCAACAACAACTACTGCTTCAACAACAACAGCTTCAACAACTACAGAAGGAACTACAACTGAAGGTTCAACAACAGAAACTCCAGCAGTTCCAACAACAGAAGAACCAAAACGTCCTGAATTACCAAATACAGGTACAGCAAAAGGTATCTCTGTAATCGTAGGTGGCGTACTTGTGGTTGTAGCGGCAGCGTTATTATTCACTCGTAAAAAAGAAAACCAATAATCTTAAATGACGAAGAAGTCTTACGAAAGTAAGGCTTCTTTTTTTGCAAAATTTTTCATGAGTCAAATCCACTTTCATATTGACGCGAAAGTTTGCTATAATAGACAGTAACAGAGCAATTGAGGTGTAGAAAATGAAAAAAACGTATTTTATTATTGGTGATATTCACGGCGAAGCAGACATGATGGAAGAAATGCTTCAAAACTGGGACGAAGAAACTCAGCAACTTGTCTTCATGGGAGACTTGATTGACCGTGGACCAGACAATAAACGTAGTGTCCTAACAGGGATGAAATATGCGAAAGAGAAAAACGCATGGTATTTGATGGGAAATCATGAAGTGATGTTCCTTGCATTTATCGACGATCCTGAAGGACGTTTTCCACACTACTTCAGAAACAATGGGGATACGACGATTAACGACTTACTCGGTCGCCCACAAGGTACTCCAGTCAATCCTGTGGAAGATGCCGAAGCGATTAAAGCACAATATCCAGAACTCATCGCATTTCTAAGAGAACGTCCTCTTTATCGATGAAGGCGACTTGCTCTTAGCGCATGCTGGAGTGGATTTACGCTTAGACGACTGGCACGACACTGAGCCAAAAGACTTCTACTGGATTCGTGAGCCATTCCATAAAGGGGCCAACAACACTGGCAAAAACGATTATCTTCGGGCACACACCTTTACGTGGCTTAAAACGAAGATGGAGACTTTATGAAATTATGGCAACATGATGGCAAAAATCGGTATCGATGGCGGAGCTGTTTTTGGCGGCGCGCTTCACGGTATCGTATGGCATGATGGCAAAATTGAAAAAAATCTATAGCATTAAAAAAATACAAAAACCAGTCCGTTTCACGGATGACTAGAGGTGTTCTATGAAGAAAAATGCGGTTCTATTATGGGTTGTTTACTTTTTAAACTTGATGGTTTTCCCGGCGTTCTTTATTCGTTATACGTCTTCGGGACCAAGTGTTGATACAAATGCCTACCTGATCCTTCAACTGGTTTCAACAGCGATTGGGGTCGCATTGTTCCGCGAGAAGCTTGTGGAAGGGTTCAAAAACTTCATCAAGCGTCCGTTTATTCGAGATTTGGCAATTGGATACGCACTTCGTATCGGATTAGCAATTGCGGTCGCTCAGTTTATTGGAGATGTGACGTCGGACAACCAAGAACAAATTGAGAAGATGATGAGCGCAAATGACGCCGTCTTGATGTTTGTTCTACTATGCGTTGTGGCGCCAATCTTGGAAGAATTGGTGTTTCGTGAAGCCATCATTGGTTCGTTTAAGAAATCGCTCAACGTTCACGTATTAACGTTTATTTCAGCGTTTCTATTCGTACTACTTCACGCACTTTCAAACGATGCTGCAGGTTTGATTGACTGGACAGCGGCGTTGATGTACGTTCCATTAACGATTCCGATTGTTGGGATGTATCGTTATTATAACGACAATGTTTTTGCATCTATCTCGATGCATTTTCTCAATAATCTTATCGCGTTTTTATTTTTATTAAATCAGTAATGACAAAGGGGTGAAATCATGAAAATCGATCAATGGGTACGATTCATTATTCGGTATGGTTTCATCCTTTTTGCGCTTTTTGAATGGTCGCAACTGCCGAATATGAACGCAGGAGACATCGCCTTCTTCTTTGGCTTTATCACGCTTGTGCAAGTTGGCTATTATTCATTGAAATATCAGTGGTATATCCTCATTGAAGGCATCGCGGTCGTCCTCCTCTGTTTGTATTTCCATACCATTTTTACGGGACTGATTCTTCTTCTCTGTTTTGAAGTGAGTCTACGATTCTCCTTTAGAAATGCATTGATTCTACAGTTCATATTAGGGGCGGTCGTTATCGTTCCAGCCGTTCAACAAGGGAACAGCATTCAAGTGGTGATGACCCTGTTCTTCCTTTTATTCTTCTCTTATGGAAATCATATTTTGGAAGAGCGAAGAGCGCTACAAGAAGAGTTGGAAAAAGCCGAGCAGAAACTCAGCGAGCAACGGTATGACTTGCAACAAGCCCAATATAAAATGGGGACGATGAAGGAAATCTTCACGCTGCAAGAGCGAAACCGAATTTCTCGTGAGATTCACGATTCAGTGGGACATAGTCTATCCACGATTATTATTCAGCTAGGGGCCATTTCTCAACTGGCCAAGCAACAAAATTCACCGATTCAAGAAATGAGCGAAGGGCTTCGTGATTTTGCCGTCGAAGGATTGCAAGAAGTGCGTAAGATTGTTCATGACTTGAAGCCGGAACAAATGGATAAGAAGCAGCTGGATATTGCGCTGGAAGAATTTTTCCACGAGGTGCAAGTCAACAGCGGCATCGATATTCAATTTAGAAAAAATGAGCCGACCTTCACGCTTACAAGTGAGGCAGAGCTCAGCATCTTCCGTGGAGTCCAAGAGGCGATTACAAACGCGATGCGACACGGACAAGCGACACGCATTACCGTGCTACTGATGTATAATCCATCGCAATTAGTCGTGACGATTAAAGATAACGGAACGGGAGCGGTCGATTTAGCTCCAAAAGGCGGGCTTAAATCCCTCCAAGAACGACTTCGTGCAGAAGGTGGGTCGGTGACACTTGAGGCGTCAAATCCTGGCGTGACCGTGCAAATGATCCTACCGAATACAGAAAAACAATAGAAACGAGGAGAACCATGACAAACCCAATCAAACTTATTATTGCCGACGATGAAATGCTCATCCGTACCGGTTTAAAAATCATGCTTGAGGCGAGCGGTAATGTCGAAGTCCTCGCTTTAGCAGAGAGTGGACGTGCGGCCTTTGAAGCCTGCAAGGAGCACCAACCAGATGTGGTCTTGATGGATATTCGCATGCCTGAGAGTAACGGAATCGAAGGGACGAAGCTCATTAAAGAGGCCTTTCCAGAGGTGAAGGTGCTGATTGTGACGACTTTCCAAGATACTGAATATATTGTCGAAGCCGTACAAAATGGTGCTTCGGGGTATTTATTAAAAGACAGTAGTCCAGAGGCGATTCTTGACGGGATTAAAGTCGCCATGTCTGGAAAAGTCGTGATGGATACGGTCATTTCAGAGGCGTTACTGACGAATACGACTGTTGAGAAGACTGTAAGCTTTGATGCGGAGAAATGGGGGCTCACACCACGTGAAGTGGAGCTCATTCAACAAGTGGCGCAAGGCTTAAGCAATAAAGAAATTGCGCAAACGCTCTTCCTTTCAGAAGGAACCGTAAAAAAATAATATTAGTACGATTTTATCGAAATTAGAATTGCGTGACCGCACGCAACTTGTGATTTTTCGCGTACGAAAACAAACTCAAACAATAATCAAGACTGCTCCGATTCTTTCAGACAAACCACCGTGGAGTATAGAATCTGAAAGAGTCGGGGCATTTTTTTATAAAAAACATGACTTTCGTCACGGTACGAGATGACGTTTTTGGACTATAGACTCCGATGGGTGTTTGCTATGATAAGGGTACAAACAAGTAGGAGGATAAACAAATGAACGAATCCAAGAAGACCCCTAAAGATTTAAAAAGAGGAAGCAATTGTAGCGATTGTTCTTTTGTTTATTAACAGCCATTCTTTCATTTATTCGATAAAGAGGTGTACATATGATTGAAATTAAAGACGTAACCAAATCTTACGGACGACAAAAAAAGTCCTACAAAAATGTTTCCTTTGAAATTATGGAAGGGGAACTTTTTGGATTACTTGGACCTAATGGAGCCGGGAAAAGTACATTGATTGATATTCTGACAGGGATTCAATCGATGGATAGCGGTGAGATTTTCATTAATGGAAAGTCGATTAAAACCGATAAAGTAGAAATTCGAAAAACACTTAGGCTTAGTGCTACAAGATATCGCGCTTCTTGAGGAATTGAACGCGGTTGACAACTTAGAATACTTCGGTGGACTTTACGGGTTAGCGGGAGCAGAGTTGAAGAGTCAAATTGAGAAGTTGCTGGAAGTGGCAGGTCTAACCGACAAGAAGAAAGAGAAAGTGAAAAACTACTCTGGCGGGATGAAACGTCGCTTGAATATTGCCGTTGCGATGTTGCATAATCCTTCGATTTTGATTTTAGATGAACCAACTGTTGGGGTGGATGCGCAGTCGCGTCAACATATCTTCGACTATATTCAATCTCTTGCCGAACAAGGCACGACGATTCTTTACACGTCGCATTATATGGAGGAAATAGAAGCCCTCTGTAAGCGTGTCTTCATTCTCGATTTAGGAGAAGAAGTGGCGTATGGCACGAAAGAAGAAGTGAAAAAACTCGTGGGGCATACACAAACGGTGGCGCTCACATTGGACCGCGTTCCTGCGGGATTTGACGAAGTGTTGAAGAATAGCGAAAACGGCATTCAATTTGTAACCGTCGACGGCCAAGACATAGCCCTCACGATCGACCAAACGATTTTCTCGATGATGAAGTTGATTGAGCAAGTCGAACAGGCACAACTCTTGATTAAATCCGTCAACGTCAAAGAAACAACATTAGAAGAGGCGTTCTTACAATTAACAGGAAAGACGCTTCGTGATTAAGGAGGACTTATGAGATACATTCGTTATATTAAAGCCAATTTAATATCCTCTCTGAAGTCTTTTCCGGCGCTATTACTCATGGTCTTAATGCCATTTCTATTAACGCTATTTTTGGCGTTTACCACTAAGAGTGCCTTCAATCCTTCTGATTTAACGATTGAAACGAAGATTTATATCGATAATCAAGACAAAGGAGCTTTTGGAGAACAAATCGTAGCGTTGTTTGAGCAACTCACTGAGGAAAAACAAATTGCGCTGACAAGTGTGAAAGACGATGCCAAAATCATTGCGACGATTCCAGCTGATTTTACAGAGTCGATTCAAACGCGTTCGCAAGCAACTCCGATTACCATCGAGAAATCAGGGCGAACATCGAGCCTGTCACTTGCGGTGTATGAATCGCTCTTGAAAACAATGACTTCGCAATTATTAGAAGCAAGTTCGGTGATGCATGAAGTCGCAGAGAGTAAAAATGCATCCATTACACCTGAACAAGCAGCAGGGATGCTTGCATCCTTACAACAGGAAATTGCATCGGGAGCTTTGAGACAGACCAAGTAGAAGCTGAATCCCAAGTGACTGCGAACCAACACTACGCAATTACGGGACTTGGATTTTTATTCATCATATTCCTTGAAAGTGCGATGCGATTTGGGGTACAACGAGAACTCAGCGGTCTTCGCAAACGCTTGAACGTATTGCCATTTAGCATTTGTGAACGAGACAGACTCGATTTAGCCGTGAATATGATTGCGACGACGCTATTGTCCTTCGTGTATATCGGCCTATGGAAAATCCTCGATCCAACAACTTTTGGAGGAAACATCGGTATCATCTTTGTCCTTATCGTTTTCTATAGTTTAGTCTTCAATGTTCTTGGAAACTTACTCGGCAATTTCGTGACGGAGAAGAACCTACAAGCCTTTTCTACTGGAATCAACTTGGGTTACATGCTCTTTTCGGGTCTCATCCCGCTAGATCGTGTTAGTTCAACCTTTAGTTTCCTCAGCGGAAATCCGTTCCGCCAATTTACTTACACCCCATTTGTCGATGTGATGAATGGCGTGTCGATGAAAGGAATGGCTATGGTTGCCGCACCAATTATTTTAGTGTTAGGGCTAGTCTTTAACTGGTCATTGAAGAGAAAGGAGGCGCGTCAATGAATCTTATAAGAATGACAATCTTTCATTTGAAACGATTATTGAAAATGCCACTAATTCTCTTTACGATGATTGGAATGCCGGCCCTTATCAACGGAATGATGCTTGCCTCGCAAGGAACGGTGGATACGAAAGCGCCAAGTACGGTCGCAAAAACCGTTGCCTTTGTATTCAACGAGGGAAATGAGGAGTACGAAGAATTGATTGCGCCGTATATCCGAGAAGAGAATGTGTACTTCGATTTAGACAGTGCCAAAGAAGCCCTGAAAAAAGGAGAAATGACCGTTATTTACGAAGTGCCTGCGAACTATTTACAAAGGCAAAAGAAGGCCGAGTGCCAACGATTCGCATCTGGAATACGCAGCGCGGCACGAGAGACTTTCTACTTGATGCACAGTTGACGAAGGTGTTAAAAGAAGTCATGCTAAACGCGAAACTGCAACAAACAGGCGTGTTGACGAAAGAGGAGACCTTGCCAGAGACTGACAATCAAATGGTGGTTACTATCAATGAAACGAAGACGAGTGTTGCGAGTGGAGTAGTCATGCTCATCTCTCTCCTTTATGTCATCACCAATGCATCGGTGATTGCTTCGGACTGGATTAACTTCAAGAAGAGTCATGTGTTGAAACGCTCAGTCGTCTCTCCACGCTCTAATTTGGAAATTACACTTTCGTTCTTATTGGCGTACTTTATCTTTATGTTTATCGTTAATATGCTCCTTATGTCAGCGATGGTCATGACAGGCCTCGTTCCAGAAATGAACTGGGGAGTGTTTACGGGACTATTAGCCGTAGCGATTATTTACAGTCTCTGCCTGAACTTATTCTTCTTCAGAATTTTCAAAGTACCAGGACACGCGACGACGTTTGGAGTGCTGTTTGTAATGGTGATGGCTGGGATTGGAATGCCAGCAGCGTTTGGGGATTTTGGAGGAAGTTGGCTCAGACTTGTGGCGTATATCAGCCCGATTTACTGGTTGTACAAGTCGATTGACCTTCAAACGCTCTTCCCATCAGTCTGGGTTATCCTTGCGATGGCAGGGGTCTACCTCACTGCAGGAAGCTACCGCTTAGAGCAGTATGTGCAAAATAAATAGGTCGGACAAAAAACAGGATACTACAAGCTCCTATGGATATCTTCATAGTAGTGACAATAGCTGCACCGGATTGAGCCTTACGTCTCAATTCCTTTCAAGCTTCAAACTGCCGCTAGGAAACGAATTTCCCAGCGGCAGTAATTCACATTGAATGCACTCGTTATTGTTCCTACTATAGAATCCATGGAGCTTTTCGTATCCTGTTTTGTCCTTTTTGCTAAAAAGGAATAAGGTGCTTTCTGGGTGAGGTGCCCCGCGAGATAAGAAGCTTATGGGAAGTGTGTTCTCAGGTTGAAAGGGAACAAAAAAAGCAAATGTAACTTATATGTACATTTTGCTTTTTCTATTATTAGTCTTCTAAGTTTACGTTGTGGTACACTTTTTGAACGTCCTCGTTGTCTTCTAGAGCGTTAATCATGCGTTCGAATAAACGTAAGTCGTCGCCTTCAAGTGTTACTTCTGATTGAGGAATCATTTCGATTTCGCTCACTGTGAATTCAGTGATTCCTAAATCTTCTAATGCTTTACGAACAGTGTGGAAGTCGTTTGGTTCAGCGTAAACAATCGCTTGGTCGTCTTCTTGAACAACGTCACGAACGTCAACGTCTGCTTCCATTAATTGTTCTAATAATTCGTCAGCATCTTTGTTTGCGATACCGAAGATTGCTGTGTGGTCAAATAAGTAAGTTACAGAACCTGGCGCACCCATGTTACCGCCGTTTTTGCTGTAAGCGGCACGTACGTCAGCTGCTGTACGGTTTACGTTATTTGTTAAGGCATCTACGATAATCATAGAGCCGTTTGGTCCGAAACCTTCGTAACGGAGTTCTTGGTAGTCGCCATCGCCGCCACCTTTTGCTTTTTCAATCGCACGTTCGATGATATGACGTGGTACATTATAAGTTTTAGCACGGTCAATAACGAATTTTAATTTTTGGTTTGAATGAGGATCTGGTTCCCCTTGTTTTGCAGCTACATAGATTTCAATCCCGAATTTAGCGTAGATTTTACTATTGTTAGCATCTAATTTTGTTTTCTTTTCGACAATATTTGCCCATTTACGTCCCATTGTTTCACTCACTTTCTGATTTTCATCTGGACTTAACTCTTCCATTATACACAATCAAGACGCGGTTTGTTAAGTGTTTTCTACTAAAAAAGGGCCTATGAGCAAAGTTTGCAAGAATTCTTGGACTATCGGGTATGATAGGAGTGAGGTGAGAAAATGGAAACTGTAAAAATCATCTATATTTCGACTCCGACATGCGGCGTGTGCCATGTGATTCGTCCGCAAGTCATGGAAATCGCAGGAGACTACGGTATTACCGTAGAAGAAATCGACGCCACTCTTCATCCAGAAGTGGCTAGCCGCTATGAAGTGTTAACCGTGCCCGCCATTCTCTTGATGGTTGGAGACAAAGAATTCGCACGCCAAGCTCGCTTTATCGACCTGATGGAACTCGAAAAGCGTATCGTTCAAGCAAAGGCGTATGTGGAAAATTAAAAAATCCAATATTTTAATTGAAAAAACGTGGAGAAAGTACGAAATCTCCACGTTTTTTGTATTGTTCCTGTTTTATGACGGGAGTATAATGGGATTATCTTATAATTTTTTAGACATTGAAAAATGGGAGAACGAATCAATGAAACAGTATCTGCTCAGGCATAAAGTAGCATCTCTTGTTGTGGTGTTATTATCTTTTTTGGAAAATGCATCCTCTATTATTAGTATTTCGTTGAATGCACCAGCATTTAATGCTTTGGTAAAGGGCGATTTTTCTACGTTTTTAATGTGGAAGTTAGTAGGAATAGCTTTCAGTGGAGTTTATTTGGCATCGTTATATGGATATAATGTGCAACTGAATAAGCTCATCCAAAAAATTAGCATTGAAATCCGAGGAGAAATTGCTGACAGAATCGGTCGTGCGAATTATTCAACAGTGACAGAAAAAGATGTTTCTGCGTACGTTTCATGGTTTACAAGCGATTTAGAGCAATTAGAAGACAATGGATTTGCTGTGCTATTCAATAGTATCGGAAGTGGAATGATGCTGATCTTTGCATTGATTTCTCTCTCACTATTCCATTGGGGATTAGCAGTCGTGACTGTCTTGGTAGCGTTGATGCTTATTTTCACGCCAAAGTGGTTTCAAAAACAAACCAAGGAAGCTACTTCAAATCTATCTGCTGCCAATGAAGAATTTACTACAACTGTTCAAAACTTATTTAAAGGATTCGAAGTGTTTTATACCTCGAACGCAGTGGGGCAATTTGTGAAGCGAATTAAAGTCGCTTCAGATGCATTATCAGAAGTTAAAGTCAGTTATCGAAAGAAATTTTCTTTTGTACAATTGTGCATTTCATTACTGAATTTCGTTGGAAAAATCTCAGTAGATGTCGTAGCCGGAATCATGGTGTTTGCTGGGATGATTTCAGTGGGGGCATTTACTGCAGCAGGGTCACTTACATTTAACTGCTTTGCATCGTTAGAACAAGTCGTTCAACAATTAGTTCAATTAAAATCGATACATGTTTATTTTGATAAATTTAATAGCTTAGAAGAAGATTCAAATTTACAACAAGACAACAGCTCTCTGCAACAGGCTTTATCATTACGAGATGTAACGGTCAGCGTAAATGGGCATGTCATTGTACATCCCGTGACGTTCACTATCGAAAAAGGGAAGAAATATGCGTTGTTAGGAGATAGTGGTACTGGGAAATCAACGTTATTGAATTTCTTAGCCGGTCGAAATCACGAATTTACGGGTGAAGTGATACTCGATGGGAAGCCTCTTTCTAAGGAACAAATTGTACAGCTTCGCAATATTACGGCATACAATCCTCAGAAAAACCATATTTTTAACGCTACAGTCAAAGATAATATTACGTTATGGGAAGACCGTCCATTTGCGGAAGAATCTAGTCAAATGGGGTTGGATCAATTTACAAATGCTCAGGAAGTTGTTAGTGAACATGGGACTAAGTTATCAGGAGGACAACGACAACGATTAGCGCTTGCTAGAACGTTACTTGAATCAGATAAGGTATTATTACTCGATGAAAGTACCGCGAATTTAGATTTGGAAAGTGCTCGGAATATAGAGGCTCAACTCCTTCAAAATCCTAACCTAACTCTTGTGATTGTGACACATCATTTTTTTGAAGAACATCGCGATTTATTTGATGAAGTGATTTACTTAGGGAAGGGGAAATCATTATGAAGCAGAAGTTACTACAACATCCATCCAAAGTAATGATTCTTCTCGTATTAGTAATCATCAAGAGTCTTTTAACCGTAGCGAATATTGCGATTATTGCATTTGCCATTGACGGGTTAGTCGCCTTAAACGCTTGGCAATTTGTAGGAGCGTTGGCAATCCGGTTCGCTATGAAAGGAATATTATCGTATTCAGAATTCTTATTTTCCGTTCGACAAGAAAAATTCATTCAATTAGTCAATACGGAATTAAGGGAAGAAATTGCAGAAAAACTTCGTAAGGCGAATTATATGGAAATCACCAAACGTGAATTTCCAGAGTATGTATCTTGGATGACAAATGATATGGAGAGAATCTCGTCATTGGGACTTCCACTGTTCTTTACGATAACAGAAAGTGTACTAACGGTGCTGTTATCCATAGGAGTTATCCTTACTTATCACTGGTCTATTCTATTGTTCTTAGTGGTATTAATTAGCGGACTTCTAGTGGTTCCAAAATTATTCGAACCACATACGAAGAAAGTACTGGAAAGTTATTCTGCAACCCAAGAAAAATTTTCTTCGAATGTACAAAATTTACTAGAGGGTTATTCTGTATTCTATGCATTAAATAAAATGGATACCTTTAAAAATCGCATCCAATTTGAATCGAACGCTGTTAAAGATGCGGTGGTTTGTTTAATTCGCGCATTCATGCTCTCTGGAATTGCTTCAGGAGCAGTGAATAGTTTAGGTCAATCATTGAGTGCTATTTTAGTCGGATATCTTGTAGTTAATGGAGTAGTATCGATTGGGGTTATGGGAAGTATTGGTTCATTTACAGGTGTCCTTTTCGGCAAAGTCAGCTTAATCGCGCAAAATTTAGTACAGTATAAATCTGTTCAAGTATATTTGATAAATATGAATCCATCCTCCCTGATGAAATGCTACAAGAAGAACTGAAACTGAAGGACTCTCTAGAATTGAGATCTGTAGAAGTAGCTGTCAACGGAAATAAAATTGTGAAACCAACCTCCTTTACGATTGAGAAAGGTAAGAAATATGCTCTAGTCGGGGATAGCGGAAGCGGGAAATCGACATTATTACATTTTCTTGCAGGAGAAAACAATGACTATTCTGGGGAAGTATATTTAGATGGAAAAGAACTATCGAAGGAACAAGTAGTTCAATTGCGTAGTATGGTTCACTACAATCCTCAAAAGAATCATTTGTTTAACGCAACGGTTAAAGAGAATATAACTTTGTGGGACAAGAGCAAAAAAATCTCACTTCCAGATGAGCTAGGTATTCAGCAGTTTTGTCAATTGGATGATGCAGTTACTGAGCATAGTAGTCAATTGTCTGGTGGCCAAAGACAGAGAATTTCTATAGCGAGAGCATTAACGCAATCTGATAAAATCCTTCTTTTTGATGAAAGTACGGCCAGCTTAGATATGGAGAGCGCTGCTCGTATTGAGAAAATGATTTTATCAAATCCAGAATTAACCGTTATAATGGTGACACATCATTTTATCGAAGAGAATAGAAATCTTTTTGATCATGTGATTCAATTGGAGAACTAACTGTAAAGGAGTACCTAAATGAAAACCATGAAAGAACGCATGCTCACAGGAGACTTATATATTCCGTCTCTTACAGAAGGGCTAAGAGACTTATCGATTAAAGGAAAAAAATTAGCGCAACAATACAATCGTTTGGACTTCGATGATTTCGAAGGAAGACGCGCATTATTAAAACAGTTATTCGGAAAAACAGGCGAGAAGATTTACATGGAGCAACCCGTCTATGTGGACTACGGAGTTCATACAACGATTGGCGAAGGCTTCTATGCGAATTTTGACTGTACATTACTAGACGTCGCGCCGATTACGATTGGGGACAACTGCATGTTCGGTCCGCACGTATCGCTTGTAACGCCGGGACACCCAACCGATGCCGAAACGCGCAATGCGGGTCCAGAATTTGGCATGCCGATTACGATTGGCAATAGCGTATGGCTCGGGGCCAACGTGACGGTGAATCCGGGAGTGACGATTGGCGATAATACGGTCATCGGGTCTGGCTCTGTGGTGACAAAAGACATTCCAAGTAATGTGATTGCGGTCGGAAATCCATGCCGCGTCCTTCGTGAGATTACCGAAGAAGAGAAGGCAGATTGGCGCCAAAAACACCAAGAACTATTGGATGAACTTGGAAAATAAAATAGAAAATGAAGAAGGTCGTCCAAGTAGGACGACCTTTTCGTTTGATTTATTTTTCAGTACAAGCAATAAAGCTTTCGCGTAATTGGTTTTCTGGAAGGTTCTTTCCGATGAAGACCAATGTTGAGCCGCGTTTTGTATCATTCCAATCGCGACCTCTTGAGATATCAAAGCTCATTTGAACCCCTTGGAAGATGATTTGGTAATCTAATCCTTCCACGTTCAAGATACCTTTGTAACGGTATAATTCTGGCCCGTAAATATAAACAAGTTCGTTCAACCATTCGTTAATGTTTGCGAGAACTAAAGGTTTGTCAGTCTCGATAACGAATGAGTTAATACCGCTATGGTGGCTATGACTGTGGTGATGATGATGTTCGTGGTCATGGTCATGATGTTCATGCTCATGGTCGTGATCGTGGTGGTCGTGATCATGATGGTGATGATCGTGATCGTGGTCACCGTGGGCATGTGTATGGCCACATTCTTCGCAATATTCTTCTTCGGCGTGTTCTTGCATTTCTAAGATTTTCTTCTCAGATGCGTAGAACAATTCAAGTCCGAACATGTCGCTCATATGAACAGGACGTGCGTCAAGGTCTTGGATTTCTGCAAAGGCATTGATGCTACGAACTTCGTTTACAACTTTTGCGTAAATCGTTTCGTCTACTAAGCTATGTTTTGACATGAAAATCTTATCCGCGAACCCAACTTGTTTTGCTGGTTCAGGTTGATGCGCTGTTTGGTATAGGAAGTTTTTAGAATCCACAACCGTTAATACCGCATCTAAGATAAAGTGCTCGTTTAAGAATGGCACGTTAATAAATGTTTGTGCGATTGGAGCTGGATCAGCAAGACCTGTTGTCTCGAATAACACGCGGTCCACGCGAATGCCGTTTTGTTCTTTGACCATTAAGATGGATTTCAACATATCGGCAATGTCTGTACGAAGTGTACAGCAGAGGCAGCCGTTATCCATTTGATAGATTTCTTCTTCAACGTCAAGCACGAATTGATGGTCTACACCGATTTCGCCGAATTCGTTAATGACAACAGCGATATGTTCGCCGTGTTTTTCTTTTAAAACTTTGTTGATTAAAGTCGTTTTCCCAGCGCCAAGGAAGCCGCTGACGATTGTAACTGGAATTTTTTGTGTCATAATTCTTCTCCTTCACCTTTTCCATTTTCTTCAAGTAAATTCATTGTAGCACTCTCTTAAAAATTCTCAAAATAGACTGTTTCCAGCATTTGGTTGCGAATGTGCTATACTGAAACAGAGAAAACGAGAAAGAGTGTATCGAATGACAAAACAGGAAGTACCAAATGCGGCCATTAAGAAAATTGATTGGGCCGAGCAATTCATCAACCAACACTTACAGGCCTTTCGTTGCCCGTATTGCCATGATGCGATGGTTTCTGCCGAGAATCATAGCGTCGTTTGCGGGAAGGGGCACCGATTTAACATTTCGAAAAAAGGCACCTTGCATCTGATGAAGCAAAATGCGAATACGGATTATAATGCAACACTTTTCCATCATCGCTATGAACTCGCGCAGAGTGGGTTCTTGAGCCTTTATTAGAGGCGATCTTACCGCATCTCTCGGCAGACGAAGAGAAGTTTATTGTCGATATCGGATGCGGGGAAGGCAGTCATTTATCATGGTTCTCTAAGCGCGTGAAGGCACCTTTATGCGGAATGGATATCGCTAAAGAAGGCATTCATCAAGCGTCGGTTCATTTTGGAAATCAAGCGTTATTCTTCTTAGGAGACTTGGCGAACTTGCCATTTGCGGGTGAATCTTGTGGGACGCTTTTAAATATTTTAACGCCGTCGAACTACCAAGAGTTTATGCGCGTATTGGCTCCAGGAGGGACGCTCGTGAAAGTCATCCCTGGCAACAATTATTTAGCGGAATTACGCCAACAGCTCTACCGTTCGAATCCGGAAAAACAAACGTATTCGAATGCGGATATCCTAGAACGCGTGCAGTCCGAATGCCCTCAAGTCACGTTTGAAGAGGTACGTTACACGGTCGATTTAACCGAAGAAACCTATCGTCATTTACTCGAAATGACGCCGTTATACTGGGGAGCAAGTGCCGAAGATAAGGCCTATAGCACCTCTCATCCGCTCCCAAAAGTAACGGTGCACTATGTTGTGGCCATCGTGAAAAAGGGTGAAAACAAACAGTAAAAGTATGCTATAATAGAACTACTAACCACCAGGAGGATTTACCATGGGATTTAAAGATTTATTTTCTCGTAAAAAAGAAGAACCGAAAGTAGAAGAAAAACCGGTTCAACCAGAAGAAAAAAAGGAAGAGCAAGCAGCAGTTGAGCCTGCTCCAAAAAAAGCTGAAGAAACGAAAGAAACTGAAGAACCACGTGTATTCACTGTGGGGATTGAATATGTATACTCTGTTTCAAAAGACTCACCAGATATGGTCGTTGCCGGACAAGTCAACGGAACGGTGAAAGTCGGGGATGAAGTTCTCCTTACAAAATTAGGTAGCGACGACGATGAACCGTTTAGAACAGCGGTTTATGGAATTCAAGTGGGCGAAGATCGCGTGATGGAAGCAACAAATAAAAAAGCCGTTTTATGGGTGGAGAATGCGACACAATTCTTCCCATATGTCGGGACAGTGCTTCATTCTGAAGGCGTTACTGAAAAACAACTATACTCTTCATACATCAACGCATTAGGCGAACGCTTTATCGGCGTTGAAGGTGGCGTGCTTACAGATATGGACCGAGCGCATTTAACAGTATCGGACGTAGCTGAAATTTGGCGACTTCTTTTATGGTATTGCAACGCAAATGCGGAAAACGATACGGATGAAACACGTGAAGAAAACTTCAACAAAATTCGTACACTTGTAACGATGGTTCGCGATAAATTATTCCTTTTAGATGGCATTTACGCAGTTTATTCTAAGAAAACTGGCGAGCCATACTTATTTACAAAAACAACGACAACAGATAATGATAACTACATCACTTCGCCGCCAATGGTTCATTTCGTAACGAAGGCGTTCAAAGAAAACTTGAAAGAACAAAATGAAGATACGGAAGACTTAGAACTTCGCTATATCGACAATGGAGAAGATAAAGAAGGCATTCGAAACTTCATCAGAGAAGTTGTATTACTCGACGGCGCGCAAGGTGTTCGTATCCTTTCTGAATATACTGCGATTGCGGCTGAAGGTCTGATTGAGTTTCCAAACTATGAAGGAATGCGTGATGTCGACATTCCTGTAGAAAACCCAGGATTGGTTCGCTGGATGCTTCTTCTAGGTCAATTAGGAAAACCAGATACTCCTGAAAAAGAATTCCTACATGAAATGTACTTCTATTTCTTCGGACAAGAATTATTGAAGGCAACTTTCATCGTACCAATGCGTACTCATGGTGAAATTCCACAAGCCAACGAAAATGGTGTAACAAGTTTCAAAGAAGGCATGACATTTGATTTAGCGATGGTCGACGGAAGAGAGAAGGAACAAGCCTTGATGTTCTTTACAGACTGGCTACGATTCCGCCAAAAATTTGGAGAAGAGTGGCAAGGGCTCATGCAACCACTCGATGGCAACCTAGGACTTCATGATGTAATCATCAACGGAACAGGAAACCCAGAAGCAGGTGCCTATATTACAGAAAGCATCTTCAACAAAATTAAAGAAGCGCACAAAAAAGACGCATAATGCTTAAGGACTCACAGTGTGAGTCCTTTTTGTCTCTCTATATTCGTGAAAAGAGCTATGTTATAAATGAATTTATCAGCGATTAGCAAACGGGAGGGAAAGAAATGGGATTATTCGATTTTTTATTTGGAAAGAAGAAAGAAAATACAACTGTTGTTTTTGGGGTAGAAGAGATACTCCCTAATTCAAATGACTCAGAAGACTTAGTCGTTATAGGACTCGTAAGAGGAATGATTCACGTTGGAGATGAAGTCATTATTACAAATTTAGGAAGTGATAATGATAAACCTGCAAAAGCTGTCATTTCCGCACTTGAAGACGCGAATAAAGGTCAAGTGAAGAAGGCATCCGGCGACAATGTTGTAGTAACGATTAAAGATGGTAAAAACACAACGTGTATAAAGGGTACAGTCTTGCATTCCGAAGGGGTAAGCGAAGATAAGTTAAGAGCTTCTTATCTTTACGCTATTCTTAATGCATTTTTCTTCTGGCAAAATGGAGTATTAATGGATGAGGATCGTAGTCGCTTTTCGATTTCGGACTTAATAGAAATATGGAGCCAATCTATCCGTTTTTGTGATGCTAGTGCTGCACAACATTCACATGGAAAACATGCATACTATCTTGAAAAAAAACTTCTCTTAATGGAGCAGGTTCGCGCTAAATTATTAACACTCGATGAAATATATGCAGTTTATTCTGTAAAGACTGGAGAACCAGCTTTGTTCATAAATATGACAAGACATAAAGATGGTAGCCTCGAGCCAGCTGGAACAATGGTACGTTTAATTCCTGCGGCATATAAAGAGAGATTTACATATCCTGATGAGTTTGAACTCCGTTGCATTGAAAACGGACCGGATAAAGATGGAATCCAGAATTTCTTAAACGAAGTTATTTTCTTAAATGGAGCTGAAGGAATTGAGTTTATTTCAGATGAAACGTCAATTAGTGCAAAAGCACTAATAAAATCCTCAGATTTAGAAGGAATGAAAGAGGTTGATAAACCTATCATGAATCCGGATGTGGTTCGTTGCTTGCTAATGATAGGCCAAATTGGAGATACTACTACATAGGGAAAGGAGACCGAGATTTCTTATCCAATTTGTATTTAAACCGTTTGACGGCAGCCTTAAAAACAGCACGTTTTATTGTACCTATCAAAGTAGAAGGAGAATTACCAAAACCCAACGAAAATGGGGAGACTTCTTTTGCAGAAGATGTAAGTATGAGTTAGCAATGAAAGAGCAAAAAGACAATAAGAAGGCTGTTCCAATTTTTACAGATTGGAAGAGATTCAATGAAGCATATGGAGGAAAGAGTGGAGGGCGTCCTCCAACCGTTGGGAGGTCCATTAATTCCACGATCCTGTCCTTATTAACGGAACACTGTATTTCGAAGAGGGTAATAAAAGACGAAGATAGTAAATGATTAGGAGTAGGAGAAGAGAAATGGGATTATTCGATTTTTTATTTGGAAAGAAGAAACAGGATCCGAGTTTTACTCTGGGTAAGGAAGAAGCAGAATCAATCTGTATTCTTGGAGTAAGTGATGTGATCGGTGTTGATGACAACGCTACAGATCTTAGCTATTGAGGGCTTTGTTCAAGGAAGCCTCAAAAGTGAGGTGACGAACTTGTTATTACAAGATAAGTTGTTGTCCAAGACGCCTGTAAAACCATCATTTTATCCATTTATGTTGATGAAGAGGAGGTTCAAGAAGCCTCAGAAAAAATGGTGAAGGTAAAAGTCAGAGATGGGAATAAACTTGGGATTTATAAAGGTACCATGTTGCATTCGGAAAACTTGACAGATACTCAGGTTTACCATGCTTATCGTTTTTACAATGGATATCGCTTTTGTAAAGGCAACAGATGGAATACTCACTGAAGAGATCGTAAAAATTAGCCGCTTCAGACATTTCGAGATTTGGAGTTTAATGGAAGGCCCATCTTGAAGACTTTGGAAGGGTAAAAAGAAATAAAACTGAAGGTGGATCGAGAAGACGAGATTTCTTTAATTTGATTCGAGAAAAACTATTTTTATTAGATGACATTTATGTAATATACTCACCAATAACGAACGAACCTCATTTGTTTGCTACTGCATCATTAGATGGAAATAAGGGGATAACTGTTTCACATTCACGAGTTTATCTGGTTCCAAGCTCATACACATTACCGTAGAGATCTATAGGAATGATAAGAGAGCTGAATTTAAACGGATTGAAAAACGGACCTGAAAAAGAGGATTCGTAATTTTCGAGAGTTTATTTATATATGATGGAGTAGAAGCGATTCAATATTTCACAGAAGATACGTTTATTTTTGCAAAGATTATGGACCTTCCAATTATGAAGGGTGATGAGCGAAACTGTAACGAATCCAGATTTAATAGAAGTTTTTGCATCTATCAAGTCAATTGACGGAAATAGAAGATAAAGAAGAGATCGGTGAAAGCCATTTTTACTCTGCTGCCAGATTTACAAAGACCGCAAAATTTATTGCGCCTATGCAACTTCGTGCGTATGACCAACTTCTGGAAGATAATCCACAAAACTGCAATCGAACTTTACATATCCTTTTAATTTAGCGATGACCAGGAAAACGAAAAGAGAGAAGGCCGTTCAAGTGTATACAGATTGCAAGAGACCTAGCAAACACTTTGGTGAAGATATAGTTAGAAGCAACGCTTGATGAATTAGGATTGTGATGTAC
>BNJS01002425.1_pt1 | contig 20266 bp, 27 predicted proteins | sample 8540461 | NCBI WGS metagenome assembly BNJS01 (sample SAMD00202454, study PRJDB9452) | human saliva metagenome | isolation source: human saliva | place: Japan | reverse complement strand
AAGTGACAAATGTTTTTCAATGCTTTCTGTTGCTTATCAATAATTGAGTTTTTGCTTATTTTTATTTAAAATCATTTCCGTTGATTTTCGTCATTTTTTTAAATCGTATTCATCTTCGTATTCATTTTCATACTCACCTTTGCCCGTATAGTTGAGAAGGCTGCAATTTAGTTCTAATAGTTTACATTGGAGGGTGTCCCTCCAACTCCCTGACCTCTGGATAAGGTCTATTTTTTTGAAAAAATTTAAAAAAACTTCATCAAAATGCTTGACTTTCTCGGTGTACCGTGATATAATATAATCAAGATAAGGAAAGGAGGTGAGGAAGTTGAACAAAGAAGATTGGCTTAGGTTACTTGAGAAGGCGATAGACAATATCCCTGAAACAGTAACAGCTATCGCAAGTCTGGTGACTGCTATAACGGTCGCAAGGCAAAACAAAAAGCGTAAACCCGAATCCCGCAAAAGAAAAAGGTAAACGCCAAGAGGTGGGGGCGAAAGCCCCTCACACCTCTATTTTATCAAATGAAAAGAGGAAAAGCAATGGTTAGTGCAATAGCTATTTTTATAATTGCAGTCAATGTATATATTTATCTAAAAAATAAAAAGGACAAATAAGTATGAGAAAAATTATTCAAGAATTATTAGACAGTTCGATGTCTACATCTGCTATTTCGCAAGGCGCTGGAGTCCCGTGGACTACTGTTTCTGACCTTAGAAAAGGAAAAACAAGCATGGACAAAATGGCCCTTCTAACAGCAGAAAAGCTCTATGAATTTGCTACAGCTGATAAGCAGTGATTTCGGTCGCTGCTTTTTTATTTTGAACAAACAAAAAAACCGCCAGCAAACGCCAGCGGTTTTAGTGTAATTAAATTTTGAAAACCTTTCTATGTTTTATTTTGTGGTGATGAGCCCTTCTGGCTCAACCACGAATTCAGGCTTGTCAGCAAGTGAACCATCTGGTTTAAGGTAATACCAACCTTTGCCGTCTGCTGATTGTACGAATGCGTTAGATACCATGTCACCGTTTTTAGCATCGAGATAGTACCATACATCCTTATACTTAACCCATCCAGTCTTCATGGCTCCTTCACTATCGAAGTAATACCATTTGCCATCGATTTTCTTCCATCCAGTAGCCATGGCTCCTGAAGGGTCTAAATAGTACCATTTGCCGTCTGAATGTTTCTTCCACTTATCTTTGATCATATAGCCAGAGCCGTCAAAATAATACCAGGTTCCGTCAATCTTTTCAAATTTCTCTTTTGGATAAGAGCCATCTGAATGTACATACCACCAACCAGTAGAATTTTCTTTCCAGCCTTTTTCAACGGCCAATCCGTTTTCGATATCGTGCTTGAATTGACTGCGACTAATACCCCAGCTTGCTAAGTAAGGGTATGGATCAACGTGGTCGCTATAATTATTAGGTTGATTGTTAGTACAGTATTCATGCGACTTAATGCCTTCCAATGCGTCCGAATCCAATGTTTTTGGAAGACCTGCTTCATCTGCTAGATTGCGAAGTAATTCGATATACAGACGATAATCTTCCATAAACTCTTCTTTGGTTGAATGACTTTCAATCAGCTCGACTGCTGCATAGGTTTCATAATTCCAGCCACCTCCAACGTCATAAGCACCGTTGTTCACTGGTCCGACTTGCATCACTCGACCATTTCCCACAACATGTGAGAAAAAGCCTGATTCAACAGGTCTGCGCATATGGTAGTCTGCTTCATTTTGGGCAGTTGAGTTCTTATTACCTGTCGAATGAGCGTGAATTTGACGGTATGGAGCGTATCCAATTTGTGGAAGTCCTTCTCTGTATCTGCTTGTGTCAATATCCATTATTGTTCTCCTTCGTTCTTGTCGTTCTTGTCGTTTTTGTCACCAGCCAATCGCTCAAATGCCTTAATGATAGGCTGGAAGATTGTCACATTACCTTTCAACTTACGGTAATTTTCAATGAGCGATTGGAAAGTAAAAAGCAAATATCCGAGATAGATCGAGTACAAGAATGCGAAACCTGTTTTTTCAGGCAACAAGACAGACATCGGAATCAATACCATCAACAAGAGAACACCTAGAACCTTTCGAATCAAGCCATTAATACCAATCTTACTCTTGTATTCAATTTCTGGATTTGCAATTGCTGCAAATGTCCCTGATGCAAAATCAACAATTTCCATAATGACAATTAGGCTAAGAGCGTACAAAACCAAGCCATCTTCTGTTTGGATTAGACTTCTAAAAAAGTTAAACAATTCAATTTTCATTTATTTCTCCTATTCCTTCCCTTCAAATTTCCAAGCGACACCCGTTCCGTTTTGTTCCAGGGTACCATTTGTCACAAACGCGCTGACAGGCTCGCCGTTGTAAGTAAATTCCTTATTAAGCTGAACCAAGATGCGTTTCCCTTCGCCGTTAACCTCTACATGCTCAGGGTCTTCAATGGTAATTAGTCATGTGGTAAGTAGGTCTTACCAACTTCAGCTAGTGGAATCAACTCAACCAATTCTTTATAAGTCGTGCCGTACTCGATATTCTTGCTCATGACAGAGTTCAAGACAAGAACATGAATGACCTTCTGATTCACCTTCGAATTCTCTTCAGTCTGCTTAATAAGAGCTGCAAGCTTGTTCTGTTCACTCTCGTTTTGCGCAATCTTCTGATTGGCCTGTTCAAGTTGCGCCTGTGTTTTGACGATGGCGCTTCCTGGATCTAGCTCGGATTTTAGGATGTCCAGCACATCTTGAATCAAGACATCTTCCGGTTCATTTGTCCGGTCTCCTGTTAGCTCACGCATGTTCGCACTGTACCGATTGCCTTCTGACAGACGGATTTCAACCACTGTCTTGATATTGTCGCCAAACCCTCGTGTATAAGGCTTGCTTGCTAGTTCGTAGTTATTGATTGCCATTTGTCATTTCTCCTCTCACTTCTTCAAGTTTTGCTTTAAGTTCTTCATTCGAATCAATGATGTTTAAAATTTCCTTGAGTTGTTTTTGAGTGATTTCATACAGCGCCTTGTAAGTTGCTGCATCGCTTGCTTTTAGTCCGATATCATCACTTAAGTTTTGGATGATTAATTGATTAATTTCTTCCTTCATTTACTTTCTCCAATTTCTGATTGAGTTCTTGAATAGCCTTAATTAAATAAGGTACGAGTACGAAACTGCTATATGAATAAGCGCCATCTGGATTTTCCAAAAATGCTTCAGGAGCGTACTTCTGTACATCTTGCGCCATGATACCACACGAAATATCCTCGATTTTCCCGTCGTATTCCTTACGATAAGAGTAAGTTTTCAGACGGTTGATAACTTCCAGAGCAGACACCTTACTATCTTCAATGTTATGTTTATATCGTCTGTCAGAGATTTCTTTATTAACGGGTATCCATGAGTACGAATTGTCAAAACGGTACAGGTAGATATATCCTGAGCTTTCTTGAATGCGTTTAAATGATGGCGAGTGTATCCAATAGCCACCTTCTTTCGTGTTATCGTCCGTTATATAATAAATATTTCCGCTGACTTTCAAGTTCCCGTGAATAATAGGTGTATTCCAAAAATGAGCTTGATTGTAGCAATACATCTCTCCGTTGTTTTTGACATACCATGCTGTGTCACCAGGTTGCCCCCAATCATTCCCCCAGTTAACCCAAAGAGCTGTTTGGCCCCAACGACCATTACCGCTTCCCATGCCAACTTTAAATTGATTTTGACCAGTTAACCAATAACTATTTGGGTCTTTGTCGTGAGTACCGATTTGGAAACCGCCAATCCTACCTTTATATCCTTCAAGCAGGGTAGCAGATACTACTACTGACCTCAACTTGTTGATAAAGGCTGTTTTAGCAGCTAAAGTGTCCGTAAACACATCACTGGACACAAGCTTTTTCGCTAGTGCTGTGTCGAAAATCAATTTGTCTGCTGAAATCGAATTCGAGCGAATAATATCCGCATTCAACGTACCTACTCTGGCATCTCCTACGAATAAACGCTTAAAGTAACCATCGATAGCTGTGATTTCATCTAGAAGTGTTCTACCTTTTAGACGAATTTTAGCAGCTTCAATCAGAATGTTATTGCTATTCAGATTGATTTGAGAAGATATCGCTCCAGGTCCAGTAAGGGTTTGGATAGCGTACGAGTCACGTAGCTGTGATACTTGAGTTTGTGTGACAACATCCTGTGTAGATGTGTTATCGCTGAAGCGTTTAGGAGGTTTGTCACCTCTAATAAGCGATACCTGACCGATGGCAACTTGCCCGTTTTTCATTAACCAAATTTCGAGAGGGAATTCTCTTGTTTTAGTCGATGATTTCTGGACCGTCATCGTACCTGTGATGATTTGAGTTCCTGTTTTTGTGAGATAGACTCTATCAGATGCAAGTCCACCGTCAGAAGCCCATAGCTCAATTCCTAGAGGTCCATCTGGTAAGACATCCACCCATACTTCCATGCGATAGCTGAGCTTCTCTCCCTTTGTAAAGGTTGAGGTATTAAGTGGCAATGCGAAACCGTGATAGACTGCTTGGTTTACCAGTAGTGGTAATTCGTAGCAATCTAGTATCAGCTTGAACCTCAATCACATTCGCTTCAGGTTGCTTCTTTGTCCACTTGCTGAAGTTAGTTGGATCATATACCAGGTTAAAGTCATCCAAGAAATTAGATACACGACTAACTAGACCGTCAGCGGTCTGAATAACTTGTGAAATCGCTTGGTCTTGTCGTTGCAAGGTTTGAGTGTGTGATGATACGGTATCTCGTACATCGTTAAACTCTACAACACTCACAATTTCAGAAGAGTTAACATCGTAGTCTGTCATGCGGTCAGAATGCTCAAGTTTCATACCGCAGATTTCAATGCTACCACTTCCGCTCTGACCGAATTGTATTGAGTTAGATACTGTATCTGCTGTGAATGTGAATTGATATCGAACCCAATCTTTGTTAGAGATAGTTTTGAATAATTTACGATTATTATCATTGGTGGTCCAAGAGCGTATTAAAAGATTCACGTTTTGAGTTGTACTTGTTGATGAAACCCTTGCCCAGCACGATATGGTATATTTCTCACCAATAACTAAATTTATTTTTTGAGCGATGTCTTTATTTCCACCATTTGTATTATTAACGACACGAATGCCTTTTTTGATTACAGAGTGCGGTGCATCTCTTAACTCAATAACCTCTGTTCGACCGTTACCACCTGACATACTCAGTCCCCAAGTTCCATTCAAGGAGTCCCCCACTGGAATGATGGACGAATTCTGCAATAGATTATCATTTCTAATAATATCTCTCAGTTTGGTTTCAATACGTGAGATGGTCCTTTGGAATCCGTCAACCGAATGTTTGACTGTGTTCTGGACTTGGATTGCAGTTTGAAAACCTCTATCATTGGCCAATCTATCAAAATCAGTACGAGACAATTTCTCGATAATCTGGCCAGCTTGAACTTCGATTCTGCTTTCAGCAATTCTCAACCTATCTGTCAGAGGGTCAAATTCTTGTTTAGTCACAAGCGTTTTGATTCTGTCAGTAATCTGAACAATTTTGGCAAAGTTTGAGTCAGACAAACCTTTTGATGTTTTAGCAGATTCAAGAGCACTTCTGGCTTCTTCTAAAGCTTCTTCTGCCGTCTGACTAACTGTTGAACCGATAGCACGAATCTCTTCGATTTTAGACCGTTGGTCTTCGAGCTTCTCGTTCATGCTGCTATCGAAACCTGAAAAACGATTGTCGATTTCTTCGAATAAATCACGTTTGTTTTGCTCGGACTTAGCCTTGGCTTGTTCGATGCCGTCTAGAATCTCTTGTCTTAACAATCCAGCTTGGTGATCAAAATCTAAGTCTGCATTTTGAAGAGCTTTTTCAAGGGCAATTTCTTGAGCTGATTCTGTCACTCCAAGAATTGCATCGGCTGCGCTAGATAGCCCACCAGAAGCTCTAGAACCACCAGTGCCTGCCTTATCGTCGAAAGTCAGAGAGATGTACTCTTCTTTTAAGGCATCGAACTCATAAGCAATAGCTTTCTTGAATGCATCGACATTATGCTTCCAACTCTTGAGATTGACCGTGTCGCCCATATTGACCACTTGCCCATCAAGTTCATAAGCTTCAATCTTGATAGCATCAGAGACCTTGTCAATTCCCTCATTTGAGAACTTAGACTGTGCCCACTTCTGCAACTCTTCAACAGTTTTAGCATTGTTGTTCTCATACTCTTTTTCATTGATATAAGGATATGAGTTGATAAGAGGACTATCAACAGTCACTCTGATAGTCGTTTCTTTTTCAGCGCCTTCAGGTTTAAAAGTCGACTTTGCGTGAATTCTTGTGATAACATTCTGACTGTTTTTTGTGCGTTGGTAGTCCTTCAGATTTGTGCGTTGTAATAACAACACCACGATTCTCACCACGACTCTTCTTGACAGTCATCGCAAAATTATCACGAACCAGCTCACCTTCCCACGTCCCGACAATACTATGCTTGCCGTCAAGCAATACAGAGTACAGAGTTTCTGTTTCAGTCGTGTTGAAGGTCCTACGATCCTGGATATCGCTATTGAAAGAAAAAACTCCCAAAGCAGTTTTGGTATTTTGAACCATGCGAGAAAGAGCCATGCCACAGCTCTGACTAGTCACACTTACTGGTGTGATAGAACGTTGCATCACATCGTCTGAAATGTGATAGGCTGTGATTTCCAGATGATCATTGTGTTCAATAGGTTTCTTAATGCGAAATAGCTGCGCACCAAGAACAGGAGTCGGCGCTTTTATCAACATATCTTCTTGAATAAGTTGATAAATACCAGAGTCAGAAATAGGATATTTAACAGTTAAGGTGAAATCGCCATTCATGATCTCTTTAACAATCGCCGAAGTGGCTTCATGAAGTGGATCCCCGTTCCACCGAACAGTTTTCACATCTTTATTAAGTAGATAAAGCAATTATGCCCACCCCCAAATCGTTTCTATCTCAAGTGTTTGAATACCTGGACCTAGAATAACCCCAACATTCTTCAATTTCGCTGGATCAACTGTGATAAAATCCCCTGACCACTTAACTGGCTTTCCTGTTGTGGTCCTAAAGCTTGGATTGTCTGGATTGTTGACCATTACAAGCGATTCTGTGAGGCTTTCAAGCCTAATGACCTGACCAGCTATTGTAAACGAAGTCTCAACAGCGCTCTGGCCAACGATTGTGATTTTAGGGAAGGCAAGAGCAGAACCTTGAACAGTCAAAGTCCCACTTTTTGTTAAAGTTTGCGTGTCACTTTTTTTGAAAAACTTGGTTGGATGACAAGTAAATTTCACATCTACCGTCCATGCACCAAAATCATCTTTAATAATTTTAAAATCATCCACTTTATAGCACCAATATTTCACGCTTGGCTCTTGTTCATTCTCCAACCAAAATTTTTCACGATTTAACAGAGAAGAAAAACGGTATAACTCTTCATCTGTTGGGTTAATTAAGCTGATATGGTAGCTTTTTTCAATCACCCCACGATGTCTATTTGATTGAACAATTGCACCACTGATTCCATCATGTTCTAAAAGACTGGTTTTTGAGGAGGATACGATGACTTGTGGTCGTGTTTCAACCAGAATCTCACATTTAAATGATGATGTTTTCACTCCATCGATGGTTAACTCATTAATTTTTGTCATCCGAAACCTCCTCTCAAATTAGTTTTTCTTTGTAGTTCTTCAGCAATACGTGTTCCAACTGCGTCAGCTAGTCTATTCAAATCTGCTTCTTCTCTGATGGTTACACCTGAGAAGTTTACATTGATGCTATTCGATGTATTCATCGTATTAGCAATACTTTGTCCAATCGCACCAAGAGTTGACTTGTTGAGTGGAAGGATTGCTTCTGCACCAGCTTCTCCACCAACCATTGCTCTATTTCCATTCATTCCAAATAAAGTTGGTTTGGTCATGATACCACCCTTCGCATACCACTCAATAGCGATGCTTGGAACGCCCTGACTTAACCAGTCCAAAGGATTGGCTGAACCACTCACTGAAAAGTGAGGTAGTGGAATATGTGGCCAACTGATATTGAAATTGAATAGATTTTTAATAGCTTGTATAGCGCTAGATACTGCATTTTTAGCACCATCAATAGCATTTGAAATAGTTGATTTGATAGAGTTCCAAATATTGCTAGCAGTAGATAAGATTCCATTGAAAACATTAGAAATTGAACTTCCTAAGTCTCTAAACAGGTTAGAACCCATAGATGTCAAACTAGTCCATAAATTTGAAAGAAAAGAAGTGAAGTTCTGCCACAATGCCTGTGCTCCTGTAACTAGATTTTGAAAGATTCCAGTTAACCCAGCCACAAAGACAGTCCATAATACTTTTCCTGTCTCAGTAATGTTCGTCCATAGATTTGAAAGCCATGTAACTAACGCTTCCCATGCTCTTATTGCAGTAGTCGATATCTGTGACCATAATTCTGAAATCCAGTTTGCAAATCCATCCCATAAATTTTGAAGCCATTCGGATATCTCTCCCCAATTCATAATTGCCTGTATGATCAGAGTTATGACGGCAATAGCTGCAACTATTGCGGCGATGACAATCCCGATTGGAGCTCCTATAGCCCCAATCGCAATAACAATTGGAGCGAGAGCTCCAAGTAAAGTCATAACGGCCGCTGTAACAAGTCCAAGAATAACGATTGTTTGTTGATCGCTTTCGTTCAAATTTGTAAACCACTCAACAGCCTTATCAAGTAAGTCAATAAGTGGTTCTAATGCTGGAATAAGTGTTTCTAGCAGTTTACCGCCTACCTCAGCAAGTCCTTCTTTCGCTTTGTTGGAATATGTTGTTAGTTTATCAATCGGATCTACCGTCTCATCAAATGTTGTTGAAACAGTACCTGATGAGGATTTAGCTGCTTCAGCTAAATCACTAAAACTAAAGGCCCCGCGTTGTATAGCATCTACCATACGTGGTGCCGCCTTGCTCCCAAAAACTTCCAAAGCAATACTCAAAGCTTTTGTTTTACTAGTTGAATTCTGTATTGCATTGACAGTTTCGTTCAATCCGTCCGTCAAGGACTTCCCATCTTTGGCATAGTTTACTGCGGCTTTTGAAAGAGAAGATAAAGCAGCAGAAGAGTCAATCCCGCTTTTTTCAAATCTACCAATTAATGTCGCTCCCTCTTCAAAAGATAATCCCAGCATCTTAATCTGTGGAGCTCCATCTATGGCTTTTTGAAAAATTGAATCATAAGATTGACCTGTGTCCTGGCCGACTTTGGTAACTGAGTCTAATACTCTTGCTAAATCCTCATTGGATAGTCCATAGGCATCGATTGCCTTTTTGGCATTTATTGCAGAGTTTGAAATATCTTCTCCAGTTATTTTTGAATACTTCAATAAATACTCTGCTGCAACTTTCAAAGTATCACCAGTAAGCCCAAATTGTGTATTGAGCTCACCAACTGCATCAGCAGATTCTTGAAATGTAGTCGCTGGTAACGATGTGGCAATTCCTTTTGCAATTTCCTGTAGTCCTAACAAGGCCTCCCCAGTCAGTCCAGTTTTTGTTGTAACAGTATCCATTGCTTCGTCAATCTCAGACCATGCATCTACCGTTTTTTTACCAGCATCAACCATTTTTTGACCTAGTTGTCCTGCTTTTTCAGCAACGTTCATCATTACGTCAGCTTTTAGATATCCTGTAGCTTCCTTAATACTTCCTGTTGCTGAACGGCTAGAATCCCCTAGATTACCCATTGCTTTATCAATCTTTAAAACTTCAACTTCTGCTTGCCCAATTTCATTTTGAAGTTGTCGCCATTCTTCTGTGCCGATTTTTTCCTTTCCTAATTCCGCTTGTTTCCGTTTCAACTCCTGGACCTTGTCCTTGGCTAATGAAGATTGTTTGCTTAATAACTTCATTTTTTGTTCGGACAACTCTACATTTTTAGGATCTAATTCTAGCTTCTGGTTGACGATGTCAAGTTCTTTTGCGACATTGTTGATTTCTTTATTGAGATTTAAATAGACTTTGGATTTCCGACATCCTCTATTCTCTTCTTTGTTGATTCCATAGCTCTATCAACAACTTTCATTTGAGATTCTACTTTGGCAATCTCAATCTGTAGTTTGTTCCACTGTGCTGAACCAACTTCTGATTCTCCAAGGGCTTTTTGTTGTTTTTTTGAGTTCAAGTATTTTAAGAGCACCAACACGGGCTTGTTCTTGTAAGTTTGTTAATTTTCTAGTTAATAGTTCAACGTTGTCTGGATCCATTTTCAATTGTTTGTTGATATTTGTGAAATCCTTTTTCAAACTTGCAAGAGCGCTGTTGATCCCTTTTACAGATTTTTCAAATTCAACTGTATTAGCTCCAAATTTTACATACAGCCCTTCAAATGTCTCTGCCATTGATTACCTCCTTTCATTTTTAGTCAGACATTACATTTAGTAATTCTGCGTTTGATAATGTTTTCTTCTCATTTTCATTGACACTCATTTGATGTAATGTCCCCATCAAATAATTAAAATGTTGACTTTCTGCCCAAAAAACATCCATCCGATTTTCAAAAACAACCTTATAAATTTTTTCAGAAGTTATGACTTCTGTTGAGGCTTTTTTCTATCTTGAGGTACTTTCGCTCGGCTACGATTAAATTCATAGAACAAGTCAGAGAAGAAGGTGATGTCTAGCAAATCGCCAAACCATGGAGCAAGCGAAGCTGTTTCTGCAGTCATGTCATTCTGGACTAATCGTCCATTTTCGACTTCTCCGTATAGGCAAGGAATCACATCTGTCAAGAAATTCATGAAATCAGGGTCCATTAACAACGGTAATAGTTGAATCTTCTCATCATCAGAAAGGTCTGATAATTCAGTTTTGATTCCAGTTTTAGAAGCAAGTTGCGTATACACGCTAATTGCTTTTTGATTATCGTCAAAAAAGTTTCTTCCAGTCCGTTGTTCATACATTTTGATAGCAGGCAGAGAATAAAGAAAGCGCACCGTTTCGGTACGCTCTACTTCTTCTCCGTAGCTATCAAAGGTAATAAATGATAGCTCTTTTTTAATCATATTAGCCTCCTGGCACGATTGCTGTTGTTCCTAAAGCTTCATTGATAAAATCAATCAATTTCGTTGGGGTACTTGAAGCGAACAATTTATCAAATTTAGCACGGACAACCCCCTTGTCTGTATCACGCCATACAATTTCTGAAACAGGTTTTTTATCTGAATCTAGAATGAAATTGTTAGGTGACGCAGTACATGGAATTTCGATTTCTTTTGGTGTAGCAGAGCTTTCATCTGTTGTGGTGCTACCTTTTGGAGCCGATGCTTTCACATTGGTCCAGATGTGAAACTCTTCAACCTCAGAACCAAACTCATCTGTAACCGTTTCAGCATACCCCCAAATGAAATTCGTATTCACACCAGTATCAATGAGTGCTGGAGGAGTTGAATTTGTCAGCTTTTTACCCAAGTGATCAATCATGAATTGTTTAGGAATTTGATAAGTCGTGATTGATCCCTCAGTTGATTTCTTACCTTGAAGACGGACGTGCTCTACGTTATCTGCGTAGTATGCATTTGATTCTTGTGAAGTTTCAAAAGATGTTTTTCGCAATCCTGTAAATGGATATGGTGTTTTTAGATCGAGTGCGCCAGATTCTGTTTTTGAAATCTTAGCAAAGAATCCCATGGCATTACCATGAGTAACCTCTCGTGTGTCATATTTATAAGTCATTGTGACTCCTTCCTTAATTTGGTCTGATTTTTATTGATTTCATATTATTGAGAAAGATTTCTTTATTTTTGAGATAAGCTGGTCTGATGTGTTCTTGAGGTGCTACAAATCCACCATTTTTTGTTGCGTGGCCATTTTCTAACAAGTGAGCAAGCGACTTCTCTTTCCCATTGTTATATACTACAGCGATATCTTCAACGGTCTCGTGAGTCCATCCTTTTTCATATACTCCGTTTCTTCTAGGACTTCCGTCTCTAATGTCTCCAGCGGTGCTTTTTCCTGTTTTTTCTATGATTTCTAAAACTTGATTCTGAATATCGATTTTTAATGTTTTCACATTAACGCTACCACTTCCCACTTGTGAATACCTCGATTCTGTAAGTTGTAAGTAAGTAGTCTGTATCAGGCTGTTTTAGATTCAACTGACTAGGTTCACACATAAAATTAGACAACATCAATTCCTCAATGCTGTCTAGTTTCTTCTTGTGATAGTGACTGATTTGAATAGTCACTTTTCTCATGTGTACCGTGTCGTCAGCAGTAATACTACTACTCGGAGTTAAACGATAGTAAAGAATAACGTTGTCAGGAGAGGATTTTTCCTCACGTTCCATATAGAACACTTTTGATTTTAAAGTGTTTTTTTCTAGGATTTCTTGAATTTCTTGCCTGGTGAAGAACTTCTTAGCCATTATTTCAATTCTCCTAATTCAATTATCGTGTAGTGGCCATCATCAGATTCAGTTCCAACATTTACCTTGTACTCTTTCCCTTTGTACTTCACGTAGTCTAAGGAATCTGTCACATAGTTAGAACGTATCCGAAATCTTGCTGTCAAAACTTGACCATCTGCCAAAGCTTTATCAAGTCTACGTTGATAGATCTTCTCTTTTTCAGCTTTGACTTTCTTTTCTACAACTTGTTTTTCAAAAACACCTTTTTCGACCTCTGTACGCTTATCGTAACAAAGGATGATTGATGTTCTAGATGATTTCATGATTTAACTCCATAAATGGCTTTTAATTGATAGAGAATATTTGTCAATTCTTCATCAATCCAGCTCATTGTTGTTGAGTTTCCTGTCATCAAGGATTTATCAAATCTCTGAACACATCTCAAATGTAACCAATCTAAAATTGTTTCTTTATCATCCTCTTCAATCTCATTCCATTCTGTCAATTCGCTATCTTCATCGATGCGAGTGATAGGAATGTTGTTTCTCGTTAGATATGAAATCCCACTATTTATGTAGCTTAAAAGTTGAGTGTCGAAGATCTCTTCTTCGACATCAACTTCAACCATTTCTTTAATCTGGTTAAGGATTGTCATTTTAGACTCCCCTTTCTATTTAAAATCAACCTTTTGTGAATTTCACAGCTGATTTGTACTGACCAAGTCGGCCACCAAGCACGCTAGCAAGTTCGATATGACGGCGATTCATCGTTACATCATAATCTTCAAAGCGGTCAGCAGAGACATCATCACCAATCATCTTATAAGCCTTGTCAGCAAATGCGATAATTGGGTTAGTCGCATCTTCCATCCAGTCATAGACATATACTTGGTAACCAGCAATGATATTTCCTGTTTGTGAAATTGGTGCGAATGGTTGTGGATCAATGTAGCGTTTTTCACCATCCTTAACCATTTTAAGTTTACGAGCAATGGTTTTTGAAGTTACCAAAATTGGAGTTGTATTTGCAGCAAGTTTATCAATCCCTTTGACGAGGTTTTCTAAAACAGTATTGTCAAATTCCCCGTCAACACTGATTTCTTGTGTATCAAATAGTTGAGTAAGTGTTTCTTCTGCAATAGATTTAATTTCAGTGATTTTGTCATCATCATCACTATTCTTACCATCGCCGATAACAACAGCACGTTCAACTGCACGGATGAATCCTTGTGCTAATTCATTCATCACATAGTTGAAGTAAGCACCTGTTGTATCCTTCTTCAAGTCAGCATACTCAAAACTGTACTTGATGTAGACAGCTGCAGAGTTGATTGTATAATCGATAAATTCAAAAGATTCATCTTTCTTTGTTTTGCCTTTCTGATGACCTTTAGCTTTTGCTTGTTGCGTTTGAAGCGCAACACGTACTGCATAACGAGGATCTTTGGTTACATGGTTCAGGATACCGTCGTAATCATTAAATGCATTTTGGATAGCAATCAATACTGGTTCAGGTAAGATTTTGTTAACATCAGTCACACCTTTTTCAACCAGATTTGCTTCCCACGCTTTGCGTGCACTGTTTGAGCTTCCTTCGTTATCCATGAGGATTCGAGCGAAATCAAGTGCAGCTTCTTTTGTTTTTAAGTATTCCATTTGTGTCTTGCCTTTCTGTACTTCCTTAATAGACTTAGCAGCTTTACTAAGATTTTTTTCTTTTTCTTCAATTTCAACATCTAAGTTAGAAATTGTATTCTTGAGTTCCTCTGCTTTGGATGCCAATTCTTCTGCATCAGATTTCAACTGTGCAAGTTCTTCTTCTCCAATAGTTGCTGACTTCAATTTCTCTTCGATTGAAGCTTTTTTTAATTTGATCGCAGATAACTCATCTGATTGTTTTTGTCGTTCTTCCATCAATTCGACTAGTGTTTTCATTTTTTTCTCCTTTTTTAAATTGTTGCAAGTTTACTCATGATGTCTTGCTTCATGTTCGCCTGAGCGATTCGCTTGTCAACCACAGATATATCAAATCCCTTAATATTATCAACGGTTGCTTGAGGATTGGCTGGCACGGTCACGACAGATATTTCAAAGATTTCAACTTCTTTAAAAATCCATCCACCGTAAGGTTGCTTAGCGTCAACTGGCTCATAATCATTAATAAAAAATCCAATGCTCAGGCTATCCAGTGCCCCCATCTTCATGAGGTCATAGGTTTTCTTGGCTTCTGGATCACTTAGATTGAATGTTGACCGTGTTCGCAGACCTTTTTCATCTACCGACAGCTCATGCTTACCGATTACACGATTGCGATCATGGTTCAAGCACATAGGTACGACCGTTTTGGTTTTCAGAGTGTTATCAAAACATCCCTTGGCCATCACATCACCGTCTCTGTCTGTATTGCCATAAGTGGAGGCATAAGCCTCAAAATGAAAGCCAGCTGACTCTTCCTCAACTGACTTTACTACAAAGGTTTTTAACTTTTCCATAGCCTACCTCCTTTCTTAAAATTTCTGCCAACCGCCCACCCTATTTTTAATTACTTTCACTCGGCTCGATACGAACTGCATTTAGATTAGTTTCGAACACCTCTCCACCTTCATATCCTGGAAGTCCTAGATAGGTTTCACGGAATTCATTTGAATTCATCAAACCTGCGTATTTAGATTTAAATCCACCTTCTACTAGATCCTTGAATGAAATCATGTCAGCCATATCAAAGAAGACCAAGAGCTTGTTTCCTTGTGTCCTTGCCGTCTTCGTGAAATATTTTCTATTAATTTCTTCAGAGAATACACGTTGATATAATTTCATAACGCTAGAATAGTAAGCTCTATATTGTTCTTCTGTGTAGTCACAAGTAAACAATTTTTCATTAATCCCATGAGCATGATAAAGTTGAGATTTCAGAAACTCCATTTCTTCTTTAGAAGCGGTTGAGTAATCTTTGTTTAATTCCATAAACTCTTCACCTTGCTCGAGATAGGCAATGCCACCATTTGCAGCAAGTTCCATCATGCTATCAACTCGACTCTTAGCTTGTTTCTTCAAATGTTCATCTGCGCTTTAGTTGGTAATTTTAAGAATCCTCTCAACTTTGAATTCCCTCTGCCTAACTTTTCAGTTAACGCATCAAGGTTGATATCAATTAATTCTGTGATTTGGTTTAGTTGACTTGTCACGTTTAATTTAGGATTCTCAAAAACCCATACATCACTAAGAGGCAACTCAATCTCTACATCATCAATCATGATTTCAACTCTCTCTGCAGTCCATGATATTGTTTTCTTTGCAAGCCAAATTTCAATCAGTCGACCATTTTCCCAACGTGGAACAACGACTGCAACACCATCTTTCAGCATAGCTCTTGTTACATTTGCCCAAAATACAACTGGTACTTCAAGGGAATTTGGAGAGAAAGATAAAACATTTGCAAGATCACTATTTTCAAACCACTCCATCTTATCAACTCCTGTCGGATTTCGAGTGATTCTCACATGCTTGAATCGAACTTGTGCAGTATCTGTTGAAATCTTATTGTAGATATTATCTAAGTAAATCGAATTTCTTCTCCAATAATTCAAATTTCTTTGTAAATAGGTTCTTGTGGATTTTCTATTGCTTGGTCTAAAAATCCTAGCAAAAACCTCTCTTAGATTATTTATATATTTGTTCATTCTTCACCTCAATCAAAGTAATAACTCAAGTCTTCCTTGAGATTTTCGTAGCAAATAAAAGCATCTAACTGACTAGCAAATACGTCAATCTTTTCTTTTGCCTTTTCTTTATTTGGAAATACATTGTTATTCGCATCTATCTTGACACGAACATTTGCGTGGTTCCAAGTTGCCACAGGATCATCAAATATGATTTTCCCCATCTTAGCTTTTTCTTTATACACTTTTAAAGGATTGGATAAGCTCTTGACAGTTTGTGGAATATCGTGACATATATCTCCGTAGTAGTCATTAATTAAGCGGATAAGCTCTTTTGCATTCCAGCGGTCATATCCAACTGCAACTGGTAAGATTCTATTCTCACTCATGAACTGCCTTAACTCTTCAAAGATATAGGATTGGTCATTGTAATCCAACTCATGAACATGAAGCTGTCCACTAAGCTCCCACTCAGCGTATTTGTCCCTCAGTTCTTTTGGAGACCTTCAATCGTATGACGTGGCATGAATTTCTTGTTCAAATACTGACGCTCTTCGCCGCGCACGACCATAAATGAGACCGAACAAATATCATTGACATCCGACAAGTCAACACCAAGTACACAGCGAGCACTCCGTTCCTCATTTCCAACAAACAAATTCTCATCAAACTTATCTGACCAACCCTTACACTCTTCATTACTGAAGTAAGCAAGATAGTTATTAACAGGGAGATTAAATGTTTTAGCCATCAGCTCAGCCTGTTGTGCTGGATCATTCTTGCTCATTTCGATATCCTTGGCAATCGTCTCCTTCTCAGTCGTTATACCAAGTAAAGGCATAGCTTTCTGCCACATATCTGGATTGTGAATTTCAAGAAACATCATCCAGCTGATAAATCCAAGGCATGACCGAATCATTGACAATCTTTCCATCAAGAATATCTACCCAGATGTTGTAATACTTATCAAAAAGCTTGTCGCGTTTCGTCCCATTCGTGGTGATGTACCATGTTATCCAATTTTTTCGCTTACGACTTGAACCATCGTTCACAACCTTGATGAAGTCATCATCATAAGTGTGCACTTCATCAAAAATATTGTAGTGTGCATTAGTACCATCAAGGCTTTCATAGTCAGAAGTCTTGATTGACATAAGACTGTTAGTTGTCTCGTACAAGATACCTTGTTTAGTTGACCGTAATATGTCAGCTTCACGCATATAGTGAAGCAAGCTATCTTCATTCGACAACATAGCTCTAGAAGCATTAAACAGATATCCAGCTTGTTCACGACTGTAAGCTAGAAGCTGAATATCAGCACCCCACTCACCATCAATGATCTGACCAACCTCACCAATGGCAGAACCAAGGGTGGTTTTTCCTGTACCACGAGGTACAATAATAGGCACCTCATGAATGAGACGCCTTTCTTCGAAATCTTTATATTCTTCAAGTGTATCGGGATCTGTTTTTGTAACTTCAACTGTATGATAAAACCCCACGTTGTTTCTAGCCAAACCTTCTGAGGCAAAGCCAAACGTAACTTCCCAGCAAGACCTTTAGTGTTGCTGCACTCTTCCTCAATGAACTCAATCCGTTTGTCAGCTTCTTCTTGTTTGAAGATGTATTGCTCCTTGTACCTCTCTACTCGTTTAATCGACTTCATCGTAAGTTCACAAACATGAATCTTCCCTGAGTATACCAGCTGAGCATATTTATCAAAATATCTCATCTCAACCATATCGAGCCAACTTTTCCTGAATCATTTCTTTTAGGCTATCCCTCTGTGGACTTTGCTTTTCAATCGTTGACATAATCTGCATGTTTAGCTTTTGATACTTTTCCATTCCATCAAGTAAATACTTATCAGGTAGCTCACCGTCATTAATGACTTTATTGATTTCCAGCTGGAAGTTTTCAATCACTTTTTGATTATGATTGTATTGAGTTTTTAAATTTTTCAAACCTACTGAATCATTGTCATTGATTTCAAGCATTTTTTCTTTTGGAATCAACTTGAAAGTCTTACGAGATAGTTCAACACGTTCTTCTCTTGTATACTTTTGCCGTTGATTTGCCAGCTTTTCTAACTCTTTGAACTGACTTTTTGTGATATTCGACCGAGTTTCTTCAAATATGCCTAGCTTTTTTCGATACCTGGTTAGGGTAGCACGACTTATTCCTAGCTTTTCTAAAACTTCATTGATTTTCAAAATCATGCTCCTTTCTTGTATCAATTTTCGTCATTTTTTGGGGAGAGGTATATAAGAGGATTGACACCGTTATTATTTTGGGTGTGTGAAAATTTTAAAATGGGGGGGATCTGATAAAAATCAAAAATATAAAAAAATCAAAATAAATTAATATTTCGATTTTCTAAATTTAAATTTATTTTGCTTTGAAATGTTTTTGTATTATGACACTCGAGACAAAGTAATTGCAGATTATCTTCGTTGAGAGTAATAGACTCATCTTGATAATTAGTTTCGTCTATCTCTATGATGTGGTCGACAATGCTCTTGCCATGAATTAAACGTCCACACATATCGCAGCGCATACGCTTTGTTTTTCTGATTCTATTTCTCAGAGTTCTCCAAGGTTTCGAGTTGTAGAATTTAATCTGCCAAGTTCTAAACCAATCAGAGTGTTTAGGATTTTTAAAATAAGCCATCGCCTATGCAGCACCTTCAACTTCTGGATTTTTTTCATGATACAAATATATCAGATTCATTTTGTCAATTCTATATCTTTTTTTGACAAGATTTATTTTTGAGTTTTTGAATTTATGTAAAATATCCCTGTTGAATTAGTTATATCTTATATTTTATCCAATTTTGTTTCACATCCAAAAACTAGTATTGGCAATACCTCAGGCTCTTTTAAAAATTTAAACTAGAAACTCCCTCGTTATAGATAGTTGAAAAAAACAAAAAAATATTAGAGGCTAAAATTACTCATCTTGGTATCAAGTTCATCTTGCCTTACACAAATATAAATTAGTGTAACTGCTGGACTTGAATGATTGAATAATGACATCAAGTCTGCAACGTTCTTATACTTCTTGTAGTAATGATAGCCAAATGTTTTTCGCATAGTATGAGTACCGACATTGTCAATGCCTAAGTCTTCAGCAGCTCTTTTAAGAAACCAGTAAACCGTCTTATAGCTAAGTGCCTTGTTCTTTCCAACACGACTCTGAAATAGATACTCATGTGGTTCTTTATCTTTGACAAATTCCCTCAATTCATTCTTGAGCGGTCTTGTCATTTTGATGCTCTTGTATTTACCTGTCTTTTGCTCCCTAACTTTAATGTGCCAACCTTGAACATCTTTAACCTTTAGTTTGAGAATATCCCCAACTCGAAAACCTGTATTGATTCCTAAAAGAAATAACATGTAATACTTTTTGTTCCAAGATGATAGATAGTCCTTCATGGATTGGATATCATCCTTATCTCTTAACGGTTCAACAATATTCATAGTTCTTTTCTCCTTTCACAAAATAATAAAGCACTAAGATTTTCTCAGTGCTTTGGATAGTATCAATCTATCATATTCTTTTTGTCAATGCTATATGTTTTTTTGACAACTTTACATAAAGAGTAAATTTGAAAGTGTATCAAGAATGACCTCGCGTCTTCTGTAAATTTGCTTGCTGTGTCTATACAAGTACCCAGTTTCGCCGTTCTCCATGATGTGCCAAACTTGAATCCAGTCATATCCAGTATGTTCTCCCCAGCGAAGATAAAAGATTTTTTTGTCATCTGGTTCTAGATACTCTAGTAATTGGGAAATAGCGTTTTGGAGATTTTCTAATCTTAAAATCATAGGATCGCTTGCATAAGCAACCGCTAGATTCTCCGACCTGTTGACGAATGTCCCACTGACACTTGCTCCAGTATCATCAATTCCAGGAACAGTAAGATGCTTAACTTCGTACAAACGTTCTAGCTCATGCCTACGTTGGCCAATAAGTTTGTCAATCTTTAAATATTTATCATCGAGTTCAAACTCGAGATAATCCCTTCGTGCTTTTGTTAAGTTCTTTTTGACCAAACCTTACCTCCCATGTATCTTTTGGATTTAACCCATTTGATAATTTTGCCATCGTTATTGTTATTGTGATAATCTGGCAGTCTTGCTGTTGGACTCTCTTTGTGATCGCTTTTTTTCAAC
>BNJS01002769.1_pt1 | contig 20333 bp, 26 predicted proteins | sample 8540461 | NCBI WGS metagenome assembly BNJS01 (sample SAMD00202454, study PRJDB9452) | human saliva metagenome | isolation source: human saliva | place: Japan | reverse complement strand
TGACTGGGAGCTGTGGGTGGCCGGTCCCAAGGTTCGTTGGATCCGACGTCCAATCTTGAGCTCATCGGCCGATAGTCACTCGCACCCGACGACGACCTTCAAAAAGGTGCGTCGTTTGGACCGCGTTGGTTTTGTTGCAGAGATGAGGCTGTTCAACTAGTCTTAGGAGTCCGATAGATGGCGAAATATTTGACTGACGTAAATAGTTGCGATATCGAGGGCGTTATGCCCGCGCGCAGCGTGTGGCCAAGTTTCAGCGTGTTTTGAAACCAACAATTCTCATATCAATGACGGTACGGTGGTTAACGGTTTTACACCCGCGACTGTGGCATCAGAATTTGGCATTGACGGAAATGCCAACCTGGATCGATTGACTATGGTATTGCGTGATAGCACACCGGAGGGGCGATCAATCGCTATACCGATAGTCGTATCGCGGCACGGGAATCTGAATATCTGTGCGCGCAGATATCGTCACATATTATTACTGCGGTGTGCAATGGGGAGATTGTAGATTTTGAGTCGGTTGTTGTGTTTGATTTATATATAAAACCTGAGGGATTAGATGTGTTGGTTCAACATGCTGTGTGGCCCACGCAATAACGATACACACCATCGCCGGTTTAGCCAAGCCCGACCACAATAGCGCTAAGGGCTATAGTGAAAAAAGAAAAAAATCAGGCTTTGCCGTCATCAGTTTATATTTATAATTATGGGTACTTTTATTTCTGCAGTAACTTTTTATTTAATATATTTGTAACTTCTTTCTATTATCCAATATTTGCAGGAATTAGTCTTGTTTGGATGGGGTAGTAATTTTTAGATTTGAGAACCCACTACAACATTATTAGATGGAAAAGCTCATACTCAGATCTTGTTTGCCGGGAGATGTAGCTATAATTCACTCGTCATTGGGCTAACGTAGTGCGAGGTTCCAGTCCTTTTCCTTCTTCTTATCGCTTGGTTTAGCGCCAGTAGCTATCTCCGCACATCTTTCTTCAGAAGATCATTCCTCCTTTCTGGCATCTAATTTCTATTTGCGTCATCTTTCCACTCGCTGGCTATTTTCTCCATTTTTTACAGTTTCCCCAAACTCTTACTGTGGGGAGAAAATATTTCAGCGTGAACTTCACAACTTTGGTGGCGCTCTGAACTGGAATCAAAAGACCCAGACTTGAATTTGATTTGAACAACTATAATAATTTTATTATATTTTTAGTGGCTAATGTGAATTATTATCGGACATATTTTTGGATCTAAAGCTGACCATTTCCTAAGCGAAAAGCAAGTTCCGATACCAGACGCAAAGAAATATTCCTCTCGATAAATTTTTTGATGTGGCTATTTCCAGAACGGAAGACGTTTGATGATTGATCTAGTTGCTGAGCCGCAGTATGGGGGCACAAGGTTCCAACAAGGCGAATGCAAAACCTTATATAACGAAATTATGCAAGAAGGAAGAATTTCGGAACAATACACAAGAACATATAAATAGGTTGATGGTGTGACCATACAGGGTGCGGACAGTTGGTTAAGGGCATCGAGTGTTTCTTGGCCGATAGGTTGCTGATGATGTTTGGAAATCAACCGAACGTCATCAGTGCCAGTGAAAACGCCGCCGATTGTAGATGCCTTCCGAAACGAACGGTCAGCTGAATTAAATAACGATTCTGACCACTTCTTCCCAGTACTGTGGGGTGTAATTCCTACGTTGCTGACTGACTATGAACATCCTCTACCACGAACACAAAATTTGTACAAATAAGGTATCAACTATTGAAGATTAACCTCAGAAAAGTAACGCTAACTGCTAGGTTAGCCATTCAACCACAAACTTAAACAGAACAAAGGGTCTTTTTTCGACGCGCGGGTCTACAGTTATTTCGATATCTCAATCCACGTCACTGAAACGATCTACTGCTGGCTTAGTATCTACCGTCTATGGCTACCTGCATAAGGCACTTGATGTGTTCGCACAACATGCCCCTAGTCTCCAGCAAGTGCCGGCTGATCAGAAGCAAGGTGAGCTGATCTTGGGCCTGAATGGTACGCTCGTTGACACCAACAGTGTTGCCACAGGCAACAAAACACAGACGACGATGGTCCTGTATATAAGACCATTGACTGATTCGCCGGCAAACACTGCTGTTTCGGCGGACCAACCTACAAGTCGTATCCGATCGAGATGATAGGCCGTTGTATGTCACCCCGGTCGAACCTGGAGCAAGGCACGGTAACCGCTACAAAAGTATATTGTCGATGCTCTGCGGGCAACCAGATTGTGGTTTTTCGATGACAAGGCCACCAGCAGGCAGACATCAGGGCGAAACCCCACCTAAAGAAGCCAGTTGAACCCTGATAGCCAAAACCATCAGGAAGTTACCACCGACGTCAGGACATCCATCAAGGGTGGAAAGATATCATCAAAGCACTATAAAGGCTCTCAAACGCAATCTATGCCCGACGACGATGACAGGACCGCCTGACTTGCGATGGCGTTGATATCCACTACTACAGCAGTTGGCAATCCTTATTAGAAAGTCCTAAATCCTTAGCTGAAATCATCTTGCATCATGACAGCGATATTTTCTCCAAGAACAAATAGATCAGAAGATACTGGTTACTTTTACGCAGAGTTTTGGAGGTTCAGCAGAAGTAACAAGATCTATTCAGATTTACCCTCCCAATATCAACGACGTGAAATCCACTGGAAATAACTTCGGCCGTTGTATCTATCGCTCATACTCTATACAGCAGATAACGTTTGATATTAAAATATCCGGCATTTTTAAGATTCTTTACTTCCGTCCAAATATGCCGTATATACCGAGAATTTACAATCTTTCTTTCCATCTCCTACATATTCAATAGTTATAGACTTTATGAGGAATCTGGAAATTAATGAATTTACGTTGGATGTCATCGTTGCTGAGATGAGCATGCGCCACCATCCTTAGTACCCTATTGAGTCTGTGGCTTAACCCCCAGGTGGCAAAGCATCCCATCCAGAGGTAGAGATTTATTTGGGATATGAGGACTATTCGGACCGTGACCAGAAGCTGGCTGCCCTGGCTGCGGAAATACATATCCATGCCCCGACGTACTGCGGTTAAAGGATATGCTCCTTTATTGTGTTTCTGAAATCGACGCAACCACCATCTTCATCCTTATTATAGATTGTATTTTGCAACGCGTTTTCCTTAGTCTCATCATATATGCAGACCAGATTTGCGCCACGCACTCAGGCTTCATTTGACCAATTACTGCAAGGCATTCTTCATATATGCCTGGTCTGTGGTAGGTTTCCCAGTCTATTATCAACCCGCAACCGCTTTCCTCATCGTGGCAAGCGCTTTATCATCCTTGAGATATGATTCTAATCCCAGTGTTGTCAATCCATGTCAGGGATTATGCACATACCCTGTGGTACCCACATTCGTGGCCCCGCGCAATGGGTCATGAATCATACACCACCAGCGGGATCATAAAACCTAAACCGGTTATACGCACCCACCCAGACTCCAGCATCCTCATCCTGCCAGCAAGTAACACCGGAAGCCACGCAACCATTTGACGCCTGCAAACAACGACTGGGTCACACGACCCGCCACACTCCCACACAGTGTCAATCCAACTCCTGCGACGCACCCACCAAGATCGACCACCAAGGCACTAGACACCGCATCCACCTGCGCCTGCGACCACCCAGCCGATCGCCCGTACCCACATCCTCCCACAGCACCAGATCTGGCATCACCCGCAATTGTCGTACTCAGGTACCAGATCATTGTCAACATAGGCAAACACCTGAGGCGACACTACTTTATTCGATGTTGGTATTCAGGAACAATCTCCTCTAACTGCCCATAATTAGCACTTGCTACCGCACTGAGCTTCCCACTTGCTGATGAAAACACTCTCGTGAAAGTGACGGCCTCTACTGTAGATGCGGGCTGATAACACTTTGCCTAGTCTGCTGAATCTACTCCTTGCCGAGGACGCAGTCTTTTACAATGGCTTTTGAGCAGGATATCTCTATGGTTTTAACGAGGCGAATGGTGCGAAATTTAACTAGTTTTCTACACTACAACATCAGCATGGCGTGAGGGCTAAAAATTTTACCTTTTGAACTAGCATCAAATTCCTATTGGTCATCTTACCATATACTTTCAGTATCATCCCCAAGCGCTCTGAATGTGGGCACCTTTTCTTGATCCGCGACCTCATTAAGGAGTTTTGGAATGACGGATTCCTGTGGCCCTGACCACAGCGCCGGGTCACTCAATTTGAGTCTATCACCCTCAAATTTTAGATATTCAATTACTATATCTTGCTTCTTCATAAGCACCAACGGGCTGAATGACAGGTAAGGTTTAATATTTCGAGAAAAGTAAAGCCAATGGCGAATCACATTTGAGACCTTCACCAAAGTTTCTGAAATACATGACTGCCATTCTTCCAAATTGCGATTTCCACCATTGAGACCAGGATCAAAGATGGAAGATTCACACTAAAAATATAAACGAACTAAATCCATAGCTCAAGAGCTGTAAAAATCTTGCCTATATTTTTCTCCTCTTCCTCCGGTGACATCTTTGATATAGCATCAACATCAAAAATTACAAGCCATTCTTGAAGGATAATTACATCGCATAACTCATCTCTCATTAAACAGACGCAAGTACGGCTGGATCAGGTTCAACTATTCCAATAAGAGATGTTAAATACATCAACTTTAAAAAGCTCCCTCAAACATGGTTCCACATATAAAATCTCTTTAATTGAGGATAAATATAAAGCGCATAAAAAGCCAAAAAGCCCAAGTGTTGAAATTACCCACTGAATTCTTAGCCCTTGACGAGTTGGGACAAGCACAAAAATCAAATTCTTAAGGTAAAATCAATGAACTCTTCAGAAAAACGTTCCGGTAGCCTTTGGCTCAGCAGGTTCATCTTTCCTCAACCTACACATAGAAGCCCCTCTATTTCGTCACATAAAGTTGAATGATCGAAGCAATATACTCACCAGTTGAGTCTCTACTGTAGATATAGTCGGTACCAGTCCTGCTCAGCTCGTCTTCAATGTTTTTTCCTTGCCAGCTTCACACCCACAAAAGCTTGTCATAGTACAGTCCTATACCATATTGCTTCAAAGCGCTGCCATCATAGTCAGCCCTATCCTCAAAGCTTCACGCGTAAGACCTTCAAAGTTAGCCTTTTGACCGCTCTCTCATGGTCAAAATTAACATTGGCCCATACCGCAAGCATCATGACCTACTATAGTGTAAATTTTATATTGCATCCTATCCGAAGTTGACGTTGACTCATCGAGACTTGATTCAAGCTAGTAACTTTCAAATGCATCCAGCCTTTGCATCATGTTGTTCAATCCAATCCTTGCTGAGGTGAGCATAGGTTTTGCGATGAAAGCTCTTGAGCGAGATATATCGTCAGGCTTTGCAGGTGTGTATTCTTGATCATTGGTCTTAAATTTCATAGCAAAATTTCAAAGCAACGTGTTGAGTGTTAGGTTTTGTGAACACCAGGTGATAGAAAAGTTGTTGCGCTGCTTCCACCAGATCGTGCTATTTTTACTCCGTCTCCACCTCAAGGTTTTTTGGGGGGATGATAACTCGGCCAAGAACACAGACGATGCATAAACCATTCACATGCTACGTTGCTGTTCGCCACCTCCACAAACCATCCCAGGTAAGGGTGAACTTCTGCTTTGTACAGCGGGTTGAATCCCCGGCAAAATGTTGCCAGGCATTCCACCAACTCACCATCGACGCGACGCGTGTCTGTAAACCAACATATCCCAAACTGTGTGGCTGTTATCAGCGCAGGTTATTGCCAAAATTACAAGCACAATGCTGCCAGCCACCTCGTTACAATTACTCCTTGGTTGAGGATCCTCACGGGAAAACGCATCTGCCTTAGAGATATCAAAAATAGAATTGGAAGGGAGGGCTGGTTTGCAAACAATCAAGAGTCCCTCACTGGCACAATATCTGTACGCACTTACTGGAGATCTCTGAGTCGTAGCTTTCACCTCATTACCGTCATCATAAATATAGTAACGAAGAGAAGGGGAGGCGTTAGACTCCTCATTTTCCTGCAGTTCAACAGCAACCATGCACAATGTAAATTGCGGTCCATACGAAACAGCGCTGTCGTCTCTCCTTCAAAATCTTCGCCATCAGGAAATCTGTGCTTAACTTTTTCAAGCCAAACTATGCTGTCGTCATAAACTTTGGCATAGGAATTTACCAACAGTATCAATTATCCGTCTTCACTCATAAATTCTTCAAAGCCTGTCGAAGTTCCTCCAAAGATTTTTCGTTGGCGATGCCACACCTTGCCCTTTATGAAACCAATTCCGGCGGTCCAGCCGCCCGTTGCGCTTGCTTTTCGGCGGGGCGCGGCGCTTACGCTTCTCGACAGGCTGCGCCGCGAGCTTATGAACATCATGTGGCTCAGTTGCACGGCCTTTGAACCTGCAGCCACGGCGGCGTTGTAGGATGCTCAGGCCTGAAACCATAGATTCCTCCAATAAACCAACAGTTTGGCACACGGTACAATTTTTCTAACACCAGCAGCCACCGAGTGTCGCACGCGCTACCATTTCTAAACGTGAAATTTATATAAGGACTGAGACCTGGTGCCTTTACTTAAACCCTCTATCAACCGCACATTTGGCGTGGAATAACCGCTTTGCGCACGCCCAGCGAACCCCCGCATGCGACCAGATAACGCGACAATAGTCGCCGTGGCATCCATGGACGACCGACTACTCACCAGCCAGCAGCCGCCCTTATTTATTGGTTGGCAGTAATGCCGAAGCCGAAGTACCCGTCGTGGCCATAGATGCGACGGTCGAACAACACCAGGACACTTGCAAGACTCAATCTGGACTTAGACACTTCATGGTGAAGACGATGCGGCCTCGCCTGAACAATCCTCGGTGGGCTGATGACAAACAGTGATCATGAACTGCCTGCACCGCCGAAACAATCTCCTCGGGGTATGCAGCCAACCATGTGTTCACCTCATTGCCGGCGGGCTTTCCTTGCCAGTCATGGTGGCTCTGCCAGCCTGGACATAGCTCAGCACCCTCGCCCGCGACAATCGGTGACAGTTCGGCTCGGGGGTCAACAAAATCTGCCACGCAGACTCATCCACCTCCCCGCACCGGGCGGGGTTCCGACGGCCGCGATCCATTGACATCCACCGACCCGGAATCACTCACCATCTTCCACCGCATCCTCAGCAGGGTGTATAAAAGCTGAGGCTTACGGGATTGAGCGATGTTCTTACTGAGCTCGAAAGAAGGGTGTTGTTGTACCTGCGGATAGACCTATCTGACAAGAGGCTTGAAGGGGCTTGTGTTGCGTTTGTCAAAGTCAGTTTTCCCTGGTTGCGATGAAGCGGTGCAATTGTAGTCCAGCTGTAAAATCTGTTTACGCCCAAGCTCCGAAAACACTCATTTTCCGGCAGGATAAGCAAACTTCTATGCAAGCGTTTTCTAACGCCGTTCAGACTCTAAGCGGTACCGCTGATCTACCAAACTGCCATCTTTCCAGGTCTTTTTAGCATCATGAGCATTGCGAATGGGTCCATCGCTGGGCTCAAAAACACCCCTTTTCGAGCCGGCGGTGGGGCCTCTCCTTTTCAACTCATTCGGTACCCCGCAGAAGAAAGATCGGCGGGAATGCTACGACCGAACAGGCACTCCGCATCGCGGGTTGCGTCAAGCCAGACAACCGCCCCAGCTTCCCCACCTACTGCCGTCCTTCCCCACGATACTGTTTCGGGGCGGCGCTCCAGTGTCTTTGCAGAGTTGTTCTTCCAGTGTAAGCACGCTGATGGAAGCATGCTGATGGCGGCGGCGACGCGGCGGTCGATGATCAGGTCACGCCGAAAAGCACATGTGCAACCTGCGCAACGTTGTAGTTATGGATTGCTGCCACGAGGTCAGGCCCGAGTCAGGCGCTGGTTTTCCAGCAGGTATGCGTGTTGATGTGGCGAGTTCTTCGCTGCGCGGAGTAGTGCATCGCCATTTATTGCGTCTTTATGGCTAATGGTGAAATGAATTCTCGTAGGTCTGCTGCTGTATGAGTGTCGTCATTGATGTGGACGCAGGTGTCTTTGAAAAAAGGCAGCGCTTCTCCATCGGCGATGAGCCTGTTATGAGCTCGTTCGCTTTATGCTAAGCTTATCGATGCGCACAGCCACGTTCCTTTCCTTAGGGCTGGGTTTGTGTCTGTTTTGTCTGGGGAAAGTGCCTGTATCTACCGCCAGCTTGAGTTTTGCACGTTCGGGCTATGGCCAACTGTTGCTTTGTGTGGAGTTCATGTGACCTTGAAGGTGTTCCTGTGCGCGACATGTGTTTTTTCATTGTGGTTTCTCACCAGACTGCCCCGATCACACGTTTCCAACAGTCGTTTTGTGTCGCTTATGCCGCCCTCCATACCCAGCCGCATCAACCCCTCGCGATCATCGCTGGTTCTGTCCTGGGCGTAGGCGCGAAGATGAATTCTAGGTCACAATGTTCCGCCCGTCGGGTGATTCTTTTGGGCCTCCGAGCAGCGGCGATGATGGTTATCAGACGGTTGTTGTTCTCTGCAGGAGGTATGAGTCGCGTTGTTAAGGCCAAGGATGCCGTGGTCGCGCGGCCTACGGAAGACATACGGCGCTGGGGGTCTGGGTGACAGCGCTCAACAATGCAAGCATTCGTGTGGGTGTGTAGCAGTAAGTTTTTGGCAATCATGGGACCGTCAGGTTCAGGGCAAATCCACACTGATGCAATGTTTGGCGGACTTGACAGCATTGATTCGAGCAATATCAAAATTGGCAGGATTGACATCACAAGTCAGATCGCGATTTAACGCGCCTTCGACGCAATTTATGTTGGTTGCGTTTTCAGCATTTCAGTTGGTGTCACCTGACCGCAGAGCAGAACATTATGCTGCCCATGAAATTAGCTAAACGTCGGGTAGATCGAATTGTTCAACAATGTGGTGGAGCGACTGGAGCGTTAAGTCGCTTGTCGCATAAACCATGAATGTCGGGCGGCCAGCAACAGCGTGTCGCTATTGCCGCGCTTGTTGCTCAACCGACGGTGATTTTCGCTGATGACGAGCCGACGAAATTTGGATTCCGTATCCAGTTCGGAGTGCTGCGCTTTTTGCGCGACAGCGTTGATGTGTTTAGCCAGACCGTGATTATGGTGACGCACGATCCCATTGCCGCGACCTACGCGGATGAGACGATTCTGCTTGCCGATGGCCGCATCACCGCCACCCTCGTCTCCCCACTGGCGAACAGGTTGTGGCTGCATTGCAGGAGGTTGAGTGATGAACTTCCTCATCGCATCTGGTTTGAGGAAATAATCTGCGCAGGCTCATCGCCACCGCCACCGCAGTGGCGCTATCGGTGTGGCGTTTATGGTGGCCACGCACCACGCGATTATGGGCACCTACAACACTGCCCTGTCGAACAGTAGACAGATGAGAACTCCGATGTCTGGTGGGCTATGACTCATTTACCCGACAATGCAGATGATGTAAGCCAAAACCGCTGACCGCATCCGCGAGCGTCCCGACAGGCCGCCGATGTGCGCGCAGCGCATCGATGAAAGTGCGGCACGATTCCCGCAGAACCGGCACTGAATCAGGCGATATGCCGGGTGAGCCTCTTCGCTGGGCCACGCTGGCGGAGGTGCGTATGCGGTCACGGACGAGGCCATTAACTGGAACATAAGTCACAGCGGATTCTTTGCGATATCTGTGGGTGATTCGGTGCGCTTGGTAATCAGAACTCCGTTCGCGTCGCGGGCATTACCTCTCAAGAGATCAGATGATGTCCATGGGTTTCGCCGAGATTGGTGTGATGCCGGAGCTGCTGGATCGTCTTGAAGCCCAAAATACGCTACGAGATTCTGGTTCTTGGCCACTACCCATGACGGCACGAGCAACACCACCCGGATCCCAGCTGGCACAACAGATAAAAGGCCGAACTCAGGGCACTCCGACATCCTGTGCGCACTCGCGACGAGCAGGCGCAACATCAGATCGCGGACCTTTCCGGCAATACCGCGACGGCCGCCATGCTGGAGTGTGTTTGTGGCTATTTCGTGTTGTGGCGGGCTTCCACATCATCGCAATCCTTCCGGGTTCTCGTCGCGCAGCGAACAAAGAGGAGCAGCGTTGCTGCGCTGCATTGGTGCAGATAAGCGGCAGGTGCATGGCCCCTGATTCTGGGCAAGCCGATATCCCACGGCATCGGTGGCCGCGCTGGTGGGCTGCCTACTGGGTGTCGTTGCAGTGATCTTTGCCCGGTTCATGTCAATGATGAGTGCGTTGACCATCAGTCCGCTGGCGTTGATCGCTGGTTTTGTGGTGGGCGTTGTGGTGACGGTTGCGTGTGCTCTCAGGGCGTCGAAACGCGCGCGACCCGCGTGCATCCGGTGAGCGCTTCCGCCGCTTGAGGCAGTGGCTTCAGACAGCTGCCACTGGGGCGCGATCGTGAGTTCACTCTGACCTGCTGGGCGCGGCGGCGGGCTGATTTACGGCACGCGACGGGCGGTATGGCTGTAGCTGTTGCTGGCGGGTTTGCCTTATGCGGCATGGGCGTGCTACTGGCCGCCACGACATTGCTACAAGGCTGGTGTCGCTGGTGCAAGGTCAGGCACTGTCGCGGTGTCGCTGCCGGTGGAGTTGGCCGCCGCCAGTTCAATGAAACCCGCTGCGCACAGCAGCGACAGGTATTCATGCTGATCGGCGTGGCTGTGCTGGTGTTGATGGCCACGAGCATTCACTTCGATGCAGGAGTCCGTGTTTCTCGAATCAATCGAACGCCTTCGACTCCTCAAGGGTGACCACAGCGAGCAACTTCGGCTGGCTTCTTCGCCGCAGGAGCATGAGCAGATTAAGAACAATCCAAGATCACGGCCAGCGCTGAATCCCAATCCGCACAGGTGACAGTGACCACCTCTGATGAAGTCAGGAGCCGATCTCGTGAAGGCCGAGACTGCGGATAGCTCACAGCTCAGCGAGGTGTTCTACTATGCCAAAGGGTGGTACATTGTTCCCACAGTCCGGCGTGGGCATGGTAGCCCTGATCACTCAGAGTCGTCACCCATCACCATTCAGGGCGACGCGAGGCGGCCTGGTCGTTTCCAGCAGATGTGAGCGGACAAGGGCGAGGCGGATCACGTGATGATGTCGAAGGATGACTCTTTCCAAGGTGGCGCGGAACACCGTCACTCACACCGTGTACCTGCGGCTCACCCCAGGTCTGTCAGCGAGAGTTCAGCAGGTCACCAGCGATCTGAACGCTCTGAAATGGCAGCTACAACACCGGCGGCGGCGCCCGGAACGCGCTACTACGCAAGATATTGAACATCAGGCGCTCATGGTGGTGCTGGCGCCGCTGGCCATTACCCTGATCATCGCCTTCAGCTAGGTAACACTGCTAGCAGCGTTGTCGAAAGTTGAGCGCCGCCGCGAGATCCGCGCTGCTACGGGCGGTCGGTTTGAGCGCCGCCAACTGGTCGCCACCATCGTCGGCTGGAGGCCATGCTCACCGCCGCTGTCGCCGCCGTGTGTGGCGCTGCGCGCTGGGGATCTTCGCCAGCTGGTCCCGGCTTCTGAACGCGCTGGAACACACCGCCGACGAAAGCTTGAGCTGGACCTGTACATCCCGTGGTTGCAAGTCGCCCTGATCATCGCAGGTGCAGGCACCGCCGGTGCGCTCGCCGCCCTGCTTCCCGCCGCCATGGGGTGCCTAATGGCGCCCACCGGTGCAGGACCTCGCGGCAGAGTAACTGCCCCAGTATTGCCTCAGTTATCGTGCCTGGCGTAGCGCTGCTACCGAAGCGTGCTTACGTCGGGCACGCGGCGTTCACAACGCCAGCTCATCACCGATGATACGCAGGCCACAATGGCACCGGCGCGGAGCTTCTTTATCTTCCACAATGTCCGACCTTCCGGAATGGCCGGATTCCGCGGCCCACCAACGCCGCGGGCCTGGAGCACTGTTCCGAGAGGCCGACACGGCCTCAATAAGCCCCTTGCCTAAAGCCCACGAGGCGGAACTATGCACGGCGGTAGGCCACCACATAATTCCTGCAGAAGCTATCTGCTGCGCCGCCGCTATGAAACCAGCATTGGGCGGTGATCCACAAACGCACGCGATGTAGTTTCGTAAGCGGGTCAAGAGCCACAAACCCCAGCGTCAGCATCACGCCAGCAGCGAGGGCGAAATAGGCCATGCACTCACGACCTCTGCGATACGTCCATTTTCTCTCCTTTATATCTTCACACCGGATCGGACGATCCACCACTGCCACGCGCCACCATTACGTCCTGAGCCAGACGACCCGCCAGAGGAATCACGCGGCGAGGACGGACTGAACCCAGGCGGAAAATCAAACTGCGTGTTGTGGCGGTGCGGGTCCTCCACCTCAATCTGGCATTTTTCCGTTGTTGTTGGACACCACAATAAGTCTCTTGTCCGTAGCGCAAGTATTCCGACTGACGCGGAGTCAAACTGCCCTGGCCATCGGCTTAACCTTATTCGGCACATCCGAAGCCGTCTTCTGCACGCCATCGCCAGACTTGCACTCGCAGGTATTGCCGCTCTTCTGGTGTAGTTCTTTGACACGCAGCTGCGGGATTACTCGCGCTGGCGAATCCCGCGGCAGCAGTCTACAAAGTCAGCCGCCCACCGGATGCGTTGCGCCCATGCAAGAACCAGCACAATGCCAAAGAAGTCTCCGGCGGCCACTATTCGCGACGGAAAAGCCTGCCTGTACTATTGTCGGGAGCGTTGTTGTCAGCGATCGAAAAGCGTATTAAAACCCGAGTAATATCGGGCGCTGGGAGCGCGGGTAAATGATCAGTCTCACCGGGAAGAATCACACGCGCCCCGCGGACACTTCAGGAATCGCCCGCTTGGACCCAGCCTCAAACCCCAGGCGGAACTGCTCGGACGCATCGGCGGCGTAGTCGATGTAGGCCATTTCACTCGGCGGAAGCGCTGTGCCGTGCGACACATGGCGCGCGTGACCGCGCTCCTGCTCCCACACGTAATGAACACCCTCAAGCTCAGGAACGCTCTGCGGAGTGAGGACCCGTCGCCTTCCGCGAGGTCCACCACACCAGCCTTCCGCTCACCGCCGTCGACTTTCACACGGCCAGGAAGCTGCCACCGTCACCGCCGTCCAGCGGGTGTTCAGTACCCGTGAATCCGCCCCTGGGTCACCTCCAGCGTGCCGCCGCGCACCAGGTGATCCGTCCGCGCACGTAACGACGGCCCCGGACCCAAGCTGATCCGGTCCGAAATCGGCGGCATCTGGGACGCTCGGCAAACAAATTACGTGCTGGCTGCTGCTCGTCATCAACCTGGCGCGCCTGCTGGAAGGCTAACATAAGCGCCCTATACCACTCCACACCCGCAATAGTTGAAGAAAACAATGACAGAAGTAGCACCACAGTAGTCTCTCTCTGCGCTTTATTTTTATCCACGCATACAAGCATAGCCCTGCGAGCTATGTCGCAATGGGCATATGAAGAAGCGAGCATGGATCGGTTATGCGTCCGCTTTTCTCCTGGGCGCTTGTTATGAGGGCGCCCATCGCGTTTTTGTGCGGGCATTCCGCACTGGCACTCTTTCTGCAGCCTGCCGGGAATATTATTGGTCCGCGCGGTGGAAGCACAGTTTGGCAATACCAAGAAACTCCCAGGGTGCCTCACATCCCCGATGCGAAACAGGTCAAAACGCTACCGACAAGAGAAAACCCCGGTGCCACCATTGTTGACGCCATTGACGCGACTCAACAGGCGGGGCGGGGTGTACTAGTTATTTCGGGTTGGTGATGCGCGCGCGCGTTACCTGGAATCCATCCTAGCCCTCGGCCGACGCGCTCGCATTCCCGCAGGCGCCGGACAATCGTACTCATCGACACAGCGGCAACGCCCTTAGCCGCGTATCACGGCACGCGAATATTCCTTTCATCCGGCCGCTATCGGTGTCCTGGCCGTGCTGACGATCCTGATCCCCAGAGAACGCAATACTGACATTCACATTCTCTTCCGCGTCCCCAGTGACGGCCCTCTTTAACCAAAAATCGCACAATTCTGGTTATCCTTCGACGAAAAATACACCTCAATCGTGGCGAAAACGCTCCCCTGACGCGTCCTTTCACCGGCATTACCACCGTCCTTCACCATGCGGTAATCCCAGGCCACACGTATTCGCCGCCGCCGCCCGGGAGCATTCAAAACGGAGACAGCGCCCAGACCACTACATGCCAAAGAAAAGGCCATGAACAGTTGAAACACACTCTTACGAGTGATCATCGTCTACCTCAACGGATACTCACCAGGACACTTTAGCAGGGTTGCGATATGCTACAATCCCTACGCTCAGCACATGTAATATTTTCCGACGCCGCGATAGGGTAACGCGATCGCTTCTTTTGCGATACTTTTGGCAAATTCTCATGCGCTAGGGTTCATGCAGGTAGGCTGGCGCCGCCGTGGCTACTGGTTGGCGAGATAAGATACGGGTGAGTTGGGGTGGGTATGAGTTAGCGCAGTGGGGTGATTTTATTCAGAAGGGAGGTCTGCGTCTTGGGTGTCGGCGTAGCGGGCTTGTGAGGTGTGGGTGTGAGCTGAGCGCGGGCCGGTACTGACGAATCCGCAAGCCACTGTAAGATAACCCCTGAAGCGCCTGTGTGCAGAATTGGCAGACGCGCTGGATTTAGGTTCCAGTGCCTTAGGGCGTGGAGTTCAAGTCTCCCAGGCGCACCACGATTCCCTTACTTAAACACGCATTATCATGCACACCACTTGCGTACTCACCCAAGTGGTGTTTTCTGCCTCCATCATCCACCCTCACCATCAAACTGCCTCAGAACCGAGATAACAGGCTGCAGGTGAGCAGTCGCATGCGACTCACCCCACTCGCATCATCCTGCGGGTTAATCGCAACCGCGGTAAAAAACACCCCATTAAGCAACTTCTTCATACTGGGTGTTGCCTGCACATACAGGCTAAAGCAATCTTCGAGTAGATCCAACACATACCCAAGTTGCGTCTGGACTACGTGGGACTAGAGGCTCAGCGCAGCACGCTGCTGCTCAATGCTCGCTAGCTGCGCTGCAATCTGGTCCTGCTCTTGCTTCAGTAGATCGAGTGGAATGGCATCAGCGTAGTGAGCATCAAGCAGCTTTTGGCGCTTACGTAGAAGAGTACGGCTCTGCTGCTCCAGCTGGCGAACATGTTCCGCCCGACTAGTGTAGATACGCTCCAGTTCCCGCTCGGCATGAGCCGCAATCCGATTGCGTTGAGCTGGGGTTATACGGATCGTGCGGTAAAGCTCTGCGACCTTTGCTTCCACCTCATCAATGAGCACTGCTTTGAAGCGGCACCCATCACGCTGACGCTGCCGGTATGAGCAGACAAAGTATGGGTACACAACCCCACGCTTGTTCTTAGTGTTCTAGATAATGAGGCGGCTACCGCACTGACCACAACGCACCGTGGTCTTAAAGTGGTGATGATGAACCCGCCGCCGCTCACCGTTGTAGTGGGCACTCAGGACGGTTTGGACCCTTGTGCCAGGTCTCATCATCAACAAGAGCTACCACGGTATACTCGCCTGGTTAAGCCGCGTTGCTGATTCTGGGGTGAGCCGGAGACGAGCATGGCTGGTCTCCACGCTGGTGCATTCCGGTGGACTTGCTGTTAGAAAGCGTGCCTTCGTCGTAGTCGCGTAAGGTTTGCAGTCTCGGTAAATAGGGCTTTTTCGGGATCGAAAACGGGGATAAGCTCAAGTCGGTTGTCGCAACCATCTCACCAGAGCTTCGCGGGCGAAGACCTCTACCCAACCACCGAGCAGAAGGCGGCGAACTTACTGTACCTTGTGGTTAAAGACCACCCGCTGGTTGATGGGAATAAGCGTAGTGCTGCAGCCTTATTCATCGAGTTTCTAGCCCAGAACAACCTGCTATTTTCGGCGGATGGCACACCGCTCGTCTCAAACAACGCCCTGGCGGCAATGACCCTGATGGTCGCCATGAGCCACCCACAGGAAAAGGACCTGATGGTAGCCCTTATCGAGCGACTGATTAGCTCGGCTGCACGTTAGCATTCACTCCCTGACTGTCCGCATCACGTCAGCCTGTTCCCACTTAAACTTCCAGTCACAGGAGATTTAGGTAAAGTTATGGACGGTTATGTAGTTACTCGGTGCAATATGCAGCATAGTGCTCACAACATAAATACCCGTCCACTAAATATGGACAGGTATTGGTAATACAATGTGACACGAGAGTATAGTAAGGGTATTATTTTGGGTCGTTCAATAGGAGGAACTTTGCAATCGAGGCATGAACCTCTGGGTTTCCGGCCCAGTAGGCGTGCCTGGCACCTGGAATCATACATACTTCTGCATGTGGGATTCGATTTCCGAGAATTGCTGCATTGCCAGGATCGGAGATAGGGTCATCCGTGCCGTGGAGGATCAAAGTGGGGACTGTAATATTTTCTGGAATTGGTCCGTCGGGGCGATCTGAGGCTTTGCCGTGGATACTCATTGCTTCTGGCGAGTGAGGCGTGGGAAAGACGCTGGCAGCTTGTTGCGGGTTTGCTGCGATCCAATCATCCGGATAGAAGAGTGAAGCCAATGCGCTCGGGTCCCCAGATGCGAGCGCTGTTACTCCAGCAGCGGGACGGGGTAGGCCAGTTCCATCACCAACACTGGTGCCTCCAATCGCGAGTGCAATAACGCGGTCTGCATGCTCCGCTGCGAGCCACTGAGCAATTCTTCCTCCCATCGAGTGCCCATAAACGTGCACTCTATCGATGCCTGCGTGATCAAGAATGGTTATTATATCGTTTGCAAAATCCCGCGTTGACCACTCTGAGCTCAGTGGTGCTGTGGTCTGGCCGGTGCCCCTGTGGTCGATGAGCACGATGGTTCGATCGGTAAATTCATTGAGGACGGAATCCCATCCATGGTGGTCTAGTCCTCTTCCTTGGATAAGCACTAGCGGAGCTTTGGACGATGGCACATATGGAATACCAGAGTTTGTCATTGTTCGGTAATGTTACAAAAGTCATAGTCAAATCATATCATAAAAACAAGTTTTTCCCAATTGAGGATAGCATCAACAGTCATATTGAGCTTGTCTGTCCATACACCTAGGAGAGCATTATTGTTCTCAAGGTCATTGTATGCAACTGCAACTCGTTTTGTCGAATAGGAGGCCGAACGAATTGGAGAGGCACATGAAAGGTATAACACCTTTCAGCGTAACTCTCTTCGAAAAATGGATGAAGCTAATAATTCTTTGGGTGCTTTCATTGGAAATGAAGCAAGGCTTCATAACCTTGAAGACCAATGGGGTTACGTCATTGAAACGTGCAAGCACTACGCAGATGCAAATGAGTTATATGGCCTGAATGGAGTTCCTGGAAAATGCACAGACAGGGAGAAATAAACACGAAATAGATCTGTGAGCATTGCTTTTTAAAGCAATGCTCACACTCTGTATTCTTATTATGATACAATATAAGGTATATGCATAAACCACCTACCCAAAACACGGATAACCAAGCAACCAGCCCGAAGTGCCGCCCAAAGCTACTACCCAAAAAGCAAACAGTCCGTGCGGTGCTACGGTGGATGGATAAACACTATCTTATTTCTTTGATGGTTATAGGAATAATAGGGGTGCTTATTTGTGGTTTTCTTCTTGACGTTTTTCTCCTCCATGGTGAGTCGCTCGGGCCCAGTAATTAAGCAGCCTTTGCTTTCTCAGCCTTACCTTCATGCCATAGGCACAGGTAATCTACCGCGTGCACAAATGCGATAAGACTATTAACGCGCCGATACTGCTGCTTTGAGACTGCGTGGGCAGTGGCGTGTCGACTGAGCTGGTGTGGAATTGCATCTTCACCACCTGAGTTGAACTGCAAAAACATGCCCCATAGTCCACCATAGACTATGCCCTGCTCAATCTCCTTTTCCGCGTCTATGTTAAAGCGCGTACTATGACTCGGCGTACCATGACTCATCTTTTGTCCTTTCCCCCGATAGGTGAAATTTTCAATTAGCATTGTATCAATCAAATTGACAGCCAATGCCTGCGCAGCGGCTGTGTAACCGCTCCGTAGTGCACTGGCAACCTCGACTGCAAATTCACGCCATTCAGCCAGATCAGGTTGATCAATATCTTCAAGTAACTCGCAACAATGGTCTACAATAGATTCTTGCTGATCGGATAGAATATGTAGACGTGCGAATTTTGACTGTGCACTAAAAATCTGAACGCGTAGTTCCGGTTTCACAACCCAGAGGAGTGCTAGCCCTTCGTCCAGCAACAAACCTTCAAGTAGGCTATGATCACAATGTTCCAAGGCAGAGTCAGTCCATTTAGAGGATGACGACATCGCGTTGCGGTAATCCTCGACATTGAGTCGTTTGAAAAGATTGGCAAGCTGCTGCCTGGCCTCCCTCAAAACATCTGGAACATTAATTTGCTGATTAAAGGCTAAGTCAGTTGCAGGTAACTCTCCCACAAACATACTTGCAAAGTCGATAGCCGGTGTGAAGTATATCCGATCAAACTTGGGAACTGTAGTTGTAGGGACCAGGGGTGGCATATCTATCTTGGCGAGTGCCTTGATGGCTTGTTTCGATGTACTTCCAGCGTCATAAGCCTGCGCAAATCGCGCCGCAACCCCGCCCCTGTATGGCTCGGGCATAATCGATGAGGGTATTGTTGCTGCCAGCTGATCACTTAGTTTTGGCATTGCCCCAGCACCCGTTAGTCCCTTGATCATATCTGCGATGGAAGATTGCGCAGGTAATAGTGATTTTCTCCATGCTTGCAACAGCGCTGACATGTTAGCTATGGCTGGCGTTGCGCTAAAACCACTCAACACCTGAGCGGCAAGGTCTACTAGGGGACAGATCTGTTCCGCTAGCGACTGGCTTAAGTCTGCAGCGATGTGGTTACCACTAGCCACGCTAGCAAGTGGATCATTATGGCGACGCGTCAGCTTAGACAACAAAAGCACCTTTCAAAAAGCGAGACAGCTCTGCCATACAAGGCAGAGAAGGGGATTCGCTACAAGCCTATGGCGCAGACTAGATCAAACACAATTTTTTGGATAAATATGAGTGAGGCTGTGGATAACCTACGCCACAAGGCGGTGTTCAGCGACTCTCTCCCTACACTGCACGTTTCTAGAATTGGCGAAAGTCGTCGCCTAGGAAAGCTTCGATCATATCGATACGCCGGTTGGCCTGTGCTTCACGGCTATCTTGGACTTTACCCAATCCGTCAACCTCAGTCTCACGAATACCGCGCTCTAGGAAGAGTTCGCGCTTGATTTCCATCATCTCTCGCTTTAAGCCACTGATTTGTTCGGTTGTACTTGCGAAACCAATACCCATACGTCGATCGGGGTCTTCCAAATTGACGCTGAGGTTATAGGTGAAGTCTTGCAGATTAGCGATATCTTGCTTCATATCAGAAATGTCTTGCTTGACCTCAACAAACTGCTCATCTACTTTGGCGAACCCTCCTGCATCTCTGCCTTAAGGTCCGCGACAGAGCTAGTGAGTGATGCCACTGACTCAGTCAGAGTTGTTACCGTTGCCCCGAGTGCGGTAACTGTTTCCGTTAATTGGTGTAGTTGTTGCTTCGATTCCTTGTCCATATAATACATGCCCGATTTATGAATTTATATTATTAATTATACACGATTTAGAAGATTGAACCAATCGATGAGGTTACGGAAGACGCAGCTATGACCGCACACAGGAGCACGGTCCTGTGCACGCTGCATGCTCTAGCATCGGGCTCCGACTCATACTCCAGCGTCACTCGTCAGGCAATTGCTTAGCACATCGTGGACGACACCATAGCGGCCTGCGATGGCGGTAAATGCTACACCGGACGCATGAAGCGCTTTGGCTTTCGTTTGTTCCGCGTTACTCAGTATCTTGCGCTGGTGCGCTTCACCATTTCTTTTGATAATTTCGGCAATAGTCGCTCTGTGAACACCGAGCGCCCGTCCAATCTCGGCGTAGCTTTGGCCTGCATGGTAACGTTCAAGCGCCTCTTGGCGCTGCTGCTTAGATAGCCGTTTATGAGGCGCACGCTTTGGCGTTGCCAGAGGAACGGGTTCTACGATAGCTTCACTCGCATCGTTACGCGAACGGAGCTGTTCACGTAGCGCGATGAGCGGCATAACTTTGTTCATATCAAGATTAGTAAGGAGCACCACGATTCCCTTTCTTAAAACACGCATTATC
>BNJS01000424.1_pt1 | contig 20377 bp, 24 predicted proteins | sample 8540461 | NCBI WGS metagenome assembly BNJS01 (sample SAMD00202454, study PRJDB9452) | human saliva metagenome | isolation source: human saliva | place: Japan | reverse complement strand
AAATACTGATAGATATGAACTATAGACTGGTAAGGATAACATAAGATAAAATTAATTTATGAAAGTATCGTTGGCTAATTTGTACGTTTAATAAATCTTACAAGATACCTTTTATCATGTTTGACTTTATAGTTTTTTTAAATTAATAATCTTCATAAATTGATTAGGTAATCTATCCTACTTTTTATTTTGAAAATATATAGGAAGGTGTTATGAGCACTAATAATATAAAATCTAAATGTCAAATTTTTTTACACCTAAAAAAATTATGTTAAAGAATTGCTAGATAGTGTTGACTATAATAATGATATTTTTTTTCAAAAAAAGTATTAGAAAAACTCATGTGGTGATGGAAATATATTATTGGAGGTTATTGAGCGCTACATTAAAAAAATGGTAAAAAAATATAGGAAAAATCTTTTAGAAGAGATTAGTATAGGTTTATCAGAGAATATTTATGGTTTTGAAATAGATTCATTTTCAGTATAATAGTTGTATTAAAAAAACTTAAATGCACTTATTGTGTTATATGGTTTACCGAAAGTAAAATGGAGGATTTATAATCAGGATTTTTTTAAAAATATGATTTAAATGAAAAAGTTTGACTATGTTATAGGAAATCCACCATATATAACATATAAAAGAAATTCCTGATTCCGTTAGGGAATTTATAAAAATGAATTTTTATAAGTTGTAAGAAAGGTAAGTTTGACTATTGTTATGCTTTTTATTGAAAAAGAGTTTTAACTTACTTTCTAGTTCTGGTAAAATGTCATATATAGTGCCTAGCAGTATTTTTTTAAAACAGTATTTGGAAATAAGTTAAGGCTAATAATTAAAGATTATGTTTCTTTAATTAAAGATTATAATGATAATAATATTTTTTTGAGAATGCATCTATAAAAATCATCAATATTAGTATTAGATAGAGCAGATAATTCTAAAAATAATATCGTATATTAGTACTAGTAAAGATGATGTTATAACTCTTAATAAAAAGTAATCTAGGTGAAAAAAATGGATTTTTTTCAAATTTTCTTAATTGTGGCAACAATCGATTTGGTGATTATTTTAAAGTTTCACATGCAGTTGCGACTCTATTAAATAAAGCCTTTGTAATAAACTTAGATAACTGTAAAAATGAAGATACATATTATAAAATTGGAAAGCATATAATTGAAAAAAAGAAATAGTTAAAGATACTACAACACCTAAGAGTAAACGATACTGTCGTAATGAAAAAAATAATTTTTTTCCGTATTTTTTTATAAAAAAAGGGAAAAATTATAAAAAAATTGATGAATCAGAATTAAGAAAAAAATTTCCAGGAACATTCAGGTATTTAAAGTCCTTTTATAATGAGCTAATTAATAGGAAGTGCGATAAAAATTCCTCTTGGTTTGAATATGGGCGGACACAAGCTTTTAAGTAATCTAAATCAAAGAAAATTACTTATCTCTACTGTTGTCACTAATGAGGTTTTAATATATGCTTTAAATCAATGTTGTATTCCTTATGCAGGCCTATATATTATCCCTGAGAAAAAAACTAGACAGAAATATAGTTTAAAAAGATGCAAAAAAACTATTTTTAGAAAGTTTGAATTTTTTTGAATTATGCTAAACAAACGGGGATTCCAATTAATGGAAACTCTGTAAGAATAACCTCTAAGGATATTGAAGCATATAGATTTTAAAGAGGAGATATGATGGAATATCTTAAATATGTGATAGAAGATAGTACAATTGCTAAATTACTTGGAGTACAGAATTTTACTTCGATGAATCTGCGATATTGGAATTAGTTAAAAAAATTCTTATGATGCAGAGGCTGTTAGTTTAACTCTCGAGTTCAAAAACAATTCTTTAATCATTAAAGATGATGGAAAAAGGAATGAGTGATGAAGATATAAAGCGTCACTGGATGCATATTGGAAAAAGCGAAAAAAGGCTATGAAGTTTTAGATAAATATAATAATAAAAGAATCCAAGCGGGTTCTAAAGGTGTTGGACGCTTTGCTTTAGCAAGATTGGGTGAGTATATAGAGTTATTTTCAAAGAAAAAGGATTCAAATGGTGTTCTGTGGAAAAACTGATTGGAATAACTCTACAATTGAATATACAGATTTAAGTGATGAAATTGGAACTTGTATTCAAATTAAATCGTTGAGGAATAATTGGACTTTATCTAGGATCAAGAATTTAACAAAAATATCTTGAGAAAAACATATAATGATAAAGTTATGAAAAATCAACATTATCTCAGGTGATTATAATGTTGTTGTTGGCCCTTATTTTCCGGAAGTTAAAATAGGGATAAATTGTCGCAGCTACATTAGATTGCAGTATGAAGATGGCAAATTAGGGTGTTGATGTAATTTCTGATGAATTTACTGAAGAAACTAAAAAAATACTATTTTTAAGGATAATTTAAATCATTTTTTTATAGATATTGATGTATATGATGAGTTGCAGGATAATGAAAAATGTTGATATTAGTAATAATGAGTTGAGTGATGTATTAAGTAAGATAGGTCAGTTTTTCTGCAAATTTTTTTACTTTAATTTAACTGCAACTAAACAAGATCAAGAAAAAAATTTTTTTATAAATTTTTTTGAATACAATTGAACCTACTAAACCAGGTATAATTTTATATAGGAATGCATTTAGTATTTCATCATACGAAGGTGATAAGGATTGGTTAGGGTTGGGAAGACGTTCTAGAATGTCTCCAGCCGCTGCCTCTCATCCTACAGGCGCTTGGCGTGTTCGTGAAAAACCAGATATCGGGTTTTGTACAGATTGATAAGGAAGAGAATAAATACTTGCAAGATTTGATGAATAGACAAAGTATGGATGAAAAATATATATTATAAAGTTTTTTTGTTCAGATAATTACTATTGGAATTAAAGAGTTCGAACGTTATAGACAAGGAATTATACGATCAATTGATTTAAAAAAATAAAAATAGAAAAATACTAAGAAAAAAATCGAATAATTGATAAAATTATTCGGAATCCCAAAAAAATTAGAAGATTTATCTAAAATAGAGAATGCAAAATTTATATCAGAATTAAGAAATGTTAAGAAACAGGAGCATAAAGCAGAGAGAGAGAGAGCAGATATTGAAGCTAGATATAAATATGATGTAAGAATTCTTAATGTATTATCTACCATTGGATTGAAAAGCCGCATCAATCGCTCATGAATTAAAAAAATGATAGAAATATATTAGAAACTAGTTATATGAATATAATTCAAGCTTTAAAAAGACTATGATATGTGGGATATTTTAACTAGTATAGAATATCAGAAAAAAAGCATATAAAAAAATGTACCATTACTACTTGAACAAAGTAACAATATATCAAAAAAACTCGTTACCTTTATGAATATAATGTTATCTAATATTGAAAAAAAGTAGCTTTGAATATAATTTATTGAACATTAAAGATGTAATTAGTACTATTCTTCATAGTTGGTCCACAGAATACATGTGGGTAAATATTAATCTTATAGTAGATGATAATTTAAAGTTTAATATATCAAAAAGACATAATTTGTGTTGTTTTTGGATAATTTAATACTTAATAGTATTCAACAAAATGAACTTAATCAGAAGTTAGATATTTCTATAACCATTTCTATTTTTAGATAATATGTTACATTTTAAATATAGTGATAATGGAAAAAGGTCTTGATAAAAAAATATCATGGTAATCCAAAGAGGATTCTTGAGGTTTTGGAATCTACTCGTAAAAATGGACATGGGTTAGGTATGTGGATGATTAATAATACAGTTATTTTAAGTGGTGGAGAAATTTTTAGAGATAAATGGTACAAATGGATTTAATATAGAGTTTAATTTAGGAGATAAGTGTTAAAGTGGAATGTATAAAAAAATACTGTATATCGATGATATACCTGATACTGAATTTTCTAAATTTTTTTAGATCAATATCAAGAAAAAAAGAATCAGATAATGTTAAAATAGAAGTAGAGGAAATTCAATTTATGCCAGAGGAAGGTTATGAATCCTTACTTAAAAAAACAAACTTGTAAGTGACTCTAATATTATTTTTTTATTGATTCTAAGCTATTTGAAAATAAAACTGTTGCACATGGGAAGTTTACTGGTGAAGAGTTTAAACTAATTTTTAAGAAAAATACTTCCCTTTTTATTGAGGTATTTGTTATAACACAAAAATGATATAGAACCTAATTATTCTAAAAATAGCAAAATATGATATAAATAAAGCTAAAACTGCTACTGAATATTATTGGGAGAGTATACCCAAATATATAAAAAGATGCGATAAAAAATACAAGAATCTAGATTATTATTGAAAAAGATTGAAGAACAAAAAAACAGCTTGAATCATATACTATTGAAAAAAATTTCTAATTCATTAAATGGGATAAGTCTTTATGATGAATTAAGCAAGAAAGATCTAGATAAGATTATTACCTTATTTAAGGATATACAGGGAAGTGTAGATGGGAAATGATTATAGAAATACAATATATTGTGAACCTTTAGATAATATTCAATACAAAAAAATACAGTTAAGCAGTTAGTGTTATCAGAGCATCCCAAAGCAATTGATTTACATAGTTACATTAGTGATAATAATAAAAAAATATAAGGTAGAATTTATGAAAGCATATAATTATAAATGTGCTTATTGTGGAGTATCTATAGCATTAATACCTAAAAGATTTGTTTGAAATAGATCATTATATATATCAAAAAAATCAGAACAATTTAAAACTAAGAAGGAAGCTGGATTTATAGATAATTTGGTTTTTATCATGTCATAACTGTAATCATAATAAATCTTCATTTAATATTGAGGCATCATTTTATGATGATTTATATCCTGATAATACGAAGATTTGTGACTTTTTTTTATCGAGATGATTTATACTATATTAAGTTAACTGAAAGTGGACTTAAGCATGATCGTGTATCACTTTTTTTATAATAAATTGAAGTTCTATTCTGAAATTCATAGATTAGATTTTTCTTTTTAATGAATTTAATTGGTTTAAGCTCTAAGCATCAACTTAATCAAGATGATCAAATAAAACTATCTTCTATTATTGACATTCTTAGGATGAAGAGAAACTTAAAGTAAATATTTTTTTACAAGCTGTTATTTTGATTATATTTGAAGTTCCAAAAAAATCGAAAAAAAGAAGAATAGAAAAAGAGGGTCTTTAGCTCACTACAGTGAGAATCGGAGACCTTGCTCCTATTTTTGTATTGTTATATAAGTATGCTGCAATGTATATAATATAGTTTATGATTATTGAGTAAAAGTTATATTTAAACTTGAGTAGAATATTCATCATTGTAGACAGAAATACATATGGAATGATGGTACTGCTTTTTGTATTAATAGAGCTAGACTATGGGGATAGCACGAATGTTTATAATATTGGTTTACTTCATACTATTGTTTACGATGCTGAGATTGCAAATTTAGGAAATATTTATATGGGTGAAGTGGATTATTTATAATAAAAATGAAATAGTTTTGACTGATGCAATACCGTTAATACTATCCTTTTGGTATCTAAGTTAAATTTATTTAAGATAAGTGGTATAGTTTTTACTGTGAAGCTTTAATGGGGAATAATTAGAATTAAAAATCTCCGTATTGTAAGGATTCTATGCCATTCGTATGTACATTGCAGGATTATAAATAAAACAGGGAAAGAAATCGTACGATTTCTTTCCCTGTTTAGATATGATATAATTTATATCAAAGTGAGGCATAAATGGTTTCGATGCCAGACTTCGCTTCTAAAGTTTTAAAATTGAAGAAACGGTCTGACTTCTATGTCGGGCCTTTTTTCATACCACGATTAGAAAGCTAGCTTTTAGCTAGAGGTCAATCACTTTGCTGCCATGATAATAGTCGCCACAAGTATGCTAAAGGAAATCATGAGTGATAACACTTTGAATGTACTCATATTGATCACCGCCAATCTCTAGAAGATTAGCAAAGGCTGGGCCCATTTAGAGGCCTCAAGTTCAATATAATGTTGTGAATAATAAAAAGTAAATAGATTAGAGGTTCCTAATAGTCACCCTAGGGTGACCAATAGGAACCTCTTTCGTTTTGTAATTAGTTCTGGGGATTTAACAGTATCTTTTAGAAAGAAAACAAGGAAAGAAATCCTTAGATTTTTTTCCTGATTTATATATGAGATACTTTATATCGAAGTGAAGCATACATGGTTTGAAAGTGACAATGCAGTTACAATTTTTATAGTACTAGAATTAAGTATCAGTTATGCAGACCGCGTTTTCCATATATTTTTAAGATTATAGCAATAATTGTATTTAATACATATAGAAGAGCAAAGCATACTAAGGCTGTAGTATAGCCATATCCTGCTTCGTGAAAGTATGACACGAGCATAGGACCAACTATACCAGCTAATCCCCAAGCGGTTAGAATGCGGCCATGAATAGTGGAGAGTTGGCGTATGCCATAGAGGTCTGCAAGATATGCTGGCATACAGGCGAATCCGCCGCCATAGCAGGTGATAATGAGAAGAATTAAAACTTGGAATGTTAGAGCATTATTGGTTTCGGCAAGTATGTAGAATGCGATGATTTGTATAATAAAGAATAGTATGTAAGTTTGTGCACGGCCAAAGTAGTCGGAGATGGTAGACCACGCAATGCGACCTCCACCATTGAAGATACCGATGATACCAACTAGTGATGCAGCTGCTACAGGTGTCATACCAATGGTTTCTTGTGCCATAGGGGACGCTAAGGATAGAAGGCCTATACCACAGGTAATATTAATAAAGAAAACCCACCAAAGGGCACCAAATTGCCAAGTTTTCATAGCATCGTTGGCTAGCATGCCATGATTATGAACGTACATAGTGGATTTATCTTTCGTAGTTCGAGGTGGTTGTTTTGGTTGAGGTGCTTTCAAATATAGAGAAGAGGCGCCCATAACCACTAGATAGATTATGCCGAGGATAATGAAGTTATTTACTAATCCAACTTGAGCTACGAGGAATTGCATAAGCGGGCCTGCAATGAGTGAAGCAAATCCAAAACCCATAATAGCTAATCCTGTGGCAAATCCTGGGCGATTTGGAAAGTATTTTACGAGCGTAGAAACTGGTGTTATATAACCAATACCTAGTCCGATACCACCGATGATACCATAGAAGAGATAGAGTAAGGTGAGGTTATGTATGCTAAGTGCATAGGCTGTACCTAATAGGCCTGCCACCCAGAATAACATGGAAAGAAGTCCGCTTTTCTTAGGACCTATTTTTTCTGCAAAAGAGCCTAAAAAGCCTGCAGATAATCCAAGCATCAGAATAGCTAAGGAGAAGGTCCATGTTGTTTGTGACATAGTAAAGCCCATATCTGTCATGATAGGTCGTGTAAGCACACTCCATGCATACACACTACCGATGGATATATGCAGACCAATGGCTGCTAGAGCAATAAGCCAGCGATTTCTCATAAGAAAACTCCTTTCATATAGGTGAGATGATTTAAACTTTGTACAGTATTATTTGCTACAAGAAAATAAAAAAAGACCGCCTGAACAAAAGCTTGCCCAGACGGTCGGCTATCACACGATGTGTGCTACTGTGCATGTAGTCAATTCTACGAATCCGTCAGCCCAGTAGTAATATGGTATCAGTATATCAATTAATACTATATCTTGTCGATGATATAAGTCACTCTGTTATAACAACTGTAAGGTTTATAAACTAAATAGGGAAGGAAATTGTCTAATTCCCTTCCATATTTAAATATGATATAATTTATATCAAAGTGAGGCATAAATGGTTTGGTCGCCAGACTTCGCTTCTAAAGTTTTAAAATTGAAGAAACGGTCTGACTTCTATGTCGGGCCTTTTTCATGCCACGATTAGAAAGCTAGCTTTTAGCTAGAGGTCAATCACTTTGCTGCCATGATAATGGTCGCTACAAGTATGCCAAAGGAAATCATCAACGATAACACTTTGAATGTACTCATATTGATCACCGCCAATCTCTAGAAGATTAGCAAAGGCTGGACCCATTTAGAGGCCTCAATTTCAATATAGTGCCGTTAATTATAAAAGTAAATAGATTAGAGGTTCCTAATAGTCACCTAGGTGACCAATAGGAACCTTTTTCGTTTTGTAACTATTATAATGGAATAGATTAATTATGCTACAATACAAATAAGATAATAGTTTTTAGGGCGAGGGAGACTCATATGAAACGTTATATTACACTACTTAGTCTAGGTTTGTGTTTAGCCGTACCGATACTTTCACAAGCCATAGATATAAAACCTGTTATACGTGTTACGAATGTACATAATGGTCAATATGATGAGGCATTAGATGCTATTACAGATACAAAGTTTTATGGGCCGTATCAATTCCGAGTATTAAAGGATGCTATCGAAACACAGGGCGAAACAAAGGACATTGATGGTAGGGTGTTTAGAACCTCTGATGGGGTATTTATGCATGTAAAGGCTAGATCTATTGATAATGGTAGCGCATCCTTAGATAAAGAGGTTAAGAAGATTATTGAAGATAGAACGGTTCCTGAACCTACCGTAAAGATGGTATTGCCTGTTAAGCATGATGTAATAGGAGTCAATAATGATGGTGTGCGTAGTTTGCTAGCCGAATTTATGTATGGCTGGCCATTACATAATAGGACGGATATGGTATTAGTTACAGATTATGAAGATACTCGTTACTATTATAATTTGCAGTTTTATAGAGGCAAGCTACCTGAAGGTATTCGCATTGAGCAGTTGCGCCAAATGATTATGGATGCGCAGTTCAGTTATAAATAAGTGATATCTAATTAGCACAATATAGTTATAAATAAAAGAGGTTCCTAATGGTCACAGTAGTGACTTATAGGAACCTCTTTTATCGTGCAAGTAATTTATATGAATTTGTTATAAGGTTATATTATTTATAAGTGTTTTTTGGGGATTCGTAGTGGTTTTATATGTTTTACAATTGCGATAGATATAGCAATTGTAAAAGCTATCAAAAAGGATTCTTTTGCGAAGCTAATGGCAATAGTTTCTTGTCCCATTAGCATATAATAAATGGATCGATAAAAGCTGAGCCCTGGTAGTAAAGGGAATAAGCTAGTCATTAGGAAGACTATAGCAGGGCATTTTCGTTTAACTGCAAGTACTCTTGAAGAAATGGCAATGATAAAACCACTGATGAATATGGAGAGCATAACATTAGACTGTAGTGAAGATAATGTTAAACAAGAACCATGAGATGAATCCTAATATTGTACAATCGATAAAATGTTGTTTAGCTACACGGAATAAGATTGCAAATGCTGTAGTACCAATACCAGCCATTATACTACGCATAAACATAGAGGTTAAGGAATTAGTATCTAAATTAGAGGTATAAAGAGGAATCATTTGTATGTTGAAGAGTAGTGATTGTACTACTGCGACCCCTACAGCCATGGAAATACAGGTAAGTAACGCACCCATCATAAGGGTTATTCCTGTATTATAGTTATTCTGGCTATACTCTCTAATAGCATTGACGAAAGGAACTCCGGGAACAATGTCAATCATGGCTCCTAGTAATATAACTGATAGGTTGGAGCCTAATTCAAAGTGGATAAAGAGATTACCCAATAAGGCTATTAGAATACTACCTAAAATGGTGATTAATACATCTGAGTTAAGTATTCTTTTAATCGTGCACATATAGACGCCTAATATTAAGCCTATAATACCGGCAATTATAGAGTCTGTTATAGAACTACCAATTGCATAGCTAAAGCCCGAAGCTCCTAACGTATAAGCTACTAATCTCCAAAAAAAAGAATAGTCTGACATGGTATCAATTTGATTAAGTTCACTTTCAATCTCCTCAATAGTAATATTTTTTTGTGTGACACGTCGGGAGAGAGCATTAACAGATTCAATTTTACTGAGGTTAATATCGACTTCAGGAACGTTACAAATACGAGTAATTTCAGTTCCATCAGCTTTCTTAGCAGTTGCAAAAATACCTCTATTGGATACGTAGGCTTCTAAATCTTTAAAATTCATAGCTCGTGCTATGTAGTTCATAGTATCCTCTGTACGACTGATTTCAGCACCACTACTAAGAAGTATTTTTCCAGCTTTTAATATAATTTCTAATTCTACACTGGTCATTATTTCCTCGTTATTCATTTTACTTCATTGTTATTTATATTAGACTTTTTAATAGGTCTACCTTTAGAAGATTCAGTTGATTTTGATTCTTCCTGTTGTTCTTGTAGAATATTGATATTTTGATGTATAACTTCTTCGTCTACTGAGAGATGCTCTTCCACATAGTCTTTTAAGTCTTGAACTGTTTCCGTATTTGAAAGTATCTCTTTTGCTACATCATGAATATCTTCTTTTAGAGCTTTTGTATCTGCTTGACTAATATCACCCTAATGTGTGGAATAGTTCACGTTCTTCTTCTGATAGTGTTTTGTGAGGACTATGTTTTTTTAGTGATAAATGGATCATCTTTCTTCGGAAGAGTTTTTCCATAATGATATCTTTACGATCGCGGAGCCAGCCATAAATAAGAATAATTAGGAGTAATAGTCCCATATAACCGAGAATTGGGTAGAGGATACTAATCAAATCTTTAAAACCAAAGAAACTACATATATATCCTATGATTACTACAGAAATAATAACAATTCTCATTCTTTTTTTGTACTGCCGTTGGCAAAAAACGTCTAGCAATAGAATAAAAAAAGAGAATGCTGTATTAAAAATAAGTGAAAAGACTGTGATTGCATATATATATGCTAGCCAAGGATGAATTTGATTGGCAATAGCAAGAATCGGCAAATCTGCATCTTTTACTGTATCTAGATTTGCATAAATAGAGATAGCTGCTATAAAAACAACTAATCCGACTAATAGGCCGCCACGAGTGCCACCTTTTTCAGCTATACCAATACGAACAACAGAACCACCTAAAATAAAGGCCATAGAAACAGCTGTCATAGCACATAGAGAATAATAATTAATGACAGAAAACCATACATTGCTTGTGGCTGGTTTGATTGTGTGGGCTATAGTATCTAACGCAGCCCAATCATGACTTTTACCAATAAAAGAGTAACCTGTAATGATGAATATCATAACAATCATAATAGGTGTAAAAACACCTAGAACACTGGTAATTTTATCAAAGTCCATAAATGATACGGTTATGATTAAAAGTGAGCAAATTAATCCGCCAACCCAAAAAGGAAGTCCAAATTGTTGTTCTAAGTTTGATCCTGCACCGGCTATCATAACGAAGCCCATAATAAAACTACCAGCGATTAGAACAAAATCAAGGATTTTTGTAATGATCGGATGGGAAATCTGTGTAAAAACTTCTTCATGATTGTCTGCACGATAGTAGCTCCCCAAAGAAAGCATGATTTTACCAAATGCGGCATTTAATAGACCTAGTAATAGAACACCAATAAGACCTATTTGGCCAAAACTTATAAAATATTGTAGAAGATCTTGTCCACTCGAGAGTCCTGCACCTACAATAACACCTATGTAGGCAAATGCAATTTTCCATGATTGTTGCATTATATTTTCCGCCTTTCAAATATATAACTTAATAATCTAATATTATATCATACTAATGATTCAATTGATGAAAATCTTACTGCCAATTTCTATAAAGTTAGCTAAGAATGGAGCTATTTATAGGCTTCAATTTCAATATAGCTATGTGGAACGTAAAAGTAAATAAATTAGAGGTCCCTAATAGTCACCTAGGTGATCAATTGGAACCTCTTTTATCGTGCAAGTAATTTGTATAGTTGTTAAACTATTACAGAATGCTTTTACCCATAGGGAATACAGTTTTGCCGAATACTTTGTTTACAAGTACAGCACCAGAACCGTAGAAGCCCAATAGGGAAATAAATAATTCAGACCATGCTGCAAGAGCGAAGAAGCCTGTTTTGCCGCCTAAGAATAGGTCTGTTGCAAGACCAAAGAATAGGAAGCAGATTAAGAACATGATAGCGAATACAACTTTGTTTGTTTTCAAAGATGCAATTGTACCAAAGATAGAGAAGATTAAGAAGCCTACAAAAGCGAATGCCAATTGTGTTACATCAAAACCTTTTTGAATTTCAGGACCGAAGGAGCCCATTTGGATCAACCAAACGCCAGCCATAGCGGACCAGAACAAACCGTAAGCACCGAATACAACAGAGCCGAATGGATTGTTTTTCTTGAAATCAAAATAACTTGCCATTAATTGGGCAATAGAACCTAATAAAACTGCCCAAGGGATAATAACAGATGTTGTTGGACCAGACCAGCCTACGCGGGACGTAGATACTACAAAACATACTACAGCGAGACCAAGTAGTCCAAGACCAGTAGGATCAGCTACATTTTCGCTCATTTCAACTTTTCTTACTTCGTTTTCCATTTGTTTCACAATTCTCCATTAACTAACTACAACTATACAGCCAAATCTTCACGGGTATATGTACTGCCATCTCCGATCAATACTATGTGTACTGAATTGACAGATAACCTATGTGAAAGTACTGCCTCATAAATGTAACATATATCACATTTTTAAGGCAATAGATAGAAGATAGTAACCATGCGTAAATAGTATAACGTGAAAAAAATGAAATAAAAATAGAGAAAAATAAAAGGAAAAACCCCTGATAAATAGGAAATGATATAAATTAATTCCCATATTATTACGGCTTTACGTTATAAATGCTTTAATTCATATGAATTTGTTATAGGTTGACGTACTATTTGTTTAACTCTTCAATAATAGTAATAATATCTTCTGCTTTACGGGCGATGTGTTTAACACCAAGCTCATGAAGTAAGGATTCCTCTCTAAAGCCCCATGTAACACCAATGCAAAGTAAGCCAGAGTTTTCTGCTGTTGCTACGTCTACTTCAGAATCACCTATATAGATGGATTCTTCAGGAGTAGAGTTTAACTCTTTTAATGCTTGGAGTACCATATCTGGAGCAGGTTTACGTTGTAAGCCCGGTCTTTCACCGATAGCAACAGGTAAGCGATCGCCAAAATATTCTTTATTTAAAGGTGTAACGCCTTCTTGAATTTTATTAGATACAATAGCTATTTTATATCCTTTTTTACGTAATAGGTCTAGCATGTCTAGAATACCATCATAGGGTGCAGTTGTATCTTTTAAATGCTCTCCATAGTAGGCTTTGAACTCGTCGATATATGATTCTAAATCGCTATCTGCCACAGTACTTGGTAAGCAATGACGCATTAAATAAGCTACAGCATTGCCAAGTTTTGCTTTCACCTCAGCCATAGAGCGCTCAGGAAAATTATGTTTACGCAGTACATAGTTCACGGAATTAAATAAATCTGTAGATGTATCGAGCAATGTGCCGTCACAATCGAAAACGATAGTTGTATATTTCATAAAGGCCTCCAAATGTATATATTAACGACTCTATTATAAGACAGAAGGAGAAAAATTTCATAAAAAATTAGACTATGTTACAATTAATGTACCATAGTTGAGAGTTTTAAAATTGGAGAGATACATGATTCGTAAAACAATAGCACTTTCAGTATATATCAGTTTGGTTACTGCTTTGGCAGGAGCTGTTGATGTTAATATTCCTGGTGCTGATAATAGAATTCCTGCAAATGCTTATGAAAGTTATGTACATCGTGATTCCTCAATTAAAAATATACAAGATGGAGCATTAAGAGACTTTCAAAAGAGCAAACAGTATGCTAAAACTAAGCAATTGTACATAGAAAATGGTCTGTCTGAAAAGGAAGCTGAACTAGCTATCCGAGAAAGCTATGTAGGACCCCTTAATATATATGAGGGACAAACAGAGATTATTGATCATAGTGGAAAAGGGATTCGTTTTCTTGTACCGTATATGAGTTATTATAAAGTGCAGGAAAATAATATAACTGATAAGTTTACAGCCTATGATATTTTCTCTAATGATATAACGATAGGTTTAATTGTTGAGAATAAACAAAATTGGCAAAGTTCTGATTATATGGGTAAGTCCTTTGATTCGATTACGGAAGATGATTTACGTAAAGATTATGAGCGACCTATAAATATAAAAGAATTTAAATCACTTTCTTATAAACTGGAAGATATCCATGGCGCGAGTTTTCCCTATTCAGGATTAACAGATAGTTACTGGTCTTCTTTATATGGAAAAGTTAAGAAAAATAATAAAGATCAGTTTCATTCTGACTTACACTTTGCCTTTGCTAATGATTCGACGATTCGATATCATGTAGGTATATCTGAAGCTAAGCGGGATATGGGGCAGGTAATAAGTCCTATTCTTGTTAATTATGTGCTACCATCTATAAAATCACTAACAGACAGTAATGCATATTCTCATACAACAAAAATAGACGGTGAAAATTTTATCTATCGCATTCTTAATGATGCAACAGCTAAGGGTTCCGTAAGAGATGTTAAAAATGGTTTATCCTATAAAAGTCCTTCTGGTATAACACATACTGTCTATGTAGAAACGATAGATAAGGAGAACGAGACAGATTCTATCGAGTTAGATAGTTTCTTTAATGAGGTGATGATTAATACCATTAAATCGCCTGAAGGCTATGTTTACTTCGCTAAGCGTATTGTATGGAATGATGGGGTGCCAGGAATTCTGGTGGAACAAGAAAAGGCTAATCATGAGGGCATGATGTTGTTTTATACTATGGATGGAAGAACAGCATTTACTAGTATATTGTATTATGATAGAAATATGTCCTATACTAAAGAACAACTTCGTAATATGTTAACTGATGTTAGATTAGTTGCTATTCCTGAGAAATTCAAGGGCAATGTTGATCTTGCTAATATTGAAGATATAGTTAAAAAAGATTTGGAGAAGTAGTATGACTGAAATACAAGCTCTTTTATTGATAAAATCTATTCTCGAATCCGCGGATATTCACGGTATCGAATCTTTCTTGGCAGAGGACTGCGAATACATGTCCACTGGTCGGGGCATTATTGGTCGGAATCGCAATGAAACGATTGAGTTCTTGTCATCTATGGCTGAGTCCATCAAGGCTGATAATGTACCTGTTACGTGCAAGGTGATGCATATTACCGATGTGTACGAGGAGGATGCGTTATTCCATGAGGGCCGTCATGGTTTGACTGTTTCTTATGAAAGCGGCGATAATTACGTGTATATGATTTTCGTAGATGTCAACGATGAGGGCCTTGTAGATCGCATCGTTTCTAGTCAGGAAAATTATAGCATTGAGTATGATGATCTTCGCTTTGGTGCTGATGAAAGTGAGTATGCTTTTATTACGCCGCCAACGACTGTGAAAGATTGGATTACAGCCTTAAGTATGTGGCTTGAAACGGCGAATGTAGATGTAGATGATTTCTATCAATATATCGATGAAGACACTCGTGTAGTATTCCAAAAGGGCGATGCTGAATCTATAACCCTTGAAAGTGGTCTCGATGTTGAGGATTACTTTGATCAGCTCATGAACCAACACTTTGATGCGGTGCCTCATATCATCCGTGATGAAGAGGATGGACTCATTTTAACATATGGTCCGATGAGTCTCATAGCTACGCTTAATGAAGAGGGAGCATTAGCTCTTATCAGTATCTATATTGATACACGGGATGAAGATGAAGCTTCCGATGATGTAGGCTATATTGAAGAAGATCTTTCTGAGGATTATAACGAAGAGATATAACACAACAAAAGCTCCACACCTAAGGTGTGGAGCTTTGCTATTATTTTTTTAGTTTTTTTGAGCCGCTGCAATGAATGCATCAAATAAGCGCGTTGCACTTTGATCTTTTGGCGTCATCATTTCAGGGTGGAACTGAGTAGCTACCATCCATGGGTAGGAGGAATCTTCTAATCCCTCTACAGTGCCGTCTTTAGCGCGAGCCACAACTTGTAAGCCCTTACCAACTGTTTTTACACTTTGATGGTGGTGAGAGTTTGTAACCCAAGTAGAACGACCAATTGCACTAGCAAGATTGGTTTCGAATTCAATATCAACTGTATGCGTACCTAATTCAGGCGTTTGATTTTGAGCATGTTTTATTGTACAAGTTTCGTCGTAGCTTAAATCTTGATATAAAGAGCCGCCACGGTATACATTTAACACTTGCATGCCACGACAAATACCAAAGATAGGAATTTGTCTTTCTTCAGCAGCTTTCAACAAAGCAAAATCAAAATGATCACGTTCAGGCCATACTTCGCCCAGTTTTTGTAATGGTTCCTCACCATAGTGCAGTGGGTACACATCATGACCGCCAGATAATAGTAGCCCATCGAGATGAGCTACTGTATCTTGAATGATTTCAAGATTTGTTGTGAAAGGAATAATAATAGGAATGCCACCAGCTTCTTCAATAGAGCGAGTGTAATCAAGGTTTACATAGGAGCGTGGCAGGTCTACATCAGAACCAGCGCTACCAAGTAAGATACTGCCAGAGATACCGATATATGGTTTTTTCATACTATCACCTCATGTACGAACTATATTGTATATTTACTCTTTAAGTATAAATGATTTTTTGAATAATTTATACTATTAATTTATTGAATTATAAAGATTTTATGGTTGATATTATGTGCTGTTATTATAGAATAGTTCTTCTGTATGGATATACATTAAGTGAATAGCAAGGTGAGTTTATTCTTAGAACGGTTTTCTAAAATCGATGAAAACATGATATGATAGACTACGAATCAACTGTTCGGGAGGTTTATTATGGTTTTTCTTACATCCTTACAGAGTATCATACCGATAGTGCTACTCATTTCGTTAGGATATTTCTTAAAAGGGCGGGGCATGTTTAACCCGACCTTCAGTAGTAATTTATCGCGCTTTATCATGTCCGTCATTTTGCCGGCTGGCGTCTTTGTTTCTGTATTACATCACCTACATATGTCTGACCTATGGGATTTACGATATGGCATGTTAGTAGTCATGCTAACCTATGTAATTGCCTATATCGTTGCTTTCATCATGATGAAACTGTTGAAAGTACCTAAAGGGCGGCGCGGTATTTTTATCAATATGGTGGTGAATGATAACTGCTTATTTATAGGTTTACCTGTGCAGATAGCACTCTTTGGACCTGAAGCATTACCATATTTCCTGCTCTATTATATTGGTAATACCATATCTGTGTGGCTTGTAGGGGTATTTTTAATTGAATTAGATCCGCTGCCAAATCCAGCTAATGGACTGGGGGATACTCTCATTAATGGAATTGTAAGTAAAGGGAATAAAGAGAATAAAGGTGATAGTAATGGAAATGTAGCAAATTCCGGTAAAGCTCAAAGCCTAAGTTTGATTGGAAGAAGTTATTACCACCGCCATTATTAGGTTTCTTTACAGCCTTAATCTTCTTGTTCTTTGAAATTCCGTTGGCCCCAATTTTACATAATACACTGAATTATTTAGGAGATATGGTAACCCCATTATCTTTGATTTACATTGGTATTGTCCTTCATGATGCGGGATTAAAAAGTATGAGCCTTAATAAAGACTCTATTGGTGGTATCGTAGGTCGTTTTGTAATTTCACCCATCATTATGTTCTGTGTGATTATGGGTCTACAATACGGAGCAGGTATAGTACTAGAGCCAATTGCTATTATTACATTTGTAGTGCAATCGGCTGGCCCAGTCATTGCAGTACTGCCAATCGTAGCTAATGAAGCAAAATCTGATTTGCCCTTTGCTACAGGTCTTGTCATGATTAGTACTATACTATTTGTTGTAGTTATACCAATTATTATGGAAATCCTTACTAAGATAGGGATAACGGCATAAAATAAAAGGTCTGACAATATAGTCAGACCTTTTTTCCTATACAAGTGAAATTGATAAAATATAAAAATAAATGTTAAAATTATAAATAAACATATGTGTTTAAGGAGAGAGATATGAAGTTAAGACGTTTGTTATTGCTTAGTTGTATTGGATTTATAGGGGCTATAGGTGTATCTCATGCCATTGATGTTAATATCCCTGGAGCTCGTCCAGATATTGGAAAAGAAGCGTATCAAGAATATCGTATTCAAGGAGAATTTGCTAAGAAGGTTGATGACTACCAAGAGTCTGAGGTTAAAAAATGGGCACAACATGAGCCAAATTATGATAATGAAAAATTAGATGATGATATTTATGTAGTACAAGAATTGACTAGAGCAATACATCATTCTAGGAGTGTATATATTATTACAGATAATGGGGCTGATATTAAATTTACAGGCTCGAAAGAAAGTATAGTAGGTTGGTCTATTGATCCTAAACATATGTCTAAGTCTTCCATTAAGAGTGTGGGAGGAACTATTAACGCCGTATCTGATTTTAGATATGAAACAAGACAACAGCCTAAAGGTTCTAAATGGGAAGATACAAATATAGAGTATACTGATTTAAATAAATCTCTTTTACAGAATACTTTGAATGAGAGATTAGAAAAACGAAGAGACTCAGTTCGATTTGTAGATGGTGATGTATTTACATATCCTGGACTTGAAAAAACAACGTGGGATGTAATAGGCTTTGATGATCATTTGGTTGTGGGGACAATTAATTTTACATTACCTAAAACACCTAATCTTTCTTATCATATTGGTCAATCTCTTAATAAAGATATTATAAAAAATATTATTAAAGACGATACTCAACGTTCTATCACAGATACTATGGGGCCATTAGCTAATTATGTATTACCTTCTATTAAGCCTGCAAGTGAAGTGTTAGCCTATACTGATCCTGTTCATTTGGGACCTTATACATTTAGGGTATTAAAAAATAGTAAATTCAAGGAACATGAGGTTATAGGCTCAGCTGAATATGATGTTTATATATCTGGACGTATTAAAGCTGTACTTGGTAAGCAACCATTTATAAAAAGGTGCTAGTGTTGAAAAAAACAAAATATTTTATATAGTTACTTAAGGTCTGTTATTAAAAAAACAAGGTTTAAAAGATCATAAACGATTACAATATGCCACAGTTTGGAATAATAGTGTACCAGCATTATACTTTGAAGTTTCCAAAGATAAAGGAACTCTTTTAGGAATGGTGTTGTATGATAATCAGTATCTATATACGTATTATTTATATAAACCTCATGATGTTCATGTAAGTAACTATAAATTACGTGATGTGATTCAATATGTAGAGACTAAAGATAGTAAAGCATTGAATGATAAGATTTCAGCGGGGATTGGTATTTCACCTATAATGCTACCATTTATACAAACTATTCAGGCTAGGTTTGATACCATAAAAGATAAGAAATTACAGAATGATAAGAATTAATAAAATTAATGAATAGTGCAAAAAGGGGCTGTAACAAAAACAGCCCTTTAACCTAAACAAGCTATTAGTTGATTTTATATGATCAACTAATAGCTTGTTTTCTTTATTTCTAAGAAAAAAGGACCCCGAAGGGTCCTCTTCATTGGTATAATTAAATTATGAACAAAAAACATACCAATGAACCTAATTATACCAAACTAGTAATGCCTCGCCAACTAGTTTTACCATTGGATTATGGCATGTTGATAAAAGAAACAGCGCCTGTGCGGTTACTCGATGCTGTATTGGAGGAATTAGACTATAAAGAGTTACAGCATTTGTATTCTCCTAAAGGGAGAAAATCTAAAGTTCCACCGTACATTCTGTTCAAAATTTTTGTCTATGCTATGTCCAACGGCGTGTATTCTACACGTATGATACAACAACAATGCGAAGAAAACATTAATTATATGTGGCTTCTTCAAGGCTATGCAGCCCCAAGTCATATGACTTTTCAACGATTTTTTGCCCGTTGTACACTAGATATCTTAATGAATCTGTTTTCACAGTTGATGGAAGCTATTAACAGACGTGATACCTTAACATTTAATGAAGTCTTTATTGATGGAACTAAACTAGAGGCTAATGCCAATAAGTATACCTTTGTCTGGAGAAAAGCAGTACAAAAAAGACTAGATACATTACCATCTAAATTAGCCATATTAAAGCAAGACATCTGGAATGAATTAGGCCTAGATACCCATTGTATGAATGATGAATGTATCTATACCTTCCTCGCTAAAGAAATTGAACTACACCATATGGAATTAGTACAAGGAAAAGGTAAGCATAAAACACCATTACAACGATTGTATGAGCGAGCAGAAGATTTATATGAGAAGCGCAAAGAATACGAACAGCAATTGTATATTATGGGTGAACGCAACAGTTATTCTAAAACAGATCATGATGCAACGTTTATGCGTATGAAGGAAGACCATAT
>BNJS01000450.1_pt1 | contig 20392 bp, 31 predicted proteins | sample 8540461 | NCBI WGS metagenome assembly BNJS01 (sample SAMD00202454, study PRJDB9452) | human saliva metagenome | isolation source: human saliva | place: Japan | reverse complement strand
GCGCGTGATTGCCCCTCGAGTAAAGTTTACGTCGACAGCCTCCGCCTCACTCCCGGCGAGTCCGTGTCCGTCGACCAACCGAGCCCCCACTCCCACCGCTGGAAATAACATGGGCACGACGAGGGAATGCCGCTTTTTGCTCGTCGTCATGTCGCATTTCGGTGTCGCTGGCACGCAGGCTTCTCAAAAATGTCGCATGACGCGCCGCTGGCTCACAGGCTTCTCAAAATGTCGCATGACTGGCGCCGCTGGCACGCAGGCTTCCCAAAATGTCGCATGACGGCGTCGCTGGCACGCAGGCTCCCCAAAATGTCGCATGACGGCGCCCATCTCTTACGTAGGACCCACGTTTAGAAGAAGGATCAGTTGGCGGGCTTGTCATTCGGCCTCCTCCGGCTGGAAATTTCACCGATAACAACCGAGGGCTTGTGCCCTCATCATTATTATAGCACAAACGAAATGAAGTATTCAAACAAGATGGGGAGAGCATAGCGTTCCCATGCTTTATAGAGCCTTAGAAGGACGCGAGAGTTCAAGATTGCGCTATTCAGCTGCGGGTTTTGGGCGGGTTTTGGGGCGGTTTTGCGAACGTAAAGCGCCGCGAGCATCTCAGAGATTTGCCCAGTGTGGCAATGGCGTGGGCAGAAAGGGGAGCATAGGCGTGTGCGTCATAGCGCGTTGAATTTGTCCATCTCCTTCTTCTCTGGGTCGTCTACGATGGCCACATAGGGCTTCATGGCCTCGTAGCTCGAGTGGCCCGTCCAACGAATAATGACCTCGACAGGGATGCCCAGCTGCAAGGCCGTGACGACGAACGTACGACGGGCACATAATGCGTGGTCGAAGCTCCCATTTCGGGTGGTATTCGTCGAACCGCTGTTCGCCCCTGAAATAGACGACCCGCGTGGGCGCATCGATGCCGCCATGCGACCCAACTCTTTCAGGTAGTCATTCATCTTTTTGGTTTGCTGATCACGGGGAGCGCCCGATCGCCACGGAAACGTTTGCCGTGATACTTGTCGATGATCGCTTGCGCGTGTCGGTTGAGCTCGATTTTGAGGCCGTCGGATGTCTTCTGTGTCACGACCGTGATGTAGCCCTCTTTGACGTCCTCCACCTTCAGGGCAGCCACGTCAGAATAGCGCAGGGAGGTGTAGCAGCAAAGAGGAAGACGTCGCGCGTTTGCTCAAGGTGTTTCTGGTTGTCCGGGATCTGGCAGGCCCGCAGCCGATCCATTTCCGGGATGGTGAGTAGATGATCTCACGCGCGTTGCCGTCCGTGCCCTTCAGGCGGGGCTTGAAGGTTCGATGTAGGTTGCCCGTGTAGTATCCCTGCTTCGAGGCTCCAGGAGAGGAACCAGCGGACGACGGCGTAATCCTTTAGCCACGGTCGTGTTGCATGCCCGCTCGGAGCAGGCGGCTGATGAAGCGTTGCAGAGACTCCTCGGTCAGGTCATTGATGTAGCGCGGTGGGCGGCTGGCCGCGAGGTGACGGCCGACGGTCTGGACTTTTGCGCAGGGTGGCCTGCGTCCAGCTGTTCTGCACGCAGACCGTACGGATGTATTCCTCGTAGAGGTCGGCCAGGCGTGGCCGCTCGTCGGTGAGTGCTCTGCCGCCACGCCGGAAAGTTCGAGGAAGAGGGCCCGGAACTCGTCCTGCGTAGGGACGCGCTCTCCACGAACTCGAAGCGTCCAAAAGACCTCTTTGGCCACGGCGGTATACTCGTCAATGGCGCGGTTCACGGCCCTGTCGGTGCGAGCCCGTCGGGCGTCTTTTGTCCCAGTCGGAGGAGCACGGCGGCGCGGTCTCAATGTCCACCGACCCCACGCCGCAGATATGCACCCGTCATCGTAAAGCCGACCCGCCCGTCCGCGGACGGTTTTGGGGCAGCAATAGGAAGCGAATACTGTATCGGATAAGCATGTCAGAAAGTCTATTTGAAACGGATGATGGGTGCGCGGCGCTGTCAGTCATACTTTTGCCGGCGTCAAATCAACACGAGATATGAAAGTACTTTGAAATCATTCTAACTGCGCTCGCAGCTATGTCGCTCACATGGTTTATCCCATCTTTTTGTATTGCTCCATCTCTACGAACGGATCAATACGACCAGCGAAAAATCATTGAGATAAAAGACCAGCTCATAGCGAGAAACGAGAGAGAGATTGCGCAGCTAAAGAGTGATCTGTTAGCCACCAAGAAAAAGGTGTCTGACATTCTCAATGATACCCAATGCCCCAGAATCCTCCGATGATGGTTCCAAGAACTCAAGGATAACCGCCAGCCGCTTCCATGAGCGGAGCTTTCTGTTAGCTTCCTTGAGCTCTCATATCCAGTCTGCAAATTCTCTTTTGTAGGGTGTTCCACCTCCGTCTTTAATAGCGGATCGAGGTTGGGATTTTCTTTCAAGTAAACGCTCCCAGTATTTGTGAGTTGGGCGAAAAGCAATCCGGATATTGTATGAAGCGTGTAGGAAACCAAACCGCGTTCCGCATTTGAGATAAATACGCATGCAGCTCTTCCATTGAAAACGCTTGCATCAGCTCCGCGGCTGTCTTTTTCTTCAGAGAGTGCTTGGAGCAGCTGCTTTTCCCTTTCTGAAAACTCATATCGTTCCATTATTCTTTGATTTTTCTTGTTTTGTGTGACCGGGCGGCCGTGTGGGGTGAGAGCTACGTGGTCGCCCGGCGTGTTTATTTGTGGGGGACGTGACCCAAAAGCGCCGTTTGTTGCCCCTATCGAGGCCGACGTGTACCCGAATCGGCGTTTTGTTGACCATGTCTTCGGGGTTCTCGGTCACACGCCGGCCGGGGCGAGCTCAGCCGAATGGCGACGGGGGAATGGGCCCGCTTTGGGTTCCAGCCCTTGAACCCCGGTCAGCCGGACGGCCTTTGCGCCTTTTTCGCGCGTGAGGCGCGCAGTCTTCTTCATAACCCTTTTTGCACACCGCATCCAAAAGTCGGCCGAGATGCCGGTCGCCCTTCTCAAGCGCTGGCAGCCACGGTGGGCGTAGTGTCCTCCCGGCCTTCTACGATCCGCCGGACGGACACCTCGGAAATGCCGCCGAGTGCGGCCAGTTCGGCGGCCGCAACGCCCTTCTCCTCCATCAATCTTTGACCAGTGCGCTCGGGTGCACGGCCACGAGCATAGGAATTTCTTCTTCGCTTCCATATCGGTGGCCGTCTCTAAAGTCTCAGGCCGGGGCAGCGCCGCCTTCGACAGGGGCGCCCCACGCAGATCCACCTTGCCCGGTCAGGCGGGCAAAATGGCGGGCGGATTTATCGTCGTAGAGGCGCTCCAAGTCTTCCTCATAGAGCTTTTGCGCACGCATCCAAAAAGTTGGCAGAGATGCCGGTAGCCCTTTCGAGGGCGGCAGCTGATACGGGCGTAATATCCTCCCAGCAGTCAGCAATGCTACGTACGGAAGCCTCGGAGGTGTTTCCAAGAGTAGCCATTTCGGACGCTGTAACGCCCTTCTCCTCCATCCAATCTTTAACCAATTCGCCTGGGTGTATAACCACGGGTGAGAGGTATTCCTTTCTTGTCTCCATAATTCATTTATGATAGTCGACGATTTCTGTAATCGTCAGGGTAAAATCAATCTCTTTATACCATCTCCCCGTGGGCACCGACAAAGACTAATCGAAGGCCACCCTGTAGGCGGCAAGCCCATTGCCCCTTCCTTTCACCCGTGAGGCATGGAAGTGCCCGGCTTGCTGCGATAGCTCCCTCAAATTTTCGGCCAATCTCATTTGCCTCATCCTATCGAGGAGTATCCGCGCGCAGCGCGCCCCGTACTTCATTACGGCTTTCTCAGGCGAGGTGCAGATCTTTCCTATCTGGCTGTTGGCAAAGAGGATTTCCATTCAAGGAGAGGGGCGAGAGTATTCTATTACAGATTCAGATGCAGCGAGACCGACCTCGTTTCTCCATCTATAACCCTCCTGATTTTCACTTTTCCAAAGCCATGTTCAATGGCGGTGAAGTCTCCGGAAGGCTGAATGACATACACGCGGCCCTCGGACATCATCCGTACAAGCTGAGGTTTCGTCTTTTCGGTTACAAACTCTCAGCAATTCCGAATAGGACGATTCGTCAGTTGCTGACAAGCATTCACGTATTACGCGGCATTTGCCGCTTCTTCGACTCGCACTGCTTGAGCTGGAGCTATTCGTAACGCCTTGTTTGGATGCGTACGTGCCCTCACTGGTGGTAGAGGTCTCCTCTCTGTGAGAGGAAATTCACAAGCAGGGCTACGTAAAATACAACGAAAATAACGGATCCTATTATGATATTCCTTTTGCGAGTCGCAGCCTTCTTTTTCACATTCTTCTTTGCTTTCATCGCTTCATCTCTCTATTGTTAAAGTCATAGGAGGAGCTGCAAAGTCCTCGAGACCGTAGAAGAGCTTTTTACCACTTTCCAAATAGGCGATAAGACATTCCGGGCGCGACGTTGCTGTATTCCTCTTTTTACATTTCGCTCTTCGTAGATGAGAGTCAAATGCTTTGCGTTCTTGTCATACTCTATTCGCATAGGCATGTCCCCGTATTTTGAGAACAATCCCATACCCACTTTATCGTAATAAAGTCATTCTCTCCCTTCTTCAACAGACTTAGCAGCTCGGTCAATTCCGTGTCTTTCCCATCGGAATACCCATCTAAAGGTTTGGACAAGACGTCCCTTATCGACTGTGATAAGTTCTTTGCAGCCTCTACGTCCGGACGTTGTAGATGGATCGGATGTCTGTAACGGAGAAGAGGTGGCCTCATCATTCGTTTTGTTTTGGTTGCTGCATGCCGCAGCCATGAGCACGATAAGCGCCAATAGTAAATACTTCTTCATTGTTGTGTTTTGTATAATGATTGAACGTGTTTATTCTTTTCGTGTGTGAGGGTGCTGGGTATCACTCCGCGCACGTTCCTTTAGTATGATGTCAGTCAGACGGCGGATTTCGGCGTCTTTTTCACGTATGATGTCGAGCATCTTATGCAAGACGTCGTCGTCGTTCTGGCTGATTCCACCTCCGTTTACATGGTTGTTGTTGATACCGCCGCCTTGCACATTGTTACCTACAATGCCGCTGCCGGTATTCCCTCCGAAGTTTGAACGTTTGACTCAGAAAGCATCTCGCCCTCACCCGTGAGCAGCCAGATATGATTGAGATCACCATAGAACTTCAATATCTTATCTATAACTCTGTCAGATAAATCACGGCCTTCCTTCCTCGATTTTCCCAAGATTCCAATGGAAAGCCCCAGCTGGTTAGTGACTATTGTCATTTTAACCCGCTGTATTTCATGTACTCATCAAATCGATCAATTCTCCTCATTTCTTTTCATTGAAAAAGTTCTACATTTTACTTGTGTATAGAAGAAACTGCTATATCTTTTGCCACCGATTTCAATGCAAACTTATAATGAAAGAATGAAAGGAAAAGTGGCAATGACACAGCTAATAACAAGAGAAGAAAGAGAAACTGGCGTATACGCCTTCTACAAGAGTAGACTGGAGGCTGGCGTAGGGAAGATGAAATCTGTGTACGACACGATGGGTAAGTTCGGTATCGCCGCGCCGATCACGGTCTACAGGATAAAGAGCCGTGTAGAGAAGCGTCTCGAGGCCGCCGCGGCCAATGGACGCACCGCCGAAAGCCGCGGAGGGCAAGAGCCATGAGCGACGACACACGGGCCATGCTGGACGAGTTGCTACTCCGGCGCCTCACGTGGCGCGACCGCTGGGTGGCAGTCTGCTTCGCACCTCTCACTGGCGGCCATCATCATCACGGCCGAAGCTCCGATATGGGTGATGATAGCGATGATGCTGAACTTCTTCAATGCCGCGCGGGTGGTGCAGACCATCGATCTGCCCCTGAGGGACGACGAGACAACGGACGCGGACAACGAAGACGAGACGGAGGTGGAGGCCTCCCGAAAGCCATGATACGGGCTATCGGTCAGGGGCAACATGCCCACGGGCGATACACGCCTGATCGACCTCTCGGTGGACGAACTCGAGGACGTGATCACTCCCGCACGGTCAAACGGGCCCTCGCCGCCGAGGCTGCCTCAAGCTCTCACCGAAGCCGAGCGGCGGACGGAGGACGGACTCCTAAAGGTCGGCTGTGAGCGATATGACTTCGGGATCGACGGTATCGCACGGACGTTTGGCGTATCCGCACCACGGCCCGAAGGATCAAGCGGAGCGGCGTCATCGATGAAGCCATCTCGCAGTGTGGGCGATCGATCACCATCAACCAGACCCGCGCCTTGGAGCTTACTCGAGGCACCCGACTGGGAGCGATGGCCACCGCCGCACGCCGTGAGATGGACAAGTCCGAGAGAACGAACCGCAAACAAGCCGCCCAGCAAGAAGCGCTGTAGCTCAGAGCAGCAATCACGCACTGATCGATATGGATTACTACGGCGCATGGCTTCATGCTGAAGTCGCGGAACAGCTCGAGGCAGGGAGAACGAAGAGCTTCGACAAGCTAACCAGCGATTAGGGGAGCAATTCTACGACGCGTGTATGAGCTGCACAGAATTAGAGCAGCGGCTGTACTGGCTGAGAAAAAGCAAAGAGCAATCACACAAACACAGAACTGAAATAATGGCAACGAACAAGTACGGAAAAGAGATTATCACCAAAGAGCGCGCGGCGCATGATTTAGCCGAGCTTTTGGGCTGCCTCCCTTTCGAGCAAAGGGTAAGCGGGCGGAACTTTTACAGCGGGAAACCCGATAAAGATGGAATCTACGCGCTTTTCATCGATAAGCGGCAGACGAACTATCACGAAGCGCGGCGAATAGTAGTGGAGTACTTCGACGACAAAGTCCTCGAGGAGGGCGGCTGCAAGGTTGAGAACTGCTTGGTGCTTTTCACACTGATAAGCATCGGCGTACCGGTAAACTGAGGATCACACACAAACACACACAAACACAAACACGAATAGAAAGAAATGGAAACGGAGAAAGTAAACATGGGCGAAACGGCGCCTGACAAGGATTTTCAGACAGAGTAGACGAAATAGCAAATGAACTGCGAGACATGGTGCAGAAGGACCGTGAAAACAGGTTCGTTTTACTGATCGCTGGAGATGGGGACCTTACAACAAGACTCCTCCAAGGCCATGCAGGTCGTCTTACAAACATCTCGGGGCGGTCTTTGGCGGCAGATGAAGAGGGGCGCGAAGTCATGCTTGGAATCATTATTAGCTGGTTGGGATCGATAGACCAACGCTTCGCGTGGGTATTGCAAAAGCGCTCTATGAGTGTTAAACGGGTATCAAAGAAGGGGCGTCCCGCCCGAAGGCAGAGGCGTAAAGACTAATCACACCCACTAAACACGAATCACAATGAAAAGGATAACGATTGAAGAGCTGCACCTACTGAACTTCCGCGGTGCGCGGGACGTCAGGGTCAGCTTCACGGACGGGACGAACATCGTCTGCGGCGATAATGGCACGGGCAAGTCCACCCTGATGGACGCCTTCCTCTGGCTGCTTTTCGGTAAGGATGCGGAGGAGCGGAAGGACTGCGAAGTCAAACGCATCGAGGCGGGCGAGAGGCTCCGACGCACGGACGCCACAGTGGAATGCAGCCTCGACGTGGACGGCCAACAGAACGCCCTGCGGCGCTCCCTCCGAAGGTATGGAGCAAGCCACGCGGCGCTACGGAGCCCGTATTCAAAGGCAACGAGACGGGTACACGATCAACGATGTGCCCAAAAAGATGAGCGAGTTCGACGCCTGGGTGGCGGAGCATCTGGCACCGCGGACGTCTTCCGTATGCTGACCGACGCCGGCTGCTTCCCCGCCTGAGGTGGGAGAAACAGCGCGAAGCTCTTTGAGCTGGCCGGCGGCGTGGACGAGGAGGCCGTAAAGGCCAGCGTGGACGGTCTCGGCGATCTGCTGGCGCGCCTCTCGGACAAAGTCGCTCGAGGATTACAAACGGGAGCTGGCCGCCCCGCAAGCGGAAGCTCAGGGAAAGGCGCTCGAGGAGATCCCCGCGCGCTCGGATCGACGCGACTCATGCAGTCCCCACTACCGACGCCCGCGACGTCTGGGAGCGCCGGCTGGCCGACGTGGACGCCCGGCTGGCCGCGCTGAACCGGGAGGCGGCCGGCTTTGCCGCCTGGGGAGCGTGCGCGGGGCGCCGGGCCCGTCGCCGGGTGGAGGAGGTCGAGGCGCTCAAGACTCGCATGGCCCGCCGCAGCCGAGGCTGAAGCGCGCCGCCATCGATGAGGCTGAAAAAGAAGAATGAGGGGCGCCGACGGGTCGAGGCGCGTCTCGAGACCTCAAGGCAGCAGACGCCGGGGCGACGCGTGAACTCAAAGACGCCAAAGTGGAGGTGGACGAGGCTGGCCCTACGGATCAACCAAAAGGAAGAGGCCTGCGAGCGGCTGCGCGCTGCGTGGTATGCCGAGGCGCCCGGCCTTACACGGGCGACAACGTGTGCCCACTGCCTTCAGCCGCTGCCCGAGGAGATGCAGCGAGACAATCGCCGCCGGTTCGAGGGTCGAAAAAAACGAGCGCCTCAGCCAGATCAAACCGACGGCCACCGGACGAAGGCGGAGATCACCGGCTGGAGGAGGAGATGAAGACTGCCGGGCGCGGCTGGACAGAGCTGCCGCCGATGCCTTCGACGCCGAAGCAAGTGCTGAGATCCTCCGGGAGGAGCTCGCCGAGATGCCCGACCGCGTGGAGCCGGCTGCGGTGGATCCGATGGCGGATGAGGCCTACCGCGCTATGGCCGATGAACTGGCCGCGATGGAGGCTGATGCCCGCAGACCTCGCAGGCGTCCGAGCCGAGATGGTGGCGAGGCCATCACCGCCCGACTGGCGACCCTCAACCGTGAGCGCGACACGATCCGCCGTGGGCTCTCTGACTGCGACACCGCCGACAGCCTCCGCGCTGAGATCCGGCGCTTGGACGAAGAGCGCGCACCCTGGCCCAGCAACTCTCCGACGTCGATCGCGACGAAGACACCATGCGCCGCTACACCCGCGCCCGCATCGAGGCCATGGAGCGGCGGGTGAACAGCCTCTTCCGCACGGTTCGATTCCGCCTCTTTGAGTACACCAACGAGGGCGGCGAGGGGTGGACACCTGTGCTGCCGCTCGTGGGCGCCGACGGCGTACCCTACCCGGTGGCCAACACGGCCCGCGCAGGTCTGGGCGGGGCTGGAGATCATCCGCGTCTTGCAACAGTATGCCGGCGTCTCGGCCCCGTGTTCGTGGACGGCGCCGAGGCGCGTGACCCAGTTCCCGGAGATGGATCACCAAGCGATCCTGCTCCGCGTGGTGGATGGCGATGCGGCCGCTGCGGGTGGAGCGCGCCGAGGGCACAGAAAGAGAGGAGAAAGCATGAAAACATTCAAGGAACTCACCCAAGCATGGCTGGAGGACAAGAGGAAATACGTCAAGACCATCCACGGTAGGCACCTATGTGTTGCAGGTGAACAAACACGTTCTGCCGGCATTCGGAGACCACGAGTCCGTCTCAGAGAGCGACGTGCAGGGCTTTCATTTTGGATAAGCTGCATAGCGGGATGAACATCAAAAAGTGTCAGGGACATTGTGGTCACGATCAAATCCATCGTCTACTTCCGAGAGAAGCAGCTGGGGCTCCCACCGTAGGCATGCGCCTCGTTTACCCCACGCATGCCATGAAGCAGGATCGCGTAAGCACGCTCTCACGCCAGCAACAGAAAGTGATCACGGATTACGTCATAGCCAACTTCACGTTTCGCAACCTCGGTCTCCTTATCTGCCTCAATACCGGCCTGCGCATCGGCGAACTGTGTGCCCTACGATGGTCTGATATAGACGTCAAAGAAGGCGTGATCCGCGTGCAGCGCACCATCCAGCGCGTCCCTTCGGTGGACAAAGATCTCCGCCTGAATGGAACAAAGCTGATGGAGTCCGACCCCAAGACGATCAACTCCGTCCGCGACATCCCCTTTGGCGGCAAGCTGGCGCAGCAGCTTCGAAAGCTCAATCAGATAGTCTGCCCGAACTACTATGTGCTCACCAGCGAGCCTAAGCCCACCGAGCCGCGCGTCTATCGCGCGTATTACAACGCCCTGATCGCACAGCTCGGCCTCCCTCGCCTGAAGTTTCATGGGCTTCGCCACACGTTCGCCACGCGCTACATTGAGGTGGGGTGTGACTATAAGACGGTCAGCGCCCTGCTCGGACACGCTGACATAAGCACCACGCTCAACCTCTACGTCCACCCGGATATGGACCAAAAAGCGGCGGTGCGTCGAGAAGATGAATAAGGAACTGAGCTAATCAGCCCCGCCGCACCCATGACCACCCTCGAACTGTCCCACGAGCTCAAGATGGCAAAACGCCAACGTGGCCGACACGATCAATAAGGCGCTGGAGCGCTACAACGCAGAGCCTGTCGGATCAGCGCGAGCACATCGTCTTGCATCGCACGGCGACGCCGTCCACCTGCTTCGGGCCGTCTACGAGCTGCCCGACCCTGTGATCGCCTGCTCTACACCTACAAGGCTACGAGCGGACGGTTCTGGCGACGCATCTACGAGCTGCACCCGAATGGGTGCCCGACGATCGCACACGGGCCGAACGACGCCCGCCAGCATGCGCCTCGAGCACGAGGAACTGCTCGAAGCCCGGCGCCGCCTTCACGGGGCCTACACGCCCCAGAAGCTCATCGAGGCCCGTCTGTACGGCTTCGAACGCGCCGCCCGGAAGCTCCGCTTTGCCGATGGGTATGCGCTCGAGCGTGGCTCCGCGACCTGCGACTGCTCAGTCGCCGCTACACGCTAGGTGCTCCTCCCGCCCTACGACGCTCGGTACCCAGACGGTGACGATGGCCGCCGGCCGTAAGGGCGAGGACAAGACCCCGATCGAGGTCACCGTCTGGACGGAGCGCGGCCTCCAGTTCCTCGCCCGACTCAAACGCAAACATCCACCTCAAAACGCACCCGATTCCTATGGCACAAATCCTTCAACTACGGTGAGCAATACGTCTACGCAACGGCCCGATGGGCCCAGAGTACGTGACCCTCGTATCGGATCAATCACTACAACTTCATGGACGCCGATGGCCGTATGATCCGGCTTTTAGCCATTTCCGAGGGTCGTGTCCTTTATCAACCCATTCAATAAACCCCAAACAAAATGAGACGTAACAGAGCAAATCACCCGGGGCACAATCGAGGTGCCCGCAGCCGGCAGACAATGTGACCGTCGAGATCAGTGTAGAACGCAATCAGAAGGCACGCCCGTTGAACTCACGGCCAGCTTTCGGCGCACCGCCAAGACGGCAGTACGCAGTATTTCGGCAGCGCACAGGCCGGGCCAGACGGGTCCGTGGGCCTCTGTTTGAGCGCTACCAGCACCCCGTTGCCCGACGGCCTAAAGAGTTCCCTGCTGGCCGCCGTACTGAAAGAGGCCGCCGCCGTTTTCCAACCCGAAACGAAGGAAGCGGCCGAATGACCAACCACGGTGAGGCGGCTGGGCCACATGCCACCGCCCCACCCAAACAGATAAACGCCTAAACAATTCAACCGGGCTCCAGCCCTAACACACAAACGAAATGGAAACCACCCACCGCCCCAGCGATGCAGCCGCAGGACACAGCAACGACAGAAGAGCGAGGCATCACCCGCTACACCGTGAACGGCGAAGAGATCGCCCTGAGCGAGAAGATCGTCACCGACTTCCTCACCCGCGGCAGCAACGTCCCCCAGGGCAGACATTGTGCAATTCATCGCCATCTGCAAGTACAACCACCTGAACCCCTTCCTGAACAGGCCTACCTCGTGAGTACGGCGATCAAAGCCGGCCCAGATGATCGTCTCGAAAGAGGCGCTGCTGAAGACGCGCCGAAAGCTGCCCTGGCTTCGACGGGCTGCAGGCCGGCCTGATCGTCAAGCGCGGCAGCGATTTCATCGTCGAGGAAGAGGGCGCACTGCTCCTCCCCGAGGATCAGCACGCTTGGCGGCTGGGCGCGCGTCTACAGGACGGATCGCAAGTGCCCCTCCACGGCGCGCGTATCGCTCACCGAGTACGACCGCAAGCAGTCCACCTGGAATGCCATGCGCGCCACCATGATCCGCAAGACGGCCGTCGTGCAAGCCCTGCGCGAAGCCTTCCCCACGCAGCTCGGCGCCATGTACACCGCCGAAGAGCGTGGCATCCGAGACGCCACCTACGAAGACGTCACCCAGCGCCTCGAGCGCGAGAAGGCCACCGAGGCTAATCGCACCCGCTCAGCATCGATAACGTACCACCCGCCGCCGGCCCAGCTTCGCCGGCGCCCACAGCCGCCAGGGATTTCTGACAATGAAACGAACGACACGCTTCGCGCCGCATGGAACGAGACCTGCCTCCGGGCGGGCCTCCCCTCCATCAGCCGCGACACCTCGGCCCGGATCATGGCCGTGCTGCACGTGGAGAGCGGCTGCACCACGGCGGTAACACATTCGCTCAAGTTGCGGGCCGATCTGGAGTATATCCAAAAGCGATTCGGCTTCGAGGGCGGCGCCACGCCAGACGCGGCATTTGTGCAAACCTTTCGCCGCTATGTCCGCGAGATCGAGGCGCACCAAAAGCTCAACCGCGGCAACACGTCGCTCTCGAAGGAGGAGCAGGCGTGGCCCGCGTGGGCGCGCCGTCTCTACCGAGATTCGTACAACGTCAACCTTACAGCTGTATTCGTATGACCTACGGCTACATCCGCGTCAGCAGTGACAAGCAGACGGTCGAGAACCAGCGCTTTGAGATTAAGAACCATTCAACAAACCCCTCAATATTTATGCGCCTCACCATATTAGGAAGCAGTTCCGCCGCCAACGGCTACGTGTTGGATAACGGCCGCGAGGCACTCGCTATCGAATGCGGGTGCCCGCTCGCCGACCTCCAGCGCGCCGTCGACTTCGACCTCCGGCGTGTGGCCGGCGTCTTGCTCACCCATGAGCACGGCGACCACGCCCGGCACGCCGCGAAAGTACATCAAGTCCGCCCTGCCGCTCTACGCCTCCGAGGGCACACTGATGAAGCTCCCCGAAGAGGTACTCGCCTCGACGTTTTCGCACCCCGTGCGCCCGCCCAGGCCTTTCCGTGTAGGTGGGTTCCGGGTGCTCCCCTTCGACGTAAAGCACGACGCCGCCGAGCCGCTGGGCTTCATGGTGGCGCACCCCGAGATGGGCGCCATGGTCTTCGCCACCGATACGCGCTTCCTGCCCTACACGTTCGACGGCGTAAAGACATGGCTCCTCGAGTGTAACTACGACACCGCCCTACTGGCTGAGAACGCCCGGGCGGGCATCGTCTCGAGGCGCAGCGCGTACGCGTGATCGAGAGCCACATGAGCCTCGACACCTGCCGGGAGACGCTTCAGGCCAACGATCTCACCGAGACGCGCCGCATCATTCTTATACACCTATCCGACCACAACTCCGACGCGGCCGCATTTCCGCAAAACAATCGCCCGCGCCACCGGCCGCGAGGTCATCACTGCCGACCGTGGGCAAACTATCGAACTCATTTAATTACAACACATAAACAAATAGGGAGAACAGAATCATGGCATGGTATGAATGCAAAGTCACACACACAGTAATTAGCGAAGACGGCTGGAAGACCGTCACAGAACCCCTACCTCGTCGAGGCGCTATCCGTCACGGAGGCCGCCGCACGAATCACCGCGAAGCTCGACGGCGACGGCGGCGACATCACCGATTGAGGGCGTCACCCGCAAGCGCTTTCAGGAAGTCTTTCTCGAGGAGGGCGAATGGGAGCACCCTTTCTATTTAACCAAAGTAGCCCTGACCACCCTCGATGAGAAATCAGGAGCAGAGCGCGAACAGACCCTCTGCTACCTCATTGAGGCGGAGACCTTGAAGGACGCCATGCTGCGTCTCGAGGCGGAGTTCCGCCGCGGCGTATCGGACTGGGAGCTGCTTTCGCTCTCAAGTCCCCCATCGTGGAAGTGGTAATAAAGGAGGATGCCGCGGCGGTCTAAGTTCAACTTAGGTCGTGGGATTTTTCAATGGCAATTGCAGATGAACGGATCATGAATACTTTTTGGGGCGTCCTACATATCACCTCGGAGCGGGTTAACCGCTACTGATTGCAGACGGATTTTTATATCCGTTCGGTGCCCCAATAGGGTGCAGTACCCCCTCGCGGATGCTTAATGGCACCGCTGCTCCGAGAGAGTGTGGGACAGAGGGAAAGGCTGTGCCCTTCTTTTTATTCACGGCCGCTCAAAAGTTTATCTGTAATGTCCTACACAGAAAGAACTGCATTTGAGGTGAAGTATAGTAGCCACACGTGCACGCCAACGGAGCGAAACACCGTATCCCGCGCCGCGTTCCTGACCGAAAAAGAACGCAAAAAGAACAAAGCCTACGCTTTTTATCCTTCAACACGGACTGCTTGAAGACTTCAGGCAATTCATCAACAGCCTCCCCCGACGGTACAGATCCGCACGGGCTATGTGTTGACATCCTTACCCAAAAAAATTCAACGCTTACAATCATGGAAAAGAATAAGCAGATACAGCTGGGCGCCTCCGCCCAAACGATGACCTCGCTACAAATAGCAGAGGCGACAGGAAAAATGCATAAAAGACGTGCTGAAGGCCATTCGCACAATGGAACCAGCATGGGTAAAAGTCAACAGGGGAAAAATTTGCGCCCGTTGATTACGTGGATGCAAAGGGCGAACACCGGCCATGTTACGCTCTAACGAAAACGGAGTGCCTCTATGTGGCAACGAAGTTTAGCGACGAGCTCAGGGCTAAGTGGTACTCCGCTGGGAACAGCTCGAGATCGAAAAGCAAAACGGCGGCTTTGCCGTGCCACAATCTTTTTCGCGAAGCGTTGCTGCTGCTGCCAGCCAGCGAGACCATCGAAGCAAGAGAAGCAGATCGCCCGCCTTGCACCCAAAGGCCGCGCTGATGGAACGAGTGCTCGACTCTGATCAAAAGATCGACATCGGACAGGCTGCTAAGATCCTACAGCTCCCCTTTGGCCCGGGAACAAGCTCTTCGCCCAGCTGCGAGAGCGCGGAATCTTTTCACCGGTCGCAACGAGCCGAAACAGACATATATCGAGCGCGGCTACTCTGAACTTCGTGAAATGGATCGACCGCGATAACCACGACAGCTTTGCCGTGATTAAAGGTGCTTGTCACCCAGCGCGGGCTGGACTTCGCTGCCCGCCTGTTCAATGTCACGCAGTCGAACCCTGAATTAGCGGAGGTAATGAGCCGCGCCGCATACGACCGCGCCCGCGCGGAGTACATAAAGAACCACACGCGAGAAGAGCGGATGCGCCTTGCATGGATAATGACTGCGTATGTAGCCGGATATATCGAAAGCATAGATCGCGGATCTATCCGAATCCTGGGATTTTTGCTTATTCTATGAGAACGCTGAAAGAAGGGCGTAGATATAAGACAGGCAGAGGCCTTTTTAGTGAATCCATAGAGTCGGAATAACATCGCCTGTATTGCAGAGTTATGCGCGCCACGCAGCTTACGTTCTACGCCCTACGCACTTATGTCGACAAAGAGGAGAGCTGGATAGGAACGGACTTCTCAGAGGGTAGAGAAATGGAACCTATCAAAGCACACGAGCGATCCTGGTTGCCTATTCGTCTTGCCTTCCGCGAGGCAGAGCACGCGCTGATCACTTTGCCACGAACGACTATTTCCAAAAAGGACAGTCGCCGACGCAATCCATTCTTCTATAATCAATGAAGGATTAGGGAAGGATTATGAATCATGTAGCCGGGGAGTAAAGCCCCGGCATATACTCTCACAATGGAATTACATATAACGCCAAAAGAGCAAATCCTTCGAGGCTGGAGGTGATACAGGCGTGCGAAGAAGAAACTATCTCGAAGAGGGTCTCCAAGGTGATCGAGTACGGACAGACGCTCGCTCCGTACATATCGAGATCCGAGGAAGCTCCTCGCAGACGCTAAGCACCACCTGAACACGCGCATGAAGGAGGACACGTTCGACGCCCTTCGAAGACGGCCAAACAGGGCGGAGCCACTGCGAAAGCGATAAACGCCATCGTGGATAGTCTTTGCGCTGAGGGGCGCTATTTGGTGGACTTCGCCGGGCGTGTGAACCGTTGCGGCGTGCACCGCCTCGATTGGTGCCGCACGCTCATCAGTAAGGCTAAAAGAGGACATGCGACTCTCTGGCATGCAACCCACATAACACAGATAAAAGGAACGCGCGCACGCGCCAATCATATATACCCCATAACCATGTGCAAGAAAACTTACTTCAATCACGACTGCGGCGCCGCAACGACGAAAAGATCGTCGCCCTGCGCATCCGATACGGCGCCGAGGGGATATGGCGTCTACTTCATGCTCATAGAGATGCTGCAAGCCGCCGGGCTGCACGCTCGAGAAAGATTATAAGGCGCTGGCTTTCGATCTGCGCGTGAGTGCGCGCCGGATTAAGTCTATCGTCGAAGACTTCGGACTCTTCACTCCCACCGACGGCGGCAAAAAGTTCTACTCTGAGCGACTGATTAGGCACGTCAACGAGGCGGAAGAGAATGAGCGTAAGCGTTCGGAGGCTGCTCAATATGCCGCCTCCATACGTTGGGATGCCGAAAACGGTATGCGAATCGCATCCGAAAACGATGCGAATCGCATCGAGCATGCGAATCGCATAAAGCCAGCCCCCGATGCAAAAACTAAGAGGAAAAGGAAAGAGAGAAACATTCCCCTATAACCCCCTATAAAGAAAAAGAAAGCAAAAGCAGAAACCGTGTGTTTTTATGGCGCGTGCGCGCGAAAAACGAAGGCGAGGGCACAAGCGACTCGCAGGGCGACACACCCGCAAACATCGAAAGCCCCGAAACGGACGCCCCCGGCAGACTGGATCCACAATCAGGGTATTGACGGAAACCGCATGCTTCTTCCGAAACCTTGCAAGCCGAAGCCGTGGAGGAGATCGAAACCGTGGAGGCCGAAGAGGTGCCGACACCAATAGACGCCCGGCCTACTTCGCCGGCTCGCACCCGATGAAGCGCCCTACACTGGAAGAGGTGCAGGCCTACGTCACGGAGAAAGGCTACAGCGTGGACGCGGAATCATTCATTGCCTTCTAGGTCGAACGGCTGGAAGGTGGGCAAGAACCCATGAAAAAGCTGGCGGGCTGCCCTCGTAACATGGCAGAAACGAAACGCCAACGCCCTCAACCGCCCCACAATTCAACCCACAAACGCAAACTTCAATGGACAAGGATTTACTAAGACGCTGGCAGGCAGCGTAGAGACAGGAATAACGAGGAGTGCGCCGACTTCTTTGCCCGCAAAATGGCGAGATCAATGCTCGAGAGATGGCACGACGCGAAGGCGCTGCTGGAGCACTGGCCCCCGAGCGCTGTCGAGGGTGTCGTCCGGATCGGAGGGCGCCCGAAGACGTGGATCGGATCTTCGATCGGACACACGCCGATGAATACCCCTCGCTCGCCCGTATCGGTCGGACTTACGACGTGGATACGCCCGCATGTTGCTATACCTGCACCTCAAAGATTACTGCAACGTGGAAGGCGTAACCGAATACACCTCGAGCAGCTCTACAGCGTGGCCGATGTGATCGCGTCCGGTATGGCACCTGAACGCCGGGGAGATTGCGCTCTTCTTTCGCCGCATGAAAGCCGGCCGTTACGGCCACATGTGCGGCAACCGTTTGCAGGGCTCCGTCATCACCTGTGCCATCGGTGAGTTCATGGCTTTACCGCGCCCAGCACATGCAGCGCGTCGAGCAGCAAAAAGCGCGACGCCGCCCGTGAAACTTCCTCGGCCCGAGCCATCACCTACGCCGAATACTGCCAAATGAAAGTTGCCGAAAGCCGCCGACATCATCCGCCGGAAGCTGAAGCCCAAACTGCATAACACCAAACTTCCCGAAATGAGAATCTACATCAGCGGCCGGATCACCGGCCTGCCTTACCCCATCGCGTCAAACGCTTTGCCGTGGCCGCCCGCCGACTCTCTGAGCTCGGACACCATCAGTAAATCCATCTACAACGGTTGCCAGAAGACGCCACGTGGGCGGAGCATATACGCGCTGATCTGGCCACTCTCCAGACGCTGTGACGACGTTTGCATGCTTCGCGGGTGGGAAGCGATCACGCGGTGCGCAGATCGAGCGACACGTGGCCTTAAAACGCGGCATGCCCATCTACACCTTTTTCGGAGGATCGCCAGCTGATCCCCCTCACAGACGCCCTATACAAACCCCATAACCACAAAACCACAGATGAAAGTAAAATCGTAAACACATCGCGCAACCCGTTGCCCAGCTACGCTACGCCGCTCTCGGCTGGGGTGGACCTGCACGCCTCTTTTAGAGGAGCCTGTGACACTCGCACCCATGCAGCGGGCACTGATCCCCACCGGGATCCGTATCGAGCTACCAGCCGGCTATGAGGCGCAAGTACGCCCACGCAGCGGGCTGGCCATCAAGCACGGCATCACCGTCTGAACACGCCCGGAACGATCGACGCCGACTACCGCGGAGAGATCCGTGTCATCTCGCCAACCTCTCCGACACGCCCTTCACGGTCTACGATGGAACCGCATCGCGCAACTCGTCGTGACGCGCTGGAGCACGTGGAATGGCAGCCCGTGGACGCCCTCGACGAGACGGCGCGCGGCTGCGGCGGCTTCTGGCCACACGGGCGTGTAAAGCAAGTATCTATCAAACCCCGATAACCACCCTACGAATGGAATCCATCCAACCAAAAACGAAGCGCTGCTCGCATTGCGGCGCCGTGAAACCCGTGAGCGAGTTCTACCGGAACGCAACAACGCGGACAACCTGCAGAACAGCTGCAAGGCCTGCTCCAAGGCCTCCAGCAAGCGCTTATTATCGCCTTCGCATCGCCAGCGCGCCGCCTCCGCGACAGCAAACGTCGGCTGAAAGACGCCCGCCAAACCTTCGAGGACGCGCTGGACGGAAAGCCTCGGCCGAACGCCTCGGCGTCGTCGTGCAGCGCCCCGACGTGCCCCTCAATCCGGATCTGAAGGCCTGCCCCGCCAGCTGACGCGAGAGCTATACGCCCGCGGATACGAAGACAGCCTGACCTATTCCGAGCAGGTTGTTCACCGCATAAACATAGCCGCCTGCAAGCGGTGAAAACGAATCATTTAACCCCCAAAAACAATAACCCTCTATATGCTACAAATCGAAGTCATTGGCAACCTCGGAAAGGATGCCGAAGTGAAAAAGAATTTTTCAGGGCAAGAAGTACACCTGCTTCAGCGTGGCGCACACCGAAAACGTACGCGCACAGAAACCCGGCGAGCCCCGTGCAACGCACCGCGTGGCTCTCCGTCTATTGAGTACGGCGATGGCGGCGCCATGCGCAGTACCTCAAGCGAGGCACGAAGGTCTTCGTCCGCGGCACGATGCGAAACAACCTCTACACCGACCGAACCGGTCAGACGCGCGTAGACATCAGCGTCAACGCCCGCGAGGTCTACCTCTGCGGCAGCGCCTCGCAGACACAACCCGCGTCGCATCCCACGCAGGCCGCTGCGCAACAGCCCTGCACCCACGCAACCCCAGCCCCAACAAGCCGCCCCGCCCCCATCGGAGGCGAGGATGATTGCCCTTCAACCCACCCCGAATCAATGGAGACAAACAACGAAACGAAAGCCCCAGCCGGCACGAAAGGATTACGGCGGAATACCGCGCGGCCGTGGCCAACCCCAACAACCAAATAGACGTGGTGCGGTTCTCCCGCGACGCGATGGAGCCACCGTGACCTTTCGGATCCGGTTCGGGTACGGCGTTATAACCCCGAATGATTTTTACAGATGATGAATAACCTGCCGGGTATCCGGCCAAATTCGCTGGGGCCCGTAGACCGCCCCCGCCACATCGTCGCCATCGACCCCGACGTGGATCGGTCGGGCGTGGCCTTCCTGCACCTCCTCCCGAGAGCTGCATTGCGAGGCAAAGACGTTCCCCGAACGAGTCGACGCCCCACACGCCACAAAAGCAGGCCACGGACGCCCTCGGAGAATCCTCACCGTCGTCGTCGAGGCCGGATGGCTCAACCGCTCCAACTGGCACACCCACGCCCGCGACAGCCATCGCAGGCCGCCGCCATCGGTCGCTCCGCCGGGCGCAACCACGAGGTGGGCCGTAAGATTGTCGAGATGGCGCGCCACATGGGCATCGAGACCGTCGAGCAGCGCCCCTGCAGAAGTGCTGGCGGGGCTCGACGGCAAGATCACCGCCGCCAAAGAGCTAGCCCAGTTCACGGGCTACACCCGGCGCACCTCCGCAGGACATGCGCGACGCCGCCCTCCTGGCAGGGTCTGCGCCGGCCTGCCCATCACGGCTGAACACTTGACCGCGCCGCGTGG
>BNJS01001184.1_pt1 | contig 20393 bp, 15 predicted proteins | sample 8540461 | NCBI WGS metagenome assembly BNJS01 (sample SAMD00202454, study PRJDB9452) | human saliva metagenome | isolation source: human saliva | place: Japan | reverse complement strand
CTCCAATTTCTTATCCTGTAAGAAAGAGGTAAGTTCTTTTTAGCAAGAGATCTTTTTGCCTTTCCAGTATCTGAAAATAGTTGGTCCAGGGTAAACAACTTACCATCCTCAGTCAAATATACTTTTTCCAAAAGAAGTTTTTCTCTGTCTCCTCTACCTTTGAATTAGACAAATCATAGATTTGCTTGATTATACTGTGTATGGTGATTCCTTTTAAAACTGAATCCTGTTTATCTGTATAATAAAAACAAGGTTATCTTTATCTTCTAATTTTGTTTTTAATATCCTGATTAATCTTCTCTTTTATTGAAGGAATAGACTCATTTCCTTGGAGGGATAATAAACAATAATCTCAGTCTGTCCCTTTTTAAAACTATCCTTCTGACTTCCTTCGTTGAAAAGTTGATTTTTTTCATTTTTAAGAGTTTGGATATTTGCTTCAAAGGTATGTTTTTGGAAAATTTTATAGCCGATTGCACCACCTAGGAGAATCATCGCTAATCCTAAAATTCCTACAAAAACGAGTAAAATACTTCTCTTTTTATCGTGACTACCATTCTTTTTTCTATTTTTCTTCATATTTACATGATATCAAAACCAAGCATTAATTTCAATGATAAACAAGCAATCTCATGACTTTTGAGCAAATCATGACCACCCTCTAACGGGTGGTTTGTCCCAGGGCTATAAGCCCTAATTACCAGCCAGCGCCTAAAGACGCTGGCTTTCACTTTGTTCAAGCCTTATTGCTCTTGACTCGTCACTTGCCTCTCAAAGAGGATTGAGTATTACTTACTACTATCCCTAAAGGGATCCTCATATTCTTTTACACTTAATTTATCTAGTGCTATATCATGCTTTACTCGTTCTCAAATTTTCATACTCGTGAAGAAATTATCCACTGGATAATTTCTTTATTCTTGAATATATTTCTTAATTGTGGCTTCATTGAGTCCAACCGTACTCACATAATAACCTTCCTCCCAGAAATGCTGATTCCCAAACTTGTATTTGAGATTGGCGTGTTTGTCAAACATCATGAGTGCACTTTTCCCTTTTAAATAACCCATGAAACTCGAAACACCTATCCTCGGTGGAATACTTACTAACATATGTACATGGTATGGCATCAAGTGTCCTTCGATAATTTCAACTCCTTTATAACTACACAATCGATGAAATATCTCGCCTAAACTACTTCGATATTGATTATAGATGACTTTTCGTCTATACTTAGGGATGAACACAATGTGATAGAACAGTGCCACTTTGTGTGCGATAAACTATGAGCCTTTTGTGCCATATTTTTCTCCTTTCGCTTTACAATTATCTTGAACACCTTTATTGTATCGCGTTCGGAGTTTTTTTGGTATAACCTTCGACTCGCACCTAACGGAGCGAGACGGACTAATAGTCACATAAGAAAAAAGCTTAGAATGAACTAAGCTTTTTAGAAACGAATCGTCTCACGTGTTTTCTCATAAGAAGATACAAAACGATTTGTAACACCAGGCTCTGCAACTTCCAAAGCTTGCGAAATCTTATCAAATGAAGCATGATAATCAAATTCTTTTTCAAAAATTTCTAATGATTCATTAAAGGCTTCTTGAATTCGTTCATCAAATGAGCGATAACGGTTCGAATACTGTAGCAATTGTTCTGTCAACGTTGCATATTGAACAATATTATAGGTTTCTTCTTCAAGTGCTTCCATATCATTTGTTGTAATTTCAAGAATTCGATTCACTGATTCAACATCAACGAGTTCTTCTTCTAACTCTGACATTAATTCTTCTGTGTTATGACTCGCAGTGAAGAAGATTTTCAAGAAACTTTGTGGAATCCCTGGTAAATTTCTCTTTTCCATATAACGTTTGATCGTATGCAAGCGATTCACATAAACATTTGCTTTTTGACGAGCATTAATGTCATCTTTTTCAACCTGCGCAAGACGTTGACTAACAGAAATCTGCTCATCTTCAATCTCTTTAAGATGGCTTTGAAGAGATTCTAATTTCTCTTCCAAAACAGAATAAGCTTGAGTTGGTTCTGACTGATCTTCAACAACTTCCATCATCGTAGTCTCAAGAGCAGATAAGTCTGCTTGAATACGACGAACATGACTTGCATCTGTTTCTGGCAGAAGATAACTCTGACTCAAACGTTCAAGATCCTGAACAAGGACTTTATTATTTTCCTTTACATGATTGAGATAGGTTGGAAGTGTTGAAAGAAGACTTTCAACAACTTTCTGAGCAGCAATTTCACGAGTAAAAATATCGTAAAGTGAATTAATTTCTTCTTGAATTTGAGTATTTTCATACTCCGCATTATCCAATTCCAATTGACGAATATTTTCTTGATTCTTTTTCAAGGATTCATACAAGAGTTGGAAACGTGACTCGATATCTGTTTCTGTGAAATGGTAATTAGCATCTAATAATTTACGGTAACCTTCTTCCAAATCCACTAACTGATCAGGTAAAGTACTTGTCAGAGTTGTTACAAGACCTGGAACACGGTCAACAATATGTGTTAAAGCAAGAATATGATTTTCAGTAGCATCCAGAATAGCTGCTGCTTCAACTGGGTCTCCCGAAGAATTCAAGGTAACAAATTGAGAGAATTCAGATTGAATGTTTTCCAATTGCTTCTCAATTTCTGGAAGTGCTTGTCCATATTTTTCTGAATCTTCTTCTACAGTATTTTGAAGCGATTCAAACAAATCCAAAGCATGTAAAACACGTCCGCTATTTTTAGACTCTTGTTTTTCAAGTTCAGATAAGGCATTACGAATTGATGTAATATCTTCTTCAATCAAATCAATTTGACTTTCAATTTGATCAATCTTATGTGTTGCTTTAAAGAAACGGAAAGAATTATTATAACTTTCTGCTTCGAAGATGTTATTTTCAATATCAGCGAACGAATTCAAAGATAAGTCTACCCATTTTTGATTCCATTCACGAAAGGCCACTTGGCTTTGACCAATCAAATGCATATTTTTTACTGCTTCGACCTCATCATTAACAGGAAGATTATAGAGCTGTTCTTTTCTTTCTTCAAGACCTGTTAATCTACTTACGTTTCGCTTGCGTAGAAAAATAGCTGCCACATAAGCCAGAATCAAAATGACTGCAATCGCAACCATTAGATAAATTAGTTGTCCATTAGACATATTAAACTCCTTTTATACTAGAAACAATCGTAATGATTATATCATATTTTTTAAACCATGGGAACCATTTCCCATTTTTTAGACGTCAAGTGTACTATAGACAGCATTTTCTTCAATAAACTCACGACGAGGTTCTACTCTATCCCCCATCAACATATCAAAGATTTTATCTGCTTCTGCGGCATCATCCACAGAAACTCTAGCCATTAAGCGGTGTTCTGGATCCATGGTTGTTTCCCACAATTGGTGGTCGTCCATTTCACCTAAGACCTTTATAACGCTGAATAGTTGGTTTAGCACGACCTTCACTGTGGCGAGCTAAGGCTTCTTGGAGTTTAATTTCTTGATCTGCTCCTGGCTGGATATATTCTTTAATCTCGCTTCCAACCTTGACACCATAGATTGGCGGTTGGGCAATATAAACATAACCAGCTTCTAGAATTGGTTTCATATAACGATAAATCAAGGTTAAAAGAAGGGTACGAATGTGGGCTCCATCGACATCGGCATCGGTCATCAAAACGAGTTTTTGGTAACGGGCTTTTGAAACATCAAATTCTGCGCCAAATCCTGTTCCCATCGCTGTGAAAAGACTACGAATTTCTTCATTAGCAAGAATCTTATCCATACTTGCCTTTTCAACGTTCAAAATCTTACCGCGAATCGGAAGGATTGCCTGAAATTCACGGTTACGACCAGATTTGGCTGATCCACCAGCTGAGTCTCCTTCGACGATGAAGAGTTCTGTTTCAGCAGGATTGTTAGAAGAACAGTCTGCTAGTTTACCTGGAAGGTTGGAAATTTCCAAACCAGATTTTTTACGAGTGACTTCACGCGCACGCTTGGCAGCCACACGAGCCTTAGCAGCCAAAATCCCTTTTTCCACAATACGTTTAGCAATCTGAGGATTTTCCATGAGGAAATCAGAGAAGGCATCACTGAAGAGGCGATTGGTAATCTTGACCACTTCGCTATTCCCCAATTTGGTCTTGGTTTGTCCTTCAAACTGTGGATTTGGGTGTTTAACTGAGATAACTGCAGTTAATCCTTCACGGACATCTTCTCCTGTTAAGTTGTCTTCATTGTCTTTCAGTAACTTATTCTTACGAGCATAATCGTTGATAACACGTGTCAAGGCTGTACGGAAACCTTGTTCATGCGTTCCACCTTCATGGGTATGAATATTGTTGGCAAAACTCATGACATTTTCATGGTAACCCGTTGTGTACTGCATGGCTACTTCAACTGTGATATCATCCATCTCACCATCTGTGTAGATTGGTGTATCAAAGATTACATCCTTGTTCTCATTGATATATTCAACGTAACTAGCAATCCCACCTTCATAATGGTAATGCTTGGTTTGTTCCAAACCTTCGCGCTTATCAGTGATAGAAATTTGAAGACCGCGATTTAGAAAGGCCAACTCTTGGATGCGCTTGTTTAATTTATCAAAATCAAAGGTTGTTGTTTCCGTAAAGATTTCTGGATCCGGTGTGAAGTGAACTGTTGTTCCAGTCTTATCCGTATCTCCAACCACCTCAAGGTCTGCGACAACATGACCACGACGGTACTCTTGGTAATGAATCTTCCCATTTTTGTGGACATGAACGTCTAGTTGAGTGGATAGGGCATTAACTACTGAAGACCCCACTCCGTGAAGACCACCTGAAACCTTGTATCCGCCACCGCCAAACTTTCCTCCAGCGTGAAGGACAGTAAAGACGGTCTCAACGGCAGGTCGACCTGTTTTTTCCTGAATATCGACTGGGATACCACGCCCATCATCGACAACAGTAATCGAATCATCTGGCTCAATAAAGACTTGAATATGGCTGGCAAATCCTGCCAAGGCCTCGTCGATTGAGTTATCAACGATTTCCCAGACTAGATGGTGAAGACCTTCTTTTGATGTTGACCCGATATACATCCCTGGACGCATACGAACAGCCTCTAAGCCCTCTAAAACTTGAATTTGACTGGCATCATAATCTTGTGCCTGCAGATTTTTGATTTCTTCTGTCATCTTATTCCTTTTTCTTACATGTCTAATACTTGTCTTAAATTCACGATACTGGTAAACAAGTGGGTAGCTAGTCCCAGCAGCTTGCCCTGCTTCGATATCAATCGGCCGATCACCAATGACAAGACCAGAGCTAATCTGATACTTTTCTCTTAAATAAATCATGGACTCAGGATCTGGTTTTCTCTTAAAGCCTGAATTAGAAGTAACCACTTCTGTAAAATAAGCTGCTATAGAGGTTTTTTCTAAAATTTCCAAGACTTGATTATTTCGGTGAGAAACCAAAAAATGACGCCCACCTTGATTTGAAATGTCTTCCAATAAGTCAGAAACTCCATCAAATAAAATCGGATGTTCTAGCTCTCTGGCTTCATTTTCCTTGTACTTTTCTAAAAAATGCTCTAAGTTGGGAGCGAATGTTTCAATCGCAAAATCAGTAGAAACCTTTAAAGCTTGATAAACACTGTCATGGTACTGTGTGATGCCATACAGCGCTAAAGTTTCAACAAATGCAGCTGTTGAAGTTTCATAATTATCTAGTAAAGTTCCACCTAAATCCCAGATGTAATCGTGATATTTCATAGCTTTCATTATACCATTTTTTCATTAAAAAAGCGATGATTTCCCTGAGTTTTCCACATAAAAAAACGAGATTTGACTCCCGTTTTACTGATTTTTACCAAAGACATCTCGATAGAGCATGCTGTTCGTAAACTTTCAGCATCTCCTCCTAATTGCTCTACCAATTCATAGGCAAAGGCAAGTGCTGTTGACGGTCCTCGACTGGTTGTTAGATTGACCATCCACAACTACTGTTTGCTTTTGATAAATTGACCATCAAGTAATTTGCTCCTGAACTCCGTCATAACAAGTATACTGCTTGTCTTTTCAGGACACCTGCTTGATTGAAGAGCGATTGGGGCTGCACAAATGGCAGCAGTTTTTCTTTCCATCTTGGTCAAAGGCTTTGCAATCTGTGAAATCGAGGGACTGGATTATCACGTAGGTGAGCTGAACCAGGCATACCACCTGGAAGAACTACCATAGTCATAGTCGGACAAATCACCATCAAAGATACGGTCAGCTTTTACTTGAATGTCATGTGACCCTGTCACCTGCTCTTCAAATCCTACCATATCACAAGAAATGTTTGCTCGACGCAAGACATCGACTACTGTCAAGGCTTCAATTTCTTCAAAACCCTGGGCTAAAATAACTGCTACTGTTGCCATAGTGGCCTCCTTATTTGATTTGTTTTAGGACGACTTTCTTTCGTTTGAATGGAACTTTTCCACTTTTCTCTTCTGCTAGATTGGTCTGGTAACTCATAGACAAGAGGAGACCGACACCGATGAGGTTACTAATAATTGCGGATCCACCTTGAGAAATAAATGGTAGAGGAATCCCTGTCAAAGGAAGTAAGCCTGTCACAGCGCCGATATTTTCAAAGATATGGAAGAGCAACATCATGATAAAACCAGTCGAAATATAGGTGTAGAACTGGTTGTTTGACTTAAGTGTAATCTTCAACATCCGATAAATAAGAAGCAAGTACAGGGCAACCACAAAGACCGAACCAATAAAGCCAAAGTCTTCAGCAATCACCGTAAAAATCATATCACTCTCACGTACTGGAATGAGGAGATTGGACACATTGAAACCTTGTCCAAACAAGCCACCACTTCCAATCGCAATTTGTCCCTGCGCCTGTTGGTATGTCGTTGTTTGCGCAAAGTCAAAGGGATTGAGCCAAGCCAAGATACGGTTAATCTGGTAAGTTGGCATCCCAATCTGATGCAAGAAGGCACGTCCATCCTTGCTTATAAAGATGGCCATAAATCCTACAACTGCAGTCACCCCTGTCGCAAAAACCGGAATGATGATCTTCCACGAAACACCTGAAAGGAGGACCATACCGGAAAAAATAGCTACAAAGACCAAGGCCGTCCCCAAGTCACTTTGTAGGGCTAAGAGGATCAAGACTGGTATGGTAAAGGCGATCATCCAACCAATCAATAAGAAATCCAAGGGAATAGTCCGTCGCCATTCCTTGTGTTTTTGAGTGAATCTTACAATGGCTCGAGCCAACATCAAGATATAGGAAATCTTCATGAATTCCGATGGCTGGAAAAGTGTCGTTCCACCAATCGATACCCAGTTCTTGGCACCTGTTGACGCTACAAGATTTGGATTGTAGAAAACAAGAGGTAGGACCATCAAAGCTAGCCCTAGACCATAAAGATAGGGAGTCACCTTCCATAAAAACTCGGTATTAAAGAACATGACCACAAATCCAATGACAAGCCCCAAGGCAATCCAAGCGATTTGCTGACCTAGAATTGGTAATACATTATTTGGATAGTCATGACTAACTGCTATATAAATGGCCACTACTCCAATCACCAGTAAACAAAACACTGGTAGGAGGAGGCTATAATCGACTCGAGAGTCGAAGGAACGTTTCATATTTTTTACCTTTTCTCTTTCTTGGATTTTTCTTTCATTCTATTGCGACGAGATTGGAGAAAATCAGCTACAGCAGGCTCTAGCTGTTCTCTAGCAAGGACCTGAATAGCCCTTTCTTTTGACAAGGCCTGGGCGATTTGTTTGCCGTAACGCTTGCTGACGACACGACTGTCTAAGATAACAGCAACCGAACCTTGGTCAGATCTTCTAACAGTGCGGCCCAGAGCTTGTTTTAGCCGAATGATCGCCATCGGTAACTGATAATCATAGAAAGGATTTTTCCCTTCTTGACGCAGTTCCTGGTTTAATTTTTTGGTTAAAGGTTCTTGGGGATTTTGGAAAGGCAATCTCGGAATCACTTGGATCACGCAAGGATGGGTTGAAAAATCAACCCCTTCCCAGAAACTACCTGTTCCAAGCAAGATCTGGCGTTCACCTTTTTCAAAACGTTTTTTTAGTTGGCTTGGTTCCCCATTTTTTTATACTGAGCTAGATGCGGTTGGTCTAGCAGGTCCGAAACTGCCAGCAACATTTCTTTTGAGGTAAACAAGACCAATAAGGGTTCTTGAAAGGCTTGTAAGCTTCGAATGACAGAAGCCACTTCACTAGCATAGTCAACAGGTGAAACTTCGGTAACGAGAGGAAAGTCATCAATTAGATAGACTTCTTGTTGTTCCTGCTTTGCTACATCAAGCTCTAACAAGTGGAGCATCTGAAATCCCAATAAATCTGCTAAAGGAAACCCGATTGCTAATTTCAAGAGTGGCCGATACTCCTAGGAGCCTACAATCTTCTGGAAATAGGTCTGCTAGTATAAAGCGGCCTTTTTTACTTGAACAAATCAAGATATCCTTGCTCGATTTTTCTGCTGTAGCAAGCCAAAATTCACGGTCCGACGTGAAAAAGTTTGCTAGCTCTCTATACTCTGGGAGAGCTAACTCCGAAAAATGCTGGCGCAAGTGTTCGAGAGAATCCAACCACTTTCCATCCTTAAGACCTGACTGATAGTGCTCCATCAAGTAACGACATTCAAAGCCAATACTCTCAAGCAAGCGTTTCTGAACCAAATCTTCCTCTGTCTCCAAGGACTTATCAATCTGGGTTACAAGTTCCTCAAGGCGATAAGCCTGCTGGGCTAGATTTTCAAGGGCTAGCAGCATTTTTTGAGCTTCATCCAAGATCACCAAACGGTTGTCGACAAACTCTGGATTGTCTTCCAAACGAGTGACCAGATAGGCATGATTGGTCAGAAGAACACGACTGGTTTTTGCCTTTTCCTGCCCTCGTTTCCAAAAATCCTCTGTAGCAAATAAACTTTTCTTTGAAAGCTTACCATCGTGGACTAGTTCCGGCAGAAAGTGCTGGTAGCGATAAAGCTGCCCGATTTCGTCCAAGTCGCCAGTCTCTGTCTCTGTTAGCCAGATGAGCAGTTGCATTTTAAAGCGTGTGAAAAGGCGATTGGACTCCAGTCGATGGAGAACTCGGTGAAAGGCATCCAGTTTTAAATAATTTTGAGGCCCCTTGAGACTATGAATTTCCAGATGGAAGACCTCTTTTAAGCGCTGACCTTCTTCTTGCATGATTTGATTTTGAAGAATTTTGGTCGGAACACTCACTAGGATACCTGCTTGACTCTCCAAGTTCAAAGCTGGGAGGAGATAACCATAAGTCTTGCCCAGTCCCGTTTGGGCTTGGATAAAGGAAGTCTGGTGTTCTTCCAATAATTGCTCAATCTTCTCCGCAAATTCCAACTGTTGCGGACGCTCCTCCAGCCCCAATAAAGAAATGTTTTTAGCAAAGTCTTTGGATAACTTTCGTGGGACTAAGGCTTTGCTTTCCTTTCTGAGGAAAAGCCCATGAAGTTCCATCAAGTCGGGCGAAGATAAGAGAGATTGTTGCTGATAGACCTCCTCAATCACCAGATAACTTTCATAGAGAAGGTTGTCTGCAAGGTTTAATAAGCTTTCTAAGAGCCCTTTAGGTAGCTCAAAGAGTTTTTGACGCATGTAAAGCAAGAGTTCTGCTGTTGCCTGAGCATCAGACAGGGCAGTATGGGCATGTTCTAGTTCAATACCCAACTCTTGACAAAGGATACCTAGATTGTATTTCTCAAACTGAGGATACAGAACCTGGGCAAGCTCAACTGTATCCACCCGCGGTGTACGCAATTCATATCCTTCCAAAAAGAGGAATTCTGCAAGAAGATTAGCATCAAACTGTACATTGTGCGCAACAAAAATACCGTCCTTAACCAATTCAAAAATTTTTCCGGCCACCTGAGAAAACTCTGGTGCCGCAGCCAAACGCTGATCGGTCAGACCCGTTAATTCTTTGATATGAGAATCCAAGGGTTCATGGGGATTGACATCAGTCGCATACTGATCGATGATTTCACCATTCTCAATCACCACAATGCCTACTTGAATAATTTTTGCCTTGCTTCCGGTGCTGGTCGCCTCTAAATCAACGACCACATACCGATCATTTCTTGCATTCATCATTAAAAATTATATCAAAAAAAGCATGATTTGACACCCCTCAACTTTGATAACAATCTCGCTTTCCTTGCGAGTTTGAGTAAAAATCAAGACCTTAAAAGAGAGAATTTCACGCAAGTTCAGCAGTTGGTCGCTGGTTTTGAGGTATTTAAAAACCTTATCAACAAAGCTTCATCAACATAAAAAGACAACCAAGATATTAGCTGCCTTTTTGAGATATTTTTTTCATTGTTTTTGGGAGTAGCTTGCTAATTTCTGTTGGCAAGACAAGGTAGTTTTCTTGAGCTAGTTCTTGCGCAATAGCTGAATGAAGATAGGTCGCTACCACCACTCTCTCATAGAGACTGGCTTGGTGAAACTGACCTGTAAATCCTGCAATCATCCCAGCAAGTGTATCTCCCATTCCACCAGTTGCTTGATAGGGACCTCCAACCTGTAACTGATAATATTCAGGCTGACCAGCTTTCCAGATACGAGTTGCTGGCCCCTTCTCGACTAGAATCGTTTCTTGAGGAAAAGCTGAAAGAGCCCTAGCAGTCGTCTCTGTATTTTGATGGTCAAGAACTATACCAGACAGTCTTTCCCATTCCTTTTGGTGGGGAGTTAGGATGAGCTGACTAGATGGGAATGGAAAATGAGCTTTTGCTAAGATGCCCAAAGCGCCGCCATCTGCAATCAAAATCTGGTCTTTTCTAAGGCTGTCAAAGACTCGTTTTACGAGTTCTTCTCCAAATGCATCCTCTCGCAAACCCGGACCTAACAAGACAACTTCTGCCTTTTCCAACTGCTCTTTTAACAATCGCTGGTCTTGAAGAGAAAATGCCATGGCCTCAGGTAAATGACTGTGCAGAGCTGGGATATTCTCCTGATCCGTCCCGACAGTCACCAAACCAGCCCCACTTTTAACAGCTGCAATGGCTGACATGATGATAGCTCCCCCATAAGGATAGGTCCCTCCCAGCAAGAGCAGACGACCGTAATCTCCCTTATGACTGTGACGACAACGTTCAATAATGACTTTTTCTAATAAAGCTTGATCAATCACTTTCATCGTTTTTTCCCTCTCTATTCATTATACTATAAAGTCTATACACCTTGCATCTTGAACATAAATCTATTCGTTCATATAGAAAAAGAGGGGACAAAGCCCCTCTACTCTCCTTTCGTCCAAACACGAAAGTAATCGATTCATTTTTTATCTTCTACTAATCTGGTATTAAATGAACAGACTAATCCTCTTTGCGTTTTGCAGTTAATAAAGCTGCTGACAAGGCCAAGGTAACACCTGCCAAGAAAACAGCTGTTTCTGACTGTTTTTCACCAGTTTCTGGCAATCTCTTGTCTTCCTTGGCAACTTGAACTGGTGTTTCTGGGGTCTGAGCTTTTTCTAACGAACTTAGTTTAAACTCTGGTTTTTCTACTGTCGGTGCTGGTTGATTACCTACTGTAGCTAGAATACCACGGTACTCTGGAAGTTTATGTTCTAGAGCCATTACAGCATTAACGCCACCCTTAAATTCAGGTTTCTCAACACTTGGTACTGCTTGATCTCCTACTGTGGCTAGAATTCCTGTGTATTCTGGAACTTCATTTACTGCTGCTTCTACAAAGTTAGCACCTCCTTTGAATTCTGGAACTTCATTGACTGGAGCAGGCTCCTCGCCTTTACTACTTGAAATAGATGCTTTCACTCCTACTTCAACAATGCGATCCTGAGCCTTTCTTTCTTCAGAATGAACAAGACTTCTAGTAGTACCCAAAACTTGAATATAGTCAACTTTTTCTCCATCTTGTCCTTCAGAAACGATACGACGTTGACCTTGAGCAAGTTCAGGGTTTTCACGAATAACTTCTTTAAACGGAAGCGGAGTCTTTTCAATTTCCAAACTTGGAGTTTCTGCTACTAAGTTCTTAACGCCTTCTGTTGGTGTTGTTTGGAAGGTAGACTTAAAGTGTAAACGATATTCTTTCACCAGATTTCCATCTTTGGAAACAAGACGAACCAGTGTTGGAAGATTGGCATTTCCAGAATCCACAACTGTAACTACTCCATGTCCACTAGTTGTTGCAGTGACTTTTGGTTTTGAACCCATTGTTGTTAGAGTGTAATCTGTCACATTTGGATCAAAGTTTTCCAATGCTTTTCCGTCAATCGAAATAGTCGCTGATGGTGCTTCCACTTCTGCTCCCTTGCCTGCAGAGTAGGCTGTAAATTCTACAAGTGCAAGACCATTGGTAGTAGCCTTACGAGTCATGCGAGCACGAATTGCTGTCGTTTGAACCGGATCAAAATTAAACTCGATTGGTTTACCAGCTACTAATTCTCCAGAAGCTTTGTAAGGAATAGGTGCCCAATTTTCTGCCTTGTTGAATGGATGGTCAGCATTTTCTTCATAACGAGAAATCGTACTTGGTTCTGTAAAGGCAGGGCCAATATATCTTTCTAGAACCATTTTCTCTGGGGCATCTGTTCCACTATCTTTAAAGAACTGAATAGCTACTTTTCCAATAGATTGGGTGGCAATTTTACCGTCCTTCTTAAAGAGTAGTCCGACAGAAGTTTCTTCATTTTTCGGAGTACGAGACCAGTTTGTCCAACGTCCATCTTCATTGTATTTTCCATCATTGATATAGAAAATTCGATCATGTGAAGCTGCTTGTGTATCGTTCGTTGTCGAAGCAAAGGCTTTAGAATCCGTTTCATTGTTGCTTGGATTTTCTGAAATGACTTGATTTCCTTTAGAAACAACTGTCACCTGCATTTTAGTCGTTAGATTTGTACCAATGACATGACCGGTAATTTCAAATGTTCCCTCATGCTCTGTTGCATGTTCAGGAATAGCATCCCATTTCACTGCCAGTTTATCTGTAGTCCAAGTAGTTGAAGTTGGGTAATAAACAGTGACTTCTGAAGGAAGTTGAAGAGCATCTCCAACATTCAAGATTTTAGCACTGTTTTCTGCAGCAAGAGGTTGACTAGTTTCTCTCTCATCATTGCGGAAAATTCGATATTCTTTCAACACCGTACCATCTTCTGCTTTCAAGATGAGACGTGTTGCACCTTTTGGACTTGTTGCAGGAACAACTGTTACCAAACCATTATTGCTAGCTGTTGCTGTGATTTCTTTGCTAGATTGAGGAATATAGTAATCTGTCTTAGATGGATTAAAATGTTCAAGATCCTTGCCATCTACCTTGATAGAAATCTCTGAACTTGTTTCACTTAAGACCTTGTTTCCAAGCACAGTTAGCTCTGTCAGACCAACACCTGATGTTCCATCTGCTTTCTTCATTCGAATACGAACAGCGTAGGTTTCGACCTTGTCAAATGTGAAGTGATTGGTTTGAGTTGCAGACAGCTGACTTGGAGCATGTAAGTTTTCAACTGCTTTCCAATTGTCTGGATTATTAAATGGATGATTGCTATCTCGTTGCGCATGACTGACATCACTTGGTAAATCTGGAATTTCTTTACCTACATAATATTCAACTACATATTCTTTTGGAAGACCAATTGCTCCATCAGTATAGAAATCAACCGACAAATTGTTGACAAAACGCTTCGTCAAGTCTCCTGAATTACCAAATAAGATAGAAGCCCAGTCATTATCAGTATTTGTTCTCCAAGTAGTCCATCTATTTAGCATCTGATGGCGTTCTTGATACAGTCAAATCGTTCAAGGTGTTGGCTGTGTCATCTCCTCCTGTATTGGATACAATGGCAGCTGGTAATTGTGAACCTGTCCATTGTTTAGAGATATTATTTCCAGCAACCACTTGACTAGATACTCGAACATGAGCTTTAGTTGTCAGATTGCTACCTACTAAACGACCATTGATTTCATAGACCCCTTCAGTTTGACTAAAGTTGGCTGGAACCTGATCCCAAACAACATCTTTGTAGATAGTTGTTCCGTTAGAATGGTAAGCCCGGACATTGGCTGGCAATTGAACCGTCTCACCCTTAGGTACTGTGAGACTGATTTCCTCTGCAACTTGCAATCCTTCAACCGTTACAGTCGCTTGAGCTTCAATATCTGTGCCTTCCACATGTCCTTTAAGCGTAAAGCTATGATAGTGCCCCAACTCTTTTTCATCTACCTTATCCCAAGCTACAGATACTTTGCGTGGCAAGCCCTTATCAAATTCTGCTCCAACTTCTTTAGGTAGATTCGGTTGCTGATTGATATCTGTAGAAACAGACACAGGATGAAGTTTCACAATCTTCTTGCTGACTTTATTTTCTTTAATCACCACTTCAGTGGTTACAGATTCTGTTTTCTCTGTTTGATTATCGATTCGAGGTGTCAAAGTCACTCTTCCCTTAGTATAGAGCAATAGATTCTGACCATTCACCTCAAGATGTCCCCCATCAGATGATTTAGCTTCTAAGTGAATATCTGAAGCCGAAAACTCTGTTTGTGAACCATCCTCATAACGACCAATGACGTGATAAGTTAATACTTGATCTTCAGTGGCAGTTTCTTTTCCTTCTACAACCACTTCCAAACGTTTCAAAGCAGGAGCTTCCTTCACAAACTGAATTAAGTAAGTTTGAACCAAGTCACCCTTTTGGTCACTCAAGAAGAGAGAAGCCTGATAACCATTATCAGCAGAAGCTTGCTGAACAGTTACTTGATATCCGGTAGTCTGAGCTCCAACACTTGGAATAGTTGCAGTGTAAGGAAGGGATACACGGTAATAGGTCTTGCCAGACTCAAAATTCTCAAGAGCTTTATCCCCAACAGTAAGTCCTGTAATGCTACTTGTTGTTTCCTTACTACTTGCGATAAAGGTTGCAGTCACTTCACGGTCGTCATCTACCAATTTACCAGTAGCCTCCGTACGTCCACCTTCCTTGTTCAAAGCAGCAGGGTCTTTCAAGGTCCAAGAAACAACATCAGTATCAATCAAGCTACCATCTGTCAGAACAGCTGTGACCGTTTTATCCAAATCAGCCGCATTCGTTCCAACTGGGACTGTAGCAACTTTTGGTAACCATCTATCTAAAGCAATCACTTTAACAAGTGCCTCAGCTTTAGTTTCTAAACCTTCTACACGTCCAGATACTTTTTTCTCACCTGCGCTTGTAAGCAAGTCAGATGGCATTTCCCAAGTTACAGTCTTTTCCTCAACACTACCGTCACTATAAATAGCTGTTACTGTTTGAGGTAATTCAGGATTTGTCGTCACATCAGTTGTTGCTTTTACAGGAGCAAAGGCTACAAAGTGACGATTTTCTTTCTTACCAGACACCGTTGCGACCGTTGCGCTATCAGATGTCAAACCAGCAGAATCTGCATAAAGAGTAAATTTACCTTCTTTTTCTGTTGATTTTACAATGACAACTCCTCTACCATTGAAAGCACGTCTTTGCCATGTTCCATCTGCTTGAGCTTTGTAGCGCTCACGACTAGCTTGTTCTCCATTATCCACACCAACAATCTGTCCCTGACCATGAAGATTGAAATGAACAAGATTATTCGCTGTCGGAACCACATTCCCTTCGCTATCAACAATTTCGTAATGGATGTAGGATAGGTCTTTTCCATCTGCAGTGATAACATGCTCTTCTTTAGTCAGACGAACCCTTGCTGGCTCCCCAGCAGTTGTCACACTATCACGCGCAATTTCGTTGCCATTTTCATCTCGAGCAATCGCAGTCAGTGTGCCTGGTTGGTATTTCACAAGCCACTCAAGATACAATTCACTTGGTTTAGCTCCCTCATGATATGGACGTCCATCTTCTGTCCTTTTCTTAGTAAATTCCTTTTTACCAAGCGACTCTCCATTTAAGAACAATTCGACGCTTGCAGCATTTGAGAAGGTACGAACCGGAACCTTTCCATCAACCAGCATCTTACGATCCTTAAGGGTCTCTTCAGTCCAGTTCCAATGTGGTAAAATGCGAACAGTTGGCTTTTCTTTAGCACTATACCATACACTACGGTAAAGGTAAAAATCATTCTTCGGTAAACCAGCCGTATCGATGATACCAAAGTAAGAACTTTTTACAGGTGTATTATCTTGGTTATGCCATGGAGTTGGTTCACCGATGTAGTCAATTCCTGTCCAGATAAATTGTCCAGCATAGCCAGCACGATCACGGTCAAAAGTCCATGATTCAGTAGCTGTTCTTCCCCATCCAACACGGTCATTACCATAGTCAGATTGTTCATAGTGACGATTTGGACGGTTATCATGTCCAAGGATTTGAGCAGGATTGTAATAAGAATCACGCGTTCTAGTAGCTGAAGAAGTTTCAGAACCATAAATGAGCCAGTCTGGATGAGCACTACGAACCGCATCATAAAAACGTTCACCATAGTTCATCCCCACAGCATCCATGATTTCTGCAAGTTTCAAGAAATCACCTGTCGCTGCACGACTAAATTTGTTTTCACCCATGGTGACATAACGTTCAGTATCAATCGCTTTGATAACTGCCTTCAGACGCTTAGCAGTTTCGATAGAACGAGGACTACCATTTGCCTCTTCTACCTCATTTCCAAGAGACCACATGACGATAGACGGGTTGTTCTTATCACGTTCTACCATTGTTCTAAGATCAAAATCAGACCACTTCTCACCCTTTTTAGCTTCAGGATGGGTTGCATCTTGATCAAAGAACCGTCCATAGTCGTAAGTCTTCTTGCCACCATACCAAGTATCAAAAGCTTCCTCTTGAACCAAAAGACCTAAGCTAGCCGCAGCATCAAGCAACTGAGGGCTAGCTGGATTGTGGGTTGTTCGAATAGAGTTAACCCCCATATCTTTCAAGAGTTTTAATTTACGATAAGTAGCCTTATAATTCTCTTCTGCACCCAAGGCTCCATTGTCATGGTGAATACTTACTCCGTGGAATTTCATGCGTTCACCATTCAGAGAGAAACCATCCTTAGCAGTCCAATTAAAATAGCGGTAACCAAATGTATCTTCTGTTACATCAACTAGTTGACCTTCTTTATAAACCTTTGTTTTCAGCACATACAGTTGAGGATGATAACTTTTTGTCGTCCAAAGAGTTGGTTTATTAACTAGGATTGTTTGTCTGAAATCTGCAACTTCATTTTCTGCTAAATTCTTCGTTTCAGAGCGCACTAATTCTGAAACAACCTTACCTTCCTTAGTAAAAATTTGTTGTTCCACAAAGACTTTAGCAGCCTTCTTATCCGTATTTTTAATCTTACTTTGAACCTGTGTTTCAACATTCCCTTCTTTTTGCTCAGCAAGTTTTGGAGTAGTGATATGATTACCATTTTCGGCAACATGGACTTTATCACGATAACTAAGGGTTACATCACGATAAATCCCACTTCCTGAATACCAACGACTGCTTGGTTGCTTATTGGTCACTTGAACAGTAATTGAATTTTCACTACCATCCTTGTTTAAAAATTCTGTAATATCATATGAAAAATGATTATAGCCACTTGGATAATGTCCTACAAATTTACCATTTACATAGACCTTTGAATCCATGTAAACCCCATCAAAATTGATACGAACATCCTTATTCTTGTCTGCTTCATTTAATGTGAAAGTCTTACGATACCAAGCTGTTCCACCATTTAACTGGCCACCTTCATTACGTGCGGGAGACTTGTGATCGAAGTCAAAATAAATACTCCAATCATGAGGAAGATTCAATTTAGACCAATCATGAACATCCACATCTTTTTTTGAAAAAAATCTCCTTGGGCATTTAGTTTAAAAATACCAATCTTTATTAAAAATCTTGTTTTCGCTCCGATAATAGCTGCTTCTCTTTTTCAACATCCGCTTTACTTGGCTCTTTAGAAAGCGCTTGCGTTTTTTTCAGAAGAAGGTTTGCTCTCTGTATCTGCTTTTTACCTGGTCGTTTCCGGAAGTTTTTTTAGAATCCTCTTTCAGTTCTGTTCCAGCTGTTGCTGCAGATTCAATAGGCTTTGGATTTGTCTCTTCAGGTTTCTGTTTGTTCTCAGCTTTGTTTCCTTCTTCTTTGTTTGGAGTTTCCACTTTAGGTCTAGCCAATTCATGACTACCCTCATTAGCAGGTCTAGTAGGTTCCGTATCCTTAGTCACTTTGTCTTCTGTCGAATCAGCTTTTGGTTTTACAAACTCACGCCCACCATTCTCATCAGCCTTTGCGATTGCAGCTGCCACATCATCGGGAAGCTTATCTAAAGGCTGAGCTTGATGAACAGTTGTTTCTTCTGTTTGAGTATTGGATGAAGCCACCTCCTCAGCTTGTACAGCTGAAATACCAAATATACTGGCCCCAATCATTACAGATGCTGCACCTATTGCAAATTTACGAATGCTATAATGACAACGTTTATCAAAAAGTCTTTTGTTCATTAAAATCCTCATTTCTTTTTCTTGATACAAAGTAAGCGTTTACTTTATTTTAAAAAATAACCTCCTTCTGAATACACAAACAAGTACCAAGTTCGATAATATATTTTATATATTAAATATATCAAAATACACCTAAAATTGCAATCACTTTCATCGTTTTTCCTCAACTATCCTTTATCTGATTGTTTTAAAACAACTTGATAGACTTTCTTAGTCCACTCTTCTAAGTCTTCTCCAGCATAGTCAAGATAATGCACCCTATCTAGTAATCGACTTGGAATAATATTTTCAAATCGGCTCTTATTATGAGTTGGAATAATGCAAATATACAACTCACTTAATAAATTAAGCATGTCCTTAACTTTTGCAACATGGTAACCATCAAAAATATAACCAGGAACTTTAATCAAATCTGTATAGATAAAATGAAAACTTACTCCAGGAATAAACTTATCTTGTAATTCTTTCTCTGAAGGAGCTCGACCTAATAAACGCTCCATCGCCAATCGATAACCAGAACTTGTATTTGACCATCCTAACATGACATAGTCAAAATAATCTTTCGGATCAGATGCAGCATTTCGACTATCCAAAACCAACTCCTCAGCATCTCGACCAAAGGCTTTCACAGCAGATAAGAGCTGACCTGTTTTAAAAATAGAAATCGCTGCATCTATAGTCGTAGTATGGCTACAGTAGTCTGAAGTCACTAACCTCTTATGTAGATCATAAGTCGAGGCTACTCTTTTATCTGTAGGGGTAAATGGTGGCAGAAAAGGATGCTGACAGATGTAATCTAAAATCTCTTTTTTTAAACAAGAATCAGTACACTCGATACTTGTTTGACGTTTATGAAGTTTTTCGTAAGCTATAAATTTAGCAATTTTTTCTAATTCCCACTCTTGAATATTTGGATAATCAATTAGTGCTAAGTGATATATTCCATCCCATTGCAAACTATATTCTCCATTATAAATTTTTAAAATCATCTAATCACCTCACTCCATTATACTACAAAAGGAGGGGCAAACCTCCTTCTACACTATTTTCCCTTAAATTCCGCAAAAGTCTGTAAGATTTTAGCTGCCACTGCTGGAGAAGGTTCTCCTTTTTGCTCTACCGTGTCATCTGCATATGGACTAAGACCAGCAAAATCGCCTATCCGGACAGAGTAGAGAGATGTTTTAAAGAGCTCAATATCGTTTTGGTCATTGCCAAAAGCAATAAAGTTCTCCCCACATAACTTTTCAACAGTTGTCGCCTTATGAGTGTCCAAGGGGTTGACATAAAGGCACTTTTCATGCGCATGGTAGGACAGATGAGCCTGCCCCAGTCTTTCTAACTGACCAAGCAGGTCATCAAGCAAATCCTCATGGTCTCCCATATAAACGACCACCTTAATCGGAGTCCCCAAGTCCTCGAGTTTCTGATGGCGAGCTACCTTTAGGGGATCCACACTAGAGATAAATGGAATCTTCTCCACAATCTGACCACTATAGTCAAAGCAATCATCTGCAAAGAAAGGGAGATTATAGGTCTGGCAATAATCCACTAGCGCCTGATAAACTCTAGCATCGAGATTCCTTTCAAAGATAGCCTGCCCCAGATGATAGGCTACGCCACCATTCAATCCTATGACCAAGCGCTGACTGAGTTTAGGGCCTAATAAACCCAAGCAATCCCGATAAGAGCGGGCTGAGGCAAATACAAGCTCATGCCCATAATCTTCAGCCTTTAAAGAACCTGCTTAATCTCTTCATCTATGGTCATATAGTCAAAAGACAGCGTCCCATCCAGATCAAATACGAATTTCATTTTCCTAGTCCTTGTTCAGTGTACGAAGCGCTGCCTGATAGGTTTGTTCCATGAGCATGGTAATGGTCATAGG
>BNJS01001306.1_pt1 | contig 20402 bp, 34 predicted proteins | sample 8540461 | NCBI WGS metagenome assembly BNJS01 (sample SAMD00202454, study PRJDB9452) | human saliva metagenome | isolation source: human saliva | place: Japan | reverse complement strand
TTCGTTGCTCCAGTTCTGGATCCGCTGTCCTGACACCATAACGTAGCCGGGGTCGAAGAAGACCTGACTGGCGTACCCATGCCTGAGTGCTGCGCCGCCTGCAATAACTGCTCTTTGAACGTGGGAGCCCGGGCTCTGTAGGATGAAGGAGACGGCACGGTTCTTCCAATTCTCCGTGGATACCCCAGAAGCGGTTGGGGTTATAGAGGGCGCGAGTTATGGCGAGAATCTCGCCCGTCTTTTGGATTCAAGGACAATCGCCGTGATGGAGTCAGGTTGTTCTCTCGCCATCGCGCGGAGTCGAGTTCCTGCCGGACCCGCGAACCGAATCGTGCTGTCGATGGTCAGTGACACGGTCTTGCAGTAGTCGCTGCCGTGACGCGCCGCCCGCAAAGATGGAGTCGAGGATCGGGCGCTGGCCACGGTGAGCGCCCGCGCACCTCGCCTTTTAGGAGGATCGAGTGCCCGTCGACGCCGTCAAGTCCTCGTCGTCCGGTGTACCGACAAAGCCGATGACGTTCGCCAGAGCGCGTTGCTCGATACGCGCTTTGCCTCGTTCTGAAAGCCGAGGCAGTCGCTGTGCCCCTTCGCGGATGACGGCGCACGGCCTCACCCGTGTGCTCCAGCCGCTGCTTGACCCAGACGAATCCGCTGCCGCGCGCGATGTCGTCGAGATGTCCTTGTTCTCGTGAGCCCGATGAGCGGCGCAATATCACTTGCGATTTCCTCGGGCGGTAGCATCATAGACGTGGTAGTTCGGTCGACGAAGAGGATTTCGTCATGCTGCTGACGGCGAGTCTTTGCCGCTGCGGTCGAGAATCGCCCCGCGCAGGGATTGATGCGGAACTCGTAGCCACTCTGGTCGCGCATCCGCTGGCGAGCGCATCCCCCGCACACCCGCAGATAGGCATAGCGGAATACCAAGATAACGAGAACGCTTAACGAGCGCGACGTAGCCAATGCGCCCTGTGTCGTGACCGAATATTTTCATCTGTCCATCTCCCATGATGCACTGCGATTGTGTTACGGATAACAGAGATCACACCCTATGCCTGTCATGATACCATAAACGGTGGGAAAGACACGGCTCAGTGCAGGCAGCCGTGTCGCAGGGATGACGGAAAGGGAGGAATGCCCCAGTGACGCTTCTCCGCTTCCTCCGTCTTTCGTTGATCTCCGCGTAACGACGCCTCGGAGATGAGCCGTTCACCCATGCACCATGGTGATGGTCGGTATTACGAGGCCTTGATCGTGCCGTCCGTCAGCGTGCAGGGGAGTCGCTGACGCTGCGCCCGCCGCGAGATAGATATGCCCGGAGCGCAGCGGTTCGCGCCGCAATGCTGTGGACGGGATGGCATACGCCGTGATCGCTGCTTTTGTGATACTGCTCGCCCATCCAGAGGATGAGACCAAGATTATTATCAGACTGACAGCGCAAGCCGCAGGGCGAGTTCATCTTCCTGCCGCTGTTAGGTACACTTGCGGGGGCATGTGATCTTCACCATCAGTTCGAGGGGAATTTCTGCATGAATCATGTCCTTCTTGCCGAAGCCGAAGATCTCCTTCACATGATGATGTAGTCTCTTTGCGTGCGATGACGAAGCCGATGATCGGGGTCAGGATGAACATGACGCGAACACACGGGTACATGAGCGTCTTACCGCCAAAGATGCCAAAGGAAGCGGAACGTGTCCGTAGAGCGGAAGTGCCGTAACGAACAGCATGAAGAACGCAAAGAGCCAGTGGTATACGGCAAACGCCTTTTCATGGCGCGGAACGTACTTTTGTTTGATCAACATTGTGCTCACCCCTTCCCCTGCTGGTCATTCTGTCCGCCTGCCATCTTGCGGAGCACCATCGCCGGACGATGCCGGTCGCCGCGCCGCCGATGCTCGCAGAGCATACCCCACCTTCCAGACATCGATCGATGCCGGGGTGACGGGGTTCGCTGAGTCCGAATACCGGGCTTCGCAGGACATAGATCATGTGCGTGTTGCCGACTTTCGGCTGTAGATACCCGCATCGGGATGCGATGCGCGTGCGAGATCCACGCGCTCCGCCGCGAGCGCCCTATCCTCCAGCGTGCCAAACTCATGGGCATGCAGCCGTACAGGTCTTGGCGCAGGCAGTGGTTTCAGCACCTCGCCCGGTCGTCTTGCAGCCGCGTGCAATGCGCCAGCGAGATCGCATTCGTCGACTTATGGCGCACCGTCGACTTGAACAAAGCATGCAGCGGTGCTCGCGGTGTCGACGCACTTGTTCTTCGTTGATGACGACGGTGCCGTTTTCATTGCGGTCGATCGCATTCTCCGGGCAGCCTTTGCGCAGGCGGGATCGCCGCCAGTAAGTTACAGTTCTTTCTTGAAAAGTCCCAGTGAACTTTCCTGATGATCGACGCGCTCTTCATTTCAATGAGCGTATAGACGCAGGGTCTTTTGTGCGACTGGTACTGTCCCTCAAAGGGCGTACTCCATATCAGGCGGCAGACCGCCACTGTTTGCAGGCAACTACGCAGCGCGACACGCTGCAGCAAAGTAAAGCGCGCTTCGCATCATGCAGCATTGCGTACTTCCTGTGTCATGCGACGCTTCTCCTTTTTATCTGATGGTTCTATTCCAGAATCGGATTGCCCTTTTTCTGAAGTCCCTGTTCCTCTGCGGAGGAGGTCGAGGTGCACCGCCAATCCCGCCGATAGCGTCACCTGTATCGTCGTCGACGGGACTGCGATAGGTCTTGATGTAGTGATGGCAGGCACACAGACATCAAGGCGTGCCGATATCGCTGTCCTCCGGCCCGCGTGCATCTTCCGGAGATCCCGCGCAGTAGACGCAGCCGACGCGTGCCAGCGCGTGCCGCATCCGCCGCAGACGAGGTCGCGTGCGCGCCTGACGCCTTCCTGAGATCGGCGATGACAGCCGCTGCCCGCAGACGGGACAGTAGTTCTACTGAAACGCGCGGTCGCGGTCGATCCATTATCAGGATCCTGCCTGCTGGACGAGTGCGGCGATGATGCGCTGACCGTGCTGCGGAGTCTCGTTCAGATCATAGCGTTGGCAGAGTGCCGCAAACGCCTCTTTGTCCTGTGTGAGACGTGGCAATGATGAATTCTTCCTTTGCTGCCTTGCGCAGGGCTTCAGCGCGGCGAGATAGTCGCGCCACCTGCATGAGGGGCGGCACATCCGCTTCGGCGATGGCGCGAACGCCTGCATGAGGTAGACCGCACGCACCATACGCTTGTGCAGCGTCTCTTTGCTGCAGGATCGGCAGCCTGCGACTGTTTCGTGACGGCACGCGGGAGCTGTATGGGCTCCGGCGTGCCGGACTGCTGCGTCGACGAGGCGATGGACGCGCTCGGTCTCGGCGAGGAACGGATGTTTTCTTCAGGAAGGCTTCATCGGATCGGTGTTCTTCGACTTCATGTGCGGGGTTCTCCCTCGCCTTTTCAGACGTTACTGTTGTGAAACGTTCTTCTGGCGGTCAGCCCATACGCGGCGTACCGCAGGAACCTGCACGCGTTCGACGTTCGCGAGGCAGGCCTTGAACTCCTGCTCCTGCACGTTCGGACCGAGTGCGTCGATGGTCAGATAGTTGCCGGAAGCCGACTCCGTCGAGAGCGAAGCCCCAGGCTGGTAGGAAGCCAGATCATGTGCGTCTCCGCGCCGTTGATCATGAGCGGCTGAGCACGCTTTGCGACCCACCGCCTGACCTCACCTGCGGCACGTGTCGCCGACACGGACACGGTCACCGCCGCCGCGCACGCCGATCTTCGCGGCAAGCCGCCCGAGATCCCCTGACCACCCGGCCCTGACCAGCCCAAGCTGGAGGCACGGGATGTTGCGCGGTGATCGTGCCCGGAGCACCAGTGCTCCGTCAGGCCTCGATGAGCAGAGCACGCACGGACATCACCGATCCGGTGCGCCGATCTTCTGCAGCTCTGGGCACGCGGAGAGATGACGCAGGTTGAACCGGTCTTCTGTCTCGTTCATCATAAGTTCTTCTCGTCGGGCCTCCTCAACCGGCCATAGAACTCCGGCAGCTACCGTCTACGGAACAACGTAGGAGTGATCACCGCGCGTCTCGCCAGTTCTCCACGCCGCCGCTGTACTCGGCAGCGAAGAGACGGCTCGATGCCCTCGCCGTTCATGCGGAACGGTTTCTGCCCCCGGGGCCGCGTCTGACCCTCAGGTGTGGTCGCCGACGTCCGGGACGTCGTAGCCATCCGATTACACTTTTGCCTCATCCCACCAGACGAGTGCCTCGATCGCAGAACTGGCTTTGCCGTTCCCGTCGCAGGACGCACTGCCAGAGCATGTGGAATGTTGCCCAGCCAGACCCATGCGTAGTTCGCGCAGATGCCCATGCTGCCGCTGTCTTCCTGTCTCGCGGCGCTTCGCCATGCGACACCCGTCGCCATAGACGCCCGTAAAGATCCACATGCCCGCCATCAGACAAAAGTTGTCCGTCGTCGTGATCCTCGCGGATGCCGCGCAGTGGAGATGTCCATATCCTTCAGGTCGGCAGCCGCTGCACCCTTCCGCGATGTTCTCGACATACGCCCGCCGTTCGCCCTGCGAACGCCGTAGTTCCGGGCGAGGAGCTTTGATCGTGTTGTCCTTCGGATCGCGAGTCCTGTAGAGCTCTACGATGCGCTTCCAGAGCTTATCGCAGATCCAGTCAGCGCGCGCGAGTCGCTGTCGGATCGACTTCATGCGCCACTGAATCATGCGCATGGAGTTCGTCATCGTGCCGCAGCGCTCGGAGGGTAGGAGGCCGCCGGCGCATGAAGATGACTGGTCTGGATGTCGGCGGGGTTGTCGCCCGGATCACGCAGAACGCCGCCGCTCGTCTCGTTGACAAAGACATCCCGCACGATGAGTGGTGGCTTTCGAGACTCCTTTACCCCTTTGTTGACAATCGTAAGGTTCGCATTCGTTATCTGGGGGTGGTTCGCCCACAGACGTAGATGCACTTTCATTTTCTGATCGCCTTCTCAAACATGACGTAGAGCGAATCATTGTGCGTACCAAGGTGCGATCGGCAGGGCGTTGAACAGATAGTCATTTCGCATTTGCTGCCGCATCACCGAAACCACGCCTTTGAGGAGGCTCGCATGAACTTCGCGCGAACGTGCCGTTGTGGTGCGTCCACTTTCGCGGGGCGTAAGTGTCGTCCGCATGCGTCGGATACGAGAGGTAGGCAGGGCAGTACTCGAAACATGATGCCGTAGTCCGTCGAGGACCGACGTCTCGGCTGCCCACGCAGGGCATCGATGCCGCCGCCCGAGACGCCGATGCTGCCTCGGGCGAGCAGCTGGACGATCGTAGCAGCGGATGTTCTCCACACCGATCGTGTGCTGCGTCATGCCGAGTGCGCATCATCACCGTCGCGTAATGCTCGCGAAGAGCTCCGCCGCCTTCTTGATGCTGTCCGCCGGCGACGGCATGCCCGCGATCGCCGGAGGCCTCTCGAACGTATAGCGTCGCAGAAATTACCGCGAGGCGATCCATGACCGTGCCCGGCTGCGCGCCATCGATACAGTGCCTTACCGGCTTACCGCCTGCGTCGACCTTGCAGCCCCATGTCGCCTTGTCATACGTGCGCGTCTTCTCGTTGAGTAGCCGGAGAAGATGCCCGCATCGAATTGTAGTCGTCACGCAGCAGGCAGTAGGCATTCGTATTGCGGCGCAGGTAGTCGGCATCGTATTTTTGTTCTGAATAATATAATTGATAAGTGTCCGAGAATGCGATGTCGGTGCCGGTCCGCAGCTGGAAGAAATGCGATCGGCAACGCGCGAGGTCGTGTATGGCGCACATCGACGTGAACAATGGTCGCGCCGTTGTCCTTTTGCCTCCTGACGCGTTTCATCGCGAGCGGATGGGCATTCCTGCGAGGTTCGACCCCTCGATCCAGACCAGCTTTTGCCTCTCTTGGAGGTTGTACCACGAGCCTGTCATCGCGCCGCGCCCAAAGGCGGCGTTCAGAGCCGCCGGCGTCGTCGTACGACAGACGCGTCTGGTTGTCAATGAAGACTACACCGAGTCCGGCGCCATCTTGATGAGCTGGCAGCCTCCCCGTTGTTGACCCGCGAGCCGCCAATAAAGCCGATGGCATCCGTACGGTTGCTCATGCGAACTTGTAGCCGTTCGCCCCGTCCCGACCGACCCAGTTCCGTCACGCGTCTTCTTGAGGCGCGCGCGGAACGGTCGACGCCCTCCCAGCTGATCCTCCCAATGGTCGCTGCGGGTGCGCGGTAGAGCGGGCACTTCGACGCAGTTCCGCGTTCCGATGACCATAGCCGATTCCTTCGGGCAGGACCGCCGCGATTGACGGGATTGTCTGCCGCACCTTCGAGGTTGATCAGCTTGCCGTCCTGACGTAGCCGATCGTTCCGCAGCCGCAGCCGCAGAAGTGGCAGACGGAGGTAAATCTCGCGACCGCCCGTCAGCTTGACTCCTTTGCCGCCGCCGAGACCGTTGCGACGTCCAGGCCGAGACTGGCGAGTGCCAGCCCGACGCCGCTTAGCCCGGTGGCTTTCAAAAAGTCACGTCTGCTAAGGTTCATCGTGATTCTCCTTTCGTATCGGCGGGATTCCGCCGACAGGCTCTCCTAAAACTTCTATATGAAAAGCGGGAAATCCCCGATTTCTGCATGAGGGCGTGGACGTTTGTACGTCAAAGAATAATGCGCTCCGGGTTTGTGTAGATGCAGAACGAGCCCGGTGCCATGCGCGCGCAGAGCGTGATGCCGAGTTGCGTGCGATGTTGAGCGAGAGGGTGGTCGGAACGGACTTCGCCGCGACCGTGAGATCCCCATCCGCCCCAGTTTCAGCATCATCTCGAGGAGCAGCGCCCGCTGAAGATGATGATTTTTATCGGAAATCTCCACGTGATTTTTGAGCGCCCAGCCATAGAGTTTGTCAAAGACGTTATGGCGACCGACGTCCTCACGGAAGACGAGAATTTTCTTGTTTGTCTGATCGAACAGGACGCCGCTGTGGACGCCGTTCGTCGTATCATGGGTCTTGGAGAGATGCGAGAGGAGTTCGTCCGCTGTCGCAAGGATGTCCTTCGCGCTGAAGCGCACGTCGCGCGGCCGCTCGAAGATCTCCCTCAGGGCGCAGCTTCAGGATGCGGCGCGCCGAGAAGTAGCGCGGATTTTTCACCGCGTCCGCCGCCCACCACTCGCGCATCCGTCGTCGTCTTGACTGCGGCGCGCAGATGTTCTGCATCCACCGCCATCTCCACGATGTCGTCAAGCTGCGGATGCGCCCCATCTGGGCGAGCATCCCGACGATGAGATCCTCGAAAGTCGACGGGTGAACAAAACGCCGTGGTGAAGTTCTCCCCGTTGAGGTCGATGTCGAAGAAGACCTCCTCCGAAGTGTATTTATGATCCGCGACAAACGCATTCTCCTCAGAGACATAGCGCGTCACGGGTACGTCGATAAAGTCACTGCGCTGAATTTCCATATTCTCTGCTTTCTGTGTATCACGATCAAGACGTTTACATCGTCAGAAACATAAGCCCATCTGCTATAGAGCGGCCGCCCCGCATGAGAAAGAGCGTGATCCGCACCGCCGTCTCCACATCGTCGAGATCGCAGGAGAGGAGCCCGTCATGCGGCGTGCCGTCCTTTTGAAAGAGTGCCGTCACACGCGCGTCGATCTCCGGTGCGGCAAGCCCGCGGTCAAGCATAAGGGTCGGCAACGTACCGCGTGAACGCGATTCCGTGATAAACAAGTCAATATCACAATCTAATTTCGATATAAGATTCTGAAATTCCTTCCTTTGATCTTCGTTTTTCTGGATAAAATATCCATTGGGCGCACTGACGGCAACGGCTCGTGCCCCTGCCGCCGTAAAGCGTGCCGTATCCTTCCCTCCGTGTCGAGCTGAAAGCCGTGGCTGTCGCTCTTGATGACGGCCGTACGCACCCCATGTGTCGCCAGATGCGGGATGAGCCGCTCGATGAAGGTGGTCTTGCCCGTGCCCGAGGTGGGTGCGGCAATGGAGAGGATGGGGCGCTCACGCCCCTCGTTCGCGATGCGCCCACAGGCAAGGCGATAGGCGGCGGGGTGTTCACATTGAAGAAAAAGCCCTGCGTCCACCGCGAGGGCAGTTCGCACACCAAGAGCTCACGCAGGATGATGCCGAGCTTGCGGTCGCCGCGCGCGATGGCAGCGGCAAATACCTGTCCCGCATCGCGCCGATAGAGCGCGGCGAGCGGCTGCCAATAGCCCGCAAGCGTCGGCAGGACGACCTGCGTCCGCCGCGCGCCTCGGGCAGGAGTGCCCGCACGAGGTCAACGTCGTGAAGGGCATATCGCCCGAGAGGACGAGCGACCACTCCGTCTCCGTCGCCGCGAGCCCCGCGGCAATCGCCGCCGCAGGCCCCTGCTGCGGCCGTTCGTCCGTGACGAGGTGCGCCCCGTACGTCTCCGCGAGCTCCGTGAGCTCTCTGCGCTCCGCCTCTGCCGCGAGGACAATCGCGCGAAATCCTGCCGTACGGCCGCGCCGCAGGGTGCGGGAGAGCAGCGTTTCACCGTCTGCCATGGGGAGGAACCGCTTGTCCTCGCCCATGCGCGTACTCATGCCACCTGCCGCGACGATGAGCGTCAGGTCAGCGGGCGTCACCGTGCGCACTCCCCCGCGTCACCGCGCAGGATCTCGATGCCATGCTGGAGCTGGGGCAGGATAAAGCCGAGGCATTCGCGCACCGCCTTCTCACTGCCGGGCAGGTTGACGATCAGTGAGCGTTTCCGCAGGCCCGCCGTCGCGCGGCTGAGCATGGCGCGCGGCGTCACCTTCATCGAGAGGGCGCGCATCGCCTCGGCGATGCCCGGCGCCTCGCGGTCGATCACGGCACGCGTCGCCTCGGGCGTTACGTCGCGCACGGAGAACCCCGTGCCGCCCGTCGTGAGGATCAGCCCGACGCCGCGATCCGACCACAGCTCATCTCACGCTCGAGTTCCTCGCGCTCGTCAGGCATGATGCTGCACCCTGCGACCTCGTATCCCTCCGCCGTCAGAATCTCACGAATCGCCGCGCCGCTCGCATCCTCGCGCTCACCGCGCGAGCCCTTGTCGCTCGCCGTGATGACCGCAGCATCGAGCGGTATCTTCTCCGTCGTGATCTCCATCGTATCGCCGACCGTCACCCAGCCGCCGTGCAGAACACGCGCAAAGACGCCCTCACGCGGCATGATGCAGTCGCCGACGCGGTGAAATATCTCACAGTGACTGTGGCACTTCTTCCCGATCTGCGTGATCTCGAAAAAGACCTGTCCCACGCGCAGGCGCGTCCCGACGGGGAGCTCCTTAAAGCGGAAGCCCTCGGCGACGACGTTCTCACCGAACGCGCCGAACGCCACATCTGCACCGCGCGCACGAAAATCCTCGATCTCGCCGAGGCCGAGCAGGCTCACCTGCCGATGCCAGTCGCCCGCGTGGGCGTCGCCGTCGATGCCGTATTCCGTGATAAAGAAGGCGCGGTCTGTCGCCTGTTTTTCTGTGCCGCGCTTCTCGCTGAGGCACAATGCCCGGATCTCTCCCATATTAGCCTCCTACCTGATACATGGCGCGGTGATCACGCGTCTCCTGATCGATGTCAAAATGATGTTCTTCGGGCTTTTTCCACACCGCATGGGCAATGGCATCCGCGAGCTGTGCATCCGACATTCCGCCGCGCAGCAGCGCACGCGTGTCAAGCCCCGCATTACTATATAGACAGAGCTTCAGGAAGCCCTCTGCCGTCAGGCGCACACGATTGCACGTATGGCAGAATTTGTGCTCCATCGCATCGATAAAGCCGATAGCCCCCGTAAACCCTGTGGGACGTACGTAGGCGGCAGGCCCCTGTGGAACCGCCCCCTCATGCGCCGCCTCTCCCACGGGCAGAAGTGCGCCGAACGCATCCTTCAGGTGCGCACGCACCTCATCCATCGGCACACCGCGATAGTCCGCCGTCCGCGCACAGCCGATCGGCATGAGCTCGATAAAGCGCACATCAATCGGATGTGCACGGGCAATCGCAGCGAGTGCGGCGATCTCCTCATCGTTCACGCCCATGATCGGCACGCAGTTCACCTTGACCGTGAGCCGCTCCTCCGCGGCAAGACGCGAAAGAGCCTCCATCACTGCGCCGAACATTGGCCGCCGCGTGATGGAGAAGAACGTCCCGCCATCGAGCGTATCGAGGCTGAGATTCACCGCATCGAGGCCGGCATCCAGCAGCTCATCCATCATCGTGCCGAGCAGGACACCGTTCGTCGTGAGTGCCACCGTCTCAATGCCCGGGATCTCCTTCAGCCCGCGCACAAGGCGCGTAATATCACGCCGCACGAGCGGCTCGCCGCCCGTCAGACGTACCTGCGAACGCCCTAGTGCTGCGAGCGCACGCACATCGCGCAGGATCTCCTCGACAGGGTCAGCACATCCGCGTGACGCAGCTTCTGACCCCATGCGCCGGCATACAGTAGCGGCAGCGCAGATTGCAGCAGTCCGTCACGGAGATGCGCAGATATTCAATTTTCCGCTGAAACTGATCCTGCATGATGAACCTTCTATCTAGAATTAAAGGATAACAACATCTACCTCTGTCCCTGCGCGAGCGGCGGCGTCCCCGCTGGCACATCCACGAACGCATCACAGCCAGCCGCCGAAAAGAGTGAGCCGGACGCGTGCTGGTCGGGCAGTGAGACGCGTCCATCCGCCTCCATGCGCGCACGCAGGAAGCGACGTCCGTGGCAGGGCTTCGGGAACGCATCAGCGAGTACGGCGCGGCGGCGCGGCATGAGCACATCTGTCTCGCCCGCAAGCCGCGCAATCGCCGGACGTGCCATCAGCTCGAACGTTGCATAGGCGGCGAACGGGTTGCCTGAGAGCGCAATGCCGAGCATCCTGCCGCGCGTATAGGCAATGGCAGGTGCGCCCGGCTTCATGCAGACGCGCCAGAACAGCCGCTCCGCCCCGAGGGCGGGCACAACACCGTGCATGATATCCTTCTTGCCCACGGAGACCCCGCCCGACGTGAGAAAGAGATCCACGCGATCCGCATAGGAGGCGATCACCTCCGCCGCGCGTTCCACATCATCGGGCACCGAGCCGACCACCGTCACCTCTGCGCCGAGCTCTTTCAGGCGTCCCGCAAGGAGGTAGAGATTGCTGTTGTAGATCTTGCCGGGGACGCAGCGGCTCGCCGGGCTGCAGCAGCTCATCGCCTGTGCTCGCCACAGCGATGCGCACGCGCCGATGGACGCACACATCCGCATGTCCCTCACTCGCGAGCACCGCGATCTGCGACGCACGGATGCGCTGTCCCTTCGCGAGGAGCAGCGTATCCTTCTTGATGTCCTCGCCCGCATAGCAGTAGTTCTCAAATGGCTGCGACGTAAAGGGAACGAAAATCGCATCCCCCTCCTCGCGCACATCTTCCTGCCGCACCACGCAATCACAGCCCGCAGGAATCGCGCCACCCGTCATGATGCGAACGCACGCGCCCGCGCCGACTGTGCTGGCAAAGAAATCGCCCGCGCACGCCTCGCCAACGACCGTCAGGCGCACCGGGTGCTCCGCCGAGGCATCCGCCGTGCTCGCCGCCGCAAAGGTATAGCCGTCGAGCGGCGAGCGGTCGAACGGCGGATTGTCAAACGCCGCGTACACATCCTCCGCCGCCACGCGCCCAAGTGCATCCAACAGAGGAACGCGTTCCGTCTCCGTAACGGGCGTCGTATGCGTGAGCAGCACCTCGATTGCCTGCTCCAGTTCGATATCCTGCATGGTCTCCTCCCTTGCTGATGATACCTGTCATTGCCTCTGCATTGAATGATCTTTTTGCCGTTATGTGATGATATGTGGGGTAATGCCCTAAGCGAACCTTAGCGGCGCAAGTGAGTAAAGCGAGGTGTTCGCGCAGGGCATGTACCCCGATACGAAAAACCACTGTACTCCTTACTTCCCGAACGGACAAACGGGATAGTGGCAGACCTTGCACTCCCATACAAAGCCCCCGATCCCGAGGCGCGTGATCTCACGCCGCGTCCACGCACCGCCCGCCACGACGCGCGGAAGAATAATATCAAAAATCGTCGCGGGTGAGTACATCACGCAGCCCGGAAGCCCCATGATCGGCACCTGCCGCCCATCCTTCTCGTAGTAGGCGAGCAGGAACATCGCGCCCGGCAGCACGGGTGCGCCGTACGTCACCACGCGTGCGCCCGTCGCTTTGATCGCCGCCGGCGTACGGTCATCGGGGTCGACGCTCATGCCGCCCGTACAGAGCACCATATCCATCCCCGCATCCAGCAGCTCTGCAATCGCCGCACGCGTGTGCTCCGTCCCATCATCCGAAAGACGATGCTCGTCCACCTTCAGGCCGAAAGCACGCAGCTTCGCATCGATCACGGGCGTAAACGTATCCTTGATGCGCCCGTGAAACACCTCCGAGCCTGTCGTCACCACGCCGACCTTCATCTTTTGATATGGCAGAATCCGCAGCAGGGGCTCTGTTCCCGCCGTCTCACGTACCCGCTCCATCACCGTCTTGTCGATGACGAGCGGGATCACACGCATCCCCGCGAGCTTCGTCCCCGCCTTGACGGGCATGTGCTGCGCGATGGTCGCAATCATCACATCCTCGATCTCGTTCACGGCGTTGAGCGCATCCTCGTTCACCTCGAACACGCCCGCCGTCGTCGCCGTCAGCTCGATCTTTCCTTCCTTCGGCTCGCTTGCCGCCATGTAGTCACTCTGACAGATGTCGCGCAGAACCGCCGCCGCGTCGTTCTCATGCAGCAGGTTGGGGTCGTCTTCCCAGACATAGATGTGTTCCTTGCCGATGCGCAGGAGGACAGGGACATCCTCCGCACGGATCACATCGCCCTTGCGGAAGCGTGCGCCCTTTCGTTCCCCGCGCACAATCTCCGTAATGTCGTGGCAGAGCACCATCCCCACCGCATCCTGAACACGAACCTCACGCATACTGCTCTCCCCGCTTGATTCGGCGGCATTCCGCAAACGCCGTTGCTCTCCTGTAAAGCGCCTCATTGACCGCCGTCACGGCAAAAATAACATCATATAAAACGATTCTCAATTATGAATTTCTTTTTATTAAGTATACCACAAAAAATAAATTAACTCTATGAGTTTTTATTGAAGTACAGATAGATTCATTTAATATTACAGAATTGCGATTGATTTTCTACGCTGATTCCGCTATGCTTAAGGAAGCACTGATAAATTCGGTACAACCATCTTAGGGAAGTACTGATAAACTCAGCACCGCCGTCTTAGTACATCTTTTTCGCCCTGTCTGTGTCGACAAATCCTCCACATAGCCTCTGCTATGCGTCCAGTTTGTCTCCTTGACAGGGACAAAAATCTGCACCAATTCGACGGACTTTCATTTTATCAGTACTTCCCAGCGCATCTTTTTGCCCGCACTTCGGCGGAAAATCCTCCACAGAGCACCACTCTGCGTCCGGTTTTCCACCTCGTTCGGACGAAAAATCTACGCCAATCTGGCAGACCTCATTTTATCAGTGATTCCTTAAATCATTTCAAGAGGAAAGGAGGATATCTATGCCAGAAACAGGACTGACGCATTTCGATGCGGGCGGTGCCGCCATCATGGTCGACGTCAGCGGCAAGAACAAGACACACCGTGAAGCCATCGCGAGCGGACGCATCTACGTGAGTGAGGCGGTCTATGCGGCGATCACGGCAGGGCACGGCAAAAAAAGGGGATGTCCTCGGTGTCGCGCGCATCGCCGGCATCATGGCGGCAAAGCGCACTGCGGACATGATCCCGCTCTGCCATCCCGCTGCCGCTCGCCAAGTGCAGCATCGACTTCACGCTCGAGGAGGTGCCGCATCATGCGGTATGTGCCGCAGCGACGGTCAAGGTCACGGGCGAGACGGGCGTCGAGATGGAGGCGCTGCACGCCGTGAGTACGGCTCTGCTGACCATCTACGACATGTGCAAGGCGATCGACAAACGCATGGAGATCACGGACATCCGCCTCGAGCGTAAGTCCGGCGGCAAGAGCGGCACATTTGTCCGCTGAGAAGGAGGGCATTTCCTCTCCCACTCCGAGCAGAGCACGTCTAAGGATTTATCTATGACCCTCTGCCTGACGGGCATCCGTCACGGGGCATATCTGGAAACGGATATGCCTGCCTATTTGTAAAGGAGAATATCTCATGAACATCAAAAAGACACTCACCGCCCTCTTGGCGGGCACGGCACTGCTCACCGCCGGCTGCGTTGGCGGCGGCAACAGCGCGAACAAGATGGAGACGCCGCAGGAGAGTCCCATCGAGCTGCAGGTCTCCGCGGCGGCGAGCCTCACAGACGCGATGAAGGAACTCGGCGCGATGTACGAGGAGAACAACAAAGAGGTTCATATCGTCTACAACTTCGGCAGCAGCGGTGCCCTCCAGCAGGCGATCGAGAACGGCGGAGCCGCCGATGTATTCGTATCCGCCGCACAGAAGCAGATGAATGCGCTCGACGAGAAAAAGCTCCTCGCGGACGGTACGCGCGTCGATCTTCTCGTCAACGACATCGTGCTGATCACAGCGAAGGACAGCAAGCTGAACCTCCCCGACTTCAAGGCAGTGCTCGACCCGCAGGTTGCGACATCGCCCTCGGTGAGCCGAAGGGCGTCCCCGTCGGACAGTACAGCGAGGAGGTCTTTACGAAGCTCGGCATCCTCGATCAGGTCAAGGCGCGTGCCGTCTACGGCTCCGATGTGCGTCAGGTGCTCGCATGGGTCGAGACGGGCGACGCGGACTGCGGCGTAGTCTACGCGACGGATGCCGCCATCTCCGGACAAGGTGAAGGTCGCCGCCGTTGCCCCTGCCGACACGCATAAGCCCATCGTCTACCCCGCCGCCGTGCTGAAGGACTCCAAGAACGAGATGGCAGCGAAGGAATTCCTCGCCTTCCTCCAGACGGACAAGGCTGCCAAGGTCTTTGAGAAATACGGATTCACCGTTAAATAATGACCGATGAAACACTTTCCCCGCTGCTCATCTCGCTCGAGGTCGCAGGGCTTGCCACGGTCATCACCTTCTTTGTCGGTATTGGGCTCGCCTACGGTGTGCTGCGTATCCGCAGCCATATTGCGGCGACCATTGCCGATGCCGTGATTACGCTGCCGCTCGTCCTGCCGCCGACCGTCGTCGGGTTCTTCCTCCTGCTCTTTCTCGGAAAGCGCAGTGCCATCGGAAGTGCCCTCCTCGCCATCGACCTGCCGCTCGTCTTTACGTGGCGTGCGGCGGTCATCGCGGCGGTCATCGTGAGCCTGCCGCTCATGTACCGCACGGCACGCGGCGCCTTTGAGGCACTCGACAGCAGCATGATCCATGCGGCGCAGACCCTCGGCGTCAGCAACGGACGCATCTTTTGGCACATCATCCTGCCGAACGCACGGCACGGCATCCTTGCAGGGGCTCGTCCTCCTCGTTTGCCCGTGCCCTCGGCGAGTTCGGTGCGACCATCATGTTCGCGGGCAATATCCCGGGCGCACGCAGACCATGTCCACCGCCATCTATGCGGCGGTGCAGGCGAACGACTACAACCTCGCCTTTCGCTGGGCAGTCATCATCTCCCTGTTCTCGCTCTTCTTTATCGGAGCGATGAACCTCTATCTCAAACGGGAGGTGCATGAATGAACCTCGTCGTCAACATCGAAAAACGCCTGCGTGACTTCACGCTCCGCGCGAACTTTACGCTCACGGATACGACGCTCGCCCTGCTCGGTGCATCGGGCAGCGGCAAGAGCATGACGCTGAAGTGCATCGCGGGGCTGGAGACCCCGGATCGCGGGCAGATCATCCTCAACGGCCGCACGCTCTATGACAGCAGTGCGGGCGTCAACCTCCCGCCGCAGGAGCGCAGCGTTGGCTATCTCTTTCAGAACTACGCGCTCTTTCCGAATATGACCGTCCGCGAGAACATCATCTTTGCACTGGACGGATCGCGGAAGGAAAAGGAGCGCATCCTCGCTGAGAACGTGGCGCGTTTCTCTCTGGAGGGACTTGAGGATGCACGTCCATCGGCGCTCTCAGGCGGTCAGCAGCAGCGCGTCGCCTTTGCGCGCATCCTCGCACGCGGCGCGGACGTCCTGCTCCTCGACGAGCCGCTCCGCGCTCGACACCCACCTCAAGTGGCAGATCGAGACAGCGCTGCGCGAGATCCTCATGGGGCAGAACATCGCGGCGATCCTCGTCACGCATGATCGCGACGAGGCATTTCGCATCGCGCAGGAGATCGCAACCGTCGACCGCGGACAGCTCACGCCCCCGATGGATCGGCACGAGCTCTTTCGCAGTCCCGGCACATGTGCGGGTGCACGCCTCACAGGGTGCAAGAATATCTCCGCCGCCCGCCGTCTCGACGCGGCGCATATCGAGGGCGACCGACTGGGGCATCACGCTCGCTGTCACAGACGATGATGACGGATGCGCACCACATCGCCATCCGCGCACATTACTTCGTCCCCGTGCAGGAAGACGGCGCGAACGTCTTTCCCGCACAGATCGTGGAGATGATCGAGAGCACCTTCAGCATGATCGTCATGCTCCGCTTTGCGCAGGGTGCTCACCTCGTGCGCTGGGAGGTAGACAAGCCCGCATGGGAGGCGCTCCGTGTGAGCGAAAACGCATCCCTGCGCATCTGCTTCCCCCGATGCACTGATGCTGCTGCGGGATTAAGGAAGCACTGATAAATTGGCAGCATCCTAACCTGCTTCACGAATTTCCTTTCGCGAAGCAGGTTTTTCATGTGCATGATGCGAGAGTGATTTCTATAGGAATCACTGATGCAGCAGCTTTGTATACCGCTCTTGGTCAGCCGCAGGAATTTGAAGAATTTCCATTGCCTGCCCTGCGGTCAAATCATATTTTCATGAGACTTTTTGAGATTTTTGTAGTGAGGTTTTTGCTCTTTCCACACCTTGTTTAAGCCCTGTTTAAGCCCTTTTCTTCCATACCGCGTTTCATTCCTTCTCGCTGCGATCGAGCGCATACCGCTGATATAGTCGCGTATCGCCTTTTCCCGCTGTTCGTACTGCCAGCGTTCGATATCATCCTGCATAAAGACGTGCTCCGCCTTTATAGCTTCCTGAATTGCTGCCTCACTCATCGCCAATGCCTCCCGTTTCCGTTTCATTCAATTTGTTTGAAAAATACGCAAGCCATCGATCCAAAACGCTTCATCTCGGACGGACTGACTTCGAAATTTGGAATTTCAAGGAAATGTATTTCAATATCCTCCGTCAAACGGTGTCCGCTTGGAAGGTCGTATAGCCCATACATTGTATGTGCCTGTTTCTGCGGGAGCAGAGAAATTTAACAAATTGATCGTGATTGCGCGGTTTAGCTGCTCATAGTCCTCACCCGATGAAGCGACTGGTACATCTTTGCCCAGTAGTATAGTGTCCGCTTCTCCATATTACGCAGATTCACGAGCTGAACCTCGATGTTGATGCGGCTGCCATCGTCCGCTATGCCGAAGAGGTCGAGCCGTGAGGTTTATCCTCCTCGAACTGCGGGTCGATCTCGCGGTCAATAAAGGTAATATCCGAAGTTCATTCTCCTCCGTAAGTCCAAGTACGGCATTGAGAAAACTGAGTGTAATGCGCTTGCGCTCCTCCCGCCCAAAAAGATAAATTTGAACAGATAATCATTCAGGGATTGCACTCACATCGCTTCATTAGGATCCCTCCTCTTTCTCTATTATACGATGAATCCATAAAAAATGAAGCTCTTTACGATGTCATTTGCCTCAGCCGCCCCTCCGCCATCGTATAGCAGACATCCGCGTACGATGCCGCCGCGCCCTCATGGGTGACGAGGAGGACGGCCGTACCTGCGTCGGCGGTCTCGCGCACGAGCTCAAGCACGCGCCGTGTGTTCTCCGCATCGAGGTCGCCCGTCGGCTCATCGAGGAGCAAAATCTGCGGCGTGCCGGCAAGGGCGCGTGCGATCATCATGCGGCGCAGCTCCCCGCCCGAGAGCTCCGACGGATAGACATGCGCGAGGGTGCGATGCCGAGCTGCTCCATCAGAGCATCCGCATGTGCGGATACGCCCTGTTCCCTGCCATAGAGAAGTGCCGAGAGAGGACATTCTCCCGCACCGTCAGCGCGCGGAGCGACATCAGCTGCTGCGGTACAATGCCGAGACTGCTGCTGCGCAGCTCCGCACGCGCATCCTCGGGCAGCGCATAGAGATCCGTCGCCCCCACGAACACCTTTTCCCGTCACGGGCGGCAGGAGTCCGCCCAAGATATGCAGCAGCGTACTCTTGCCGCTGCCCGAACGCCCCATCACTGCGGTCACCGTACCGGAGGAAAGGCACGAGATCCGTCTCCGCCACAGCGACAATGTATCCCTCCCGCGCACTGTCACGCGGAAATCCTGACTGATGTTCTCCGCCCGCAGCTCCATCATCCATCCTCCCGCAGCAGTCTACTGATCGGTGCCGTACATACGCGCCCCACCGTCCATGCCGCCGCCAGCATCCCCGACAGCGTCGCCATGAGGAGCGTGCTCACCGCCAGCAGCAGAATCGTCCCGCCGTCGGGGGAGAATATAGGGGTCGCATCAGCCCCGCCTTCGCGAGCCCCGCAAAGGGCAAAATGATCAATGCACCGAGTGCAACCCCCGCCGCAGCACCTGCCGCCGAGGAGAGTGCCGCCTCCGTCAGCATCATGCGCGTCAAGAATCCGCGTGCTGCCCCCGCGATGCGCAGCATCAGATACTCGCGCCGCCGCTCGCGCGCCGACAGGTGAAAGGCGATGCCGAGAACGACGACGGCGATCACCCAGACCACTGCGATGAGTCCGCCGATCATCTCCAAGATGCCGCCCAGCCCCTGCTCTACCGCATGCACCATGCCGTGCGCAGGACGCGCCGTAAGCGCGGGATATGCCGCATTGACCGCCTCTGCCACCCCCTCGGGCGAAAAACCATCCGCCGTCCGTATCATCACGGCAGAGATCGCATCCTCCGTCGGCACGCCCTGAAATACATCAAAGCCGCTCTTCGCCGCATTTTGCCATCATCGCGCGGATCGTCTCCATATTCGTATAGACCGCCGTATCCATCCCCGTTCCCGTCGGCGTGAGACGCCCCACGACGCGGCAGGGCAGATCGTAGAACGTCAGCATCCCGTCCGCAGGGACGGAAATGCCGCTGCCGACGAGAATATCGCCATAGCCGACCGTACCGCCATAGCTCTCGCGGATCCACGGCTGGATGGTCTGATCCGAGACAGGGGTCAAAGCCGATCAGCTGCACCGCCACAGAGCAGCAGCCCGCATGTGCCGAGGCAAGGAAGAACTGCGGTGTTGCGTGTGCCACCCCCGCCATGCCGCGCAGATCGGAGAGATAGTGCTCCTCCATATAGAACTGCGCAGGAACGCCCTGCACAAGGATCCCCTCCAGTGAGCCCGCGCCCTCTGCCGCCTTCGGCAGGACGACGACATCCGCACCGAGACGCTGCTGGAACTGAATCAGGCCACCCTGCAGACCGAGCAGCATCTCTGAGCCGCCGAAGATCACGAGGGCAAGCATCCCCGTCAGCACGGCGAGCGTCGCGGAGCGTGCCATATTCCTGCGGCAGGTGCGCAGGGCGAGCGTCACGGCAAATTTCATCCGTGCTCCTCCTTTCGATGCTGCCATAGATACACGGCAGAAAGAACGATATTCAGCACGGCAATCACCGTAACCGCAGGCTGCATAATCACGTGACAGCGCATCGTCTCCATCATGCAGAGCGGAATGAGCCGCCCCGGCAGAACGATGATCAGGAAGGACACCGGAATCATCGCAAAGACCAGCCCTCCTTCATCCCCGTACGCAGCGGCAGGAGGTGGAGCAGCGACATGACGAGCATAACGGCGGCAATCCCCAAAAGCGCCTCGCCCGCCCAGTGACAGGTCATCCACGTTTCCATCCTCATGCGGTTCACACGGTGCAAAGATCGTCTGTATGCCGACGAAGAATATGGCATTCAGCACAATCTGCAGAAGCGGGTACACACCGATCTCCCTTCTTTTGCTCGCTGCTCATGATCATTCTCCTATAGGGAATCACTGTTATTTTCATCTATCCTACCAGAGATGATAAAAGTTTCAATAAAAAGAACTGCCCGACAGGGCAGCTCCTCAATCTTCAAAATGGCAGGGGTAGCTGGACTCGAACTCAACGCATGCGGGATTCAGAATCCCGTGCCTTACCAACTTAGCGATACCCCTATGTCGCGCTCTCAGCAACATAGCGAATTATAGCGGAAGATGAAAAACATTGTCAAGAAATTTTTCTGCTCCTCCTCTGCCTCTTCCTTCTCCAGTGCGAGCACCGCCTGCACAAGAATCGCGCACCCAGACGCTTCTTTT
>BNJS01002537.1_pt1 | contig 20423 bp, 18 predicted proteins | sample 8540461 | NCBI WGS metagenome assembly BNJS01 (sample SAMD00202454, study PRJDB9452) | human saliva metagenome | isolation source: human saliva | place: Japan | reverse complement strand
CATATGGAAAGCTTTACTTTCCTATAGGCAAAATCTAGCAAACGATTAAGAGGAATGGAGTATATGGAAAAACTTAGTTTTTCCGCTAAGACGTTAGCTACCGGCAGTTGTTTTGTCGTCAGCGGGAAGGGCTTATTCCAAAAGGAGCAGACGGAAGTGGAAAAAGCGGAGTGCAACTCATGTATCAATAGACAAGGAGTAGAATTATGTTATTAGAAAGAGAAAGAAAGATATTGTAGAATATGGAAACGCATGATTGAGCGGGACGATCAACCGGTAGCGGCGGAAATATCAGCATTTATAATCGGGAGGAAGGCTCGAAGCGTTCTGACGCCGAGGCAGTATGAATTATGAGGATATCTCGTCCGGAAGATGTGGTGGTAATGGACGTAGCACATGGTAATATTAAAGAAGGTACTCGTCGTCCGTCAACGGGAAATCAATATGCATTTGCTGGCTTATCAAAATCGCCCGGATGTGAACTCGATTGTTCACACCCATTCCATTTACCGTACAGCGGTTGCCTGCATGGGCTGGGACTTTGGAGCCGGTTCATTATATGCTGGCAATTGCCGGCGGTGAGGTAAAGTGTTCGAAGTATGCCACGCATGGCACACCGGAGCTGGCACAGTATGCCTTAGAGGCGCTGGATAAGAATGGGGCTTGTCTTTGGTAACCATGGCTTGCTGACAGCGGCACCAAGCTTAGAGCAGGCATTTTCCATTGCCGAGCATTTAGAGTTTGTGGCGAAGCTGGTTTGCATTACCAGAAGCATTGGTCAGCCCAATCTTTTTAAGTGCCGAGCAGATTAGAGCGGTTGCCGATAAGTTCGGAACCAATCCGTATAGGGCAAAATCGGCGGCATAGAGAAAGCGGGAGGATATGCTTTTTCGGGAAAAGAAAAAGAAGCCAATCTCATTCGGTAACTAGAAAAGCGACTGGCGGCATGGAAAGAAACAAAATGCATTTGCCGGAGAACGAAAAAGCCGATAGGATTGGCAAAAGAAAAGCTGGCACTGTCAGCAGAGGATAAAGAAGCTTTAATGCCAATCGGTAAGGAAACAAAAGAAAGCCGCATTATTCGGATAGATAAAACGGCACAGCGTTCGCTGTGCCGCTGGTGTTTGCATAACGCTATTATTATTGTTGTTGTTGATTGTTCTGGCTTGCCGGAGCGTTAGTATCGGCAGGTTGCGCCGGTCGCCAGCTTTGCGGTCGCCAGCGGAGTAAAAGCCCTGATTCGGATAAGGCTGCCTTGATTCGGGAAGTTCGGCTGATTCGGACCGGCTTGCGGATATCCCGGTTGTTGCGGATACGGGTTTTGACCGTAAACCGGCGGTTGTTGGAAGTTCGATGCCGCGGCTCGCGGGCCGATTCGTGTTCATTTCCTTTTTCAGTTCGTCCGTACTGGTCAATACGCCGGACAATTCCTTATCGGGATTAGCTAACTTAAAGGTATATTCATAAATCCGGAACAGTACCAAAACAAGCTCGAAACACAATCCGCAGGATAAACGGTACGGCAAGGAAGCTAACCAACGCTATAAAAGTGGTAGTAAGACCGCCAAAGGCAAAAGCAATAAGACTCGGCAACCATTTGCCAAAAATAAAGAATGGCAAAGACGATTACCAGTACCGGATATAAAAATCTTGATAATAGCCGGAGTAATTAAAGTTTCAAAGTTCAGTAATTTTTCATTCTTCTCTCCTCTTTGCGTTATTTTCATGAAACACAATGGAATGGACGAAGGACGCCCGTTCCAGCAATCCCATTTTACTGTAAAAATTATCAAGTAATTTTAGAGAAAATGCCGACAAGATTTGGGGCAAAACTCATAAAACTTATCAAAAATGCCTTGAATTAGCCGTTATCGGTGCGAAGGAGAAAGTAGGCAGATTGACAGTCTTTCTAAAAAGGGTATAGTAAAGGGAAACGCAAGCAATTCGTTGATAAAAAGTACTTTTTAGAATGGACGGCAAAAAGGGCAGAGTTTTGGGGAAGATTGGCTGATGTCGGAAAACCAAGGGTGGGAAAGCTTAATGGATAGCGAAAGAGCAGAGCTTTGGGCAAAAGATTGCCGGATATCGGATGCCAAGGGTGGGAAAGCTTAATGGACGGCGAAAGAGCAGAGTTTTGACAAAAGATTGCCGGGTATCGGAAAACCAAGGGTGGGAAAGCTTCATTGATAGCAAAAGAGCGGTATTTTTGGGAAAAACAGCCGAAAAGAGTGCGGCATAAAAAGGAAAGGAAACATGCGGTGAAAAACGCTTTGGATTTATATTAAACCAAAAAGTAAAAATGATTGGCTTTAGGCTTTAGTATTAAGCTTTATCGGCACAGTGATTGAACTTTTGCCGCCATGGATTTTTGGCAATTATCTTAAATCAATATGCACCGGCAAAGGACTGGGAGATGACTCGGCGATTGGGGCTTTTGATGTCTGCTTTGTTCGGGGCTTGCACCAATTGCCAATGCAAGTGCGAACCGCATGGCAACCAGAACCGCCAGAGATATTACGTACCGGTCATGGCAGGATTTATTCTGCTAAGGTATTACGGCTATCTTGCCGGCAGGCAGATGAACTGACCGAGCCGTCTTTGATTTCTCGGATTACCAGCGATATTTCATAATATTTATCGCATGATTGACCGCATGCAGCGTATGGGTGTTCGCGCCTATTATGCTCATTGGCGGCGTGGCGATTACGATGATGATTGAGCCGGTGTTGACTTTGATATTACTGATGATTTTGCCGATACTGGCAGTTGTGGTTTAGCAGGTTTCCGCCGAGGAAACGAAGCGATACGAAAAAACACAGCAGGCACTGGACGGCTTGATTCTGGCGGGGCACAGGAGAGCATAGTAGGATCTCGAGTGATTAAGGCACCTCAAAAAGATGATTACGAAAAAGCTGTTTTGATGCTATCAATCAGGAAGTTGTCCAAACGGAGAAGCAGGCAACGCTTCTGATGAATATTACAGGACCGGTAATGAACTTTTGTTAAAATGCGGACTAACTATAGTGGTAGTTGTCGGTGCTTTCGGTAACCAGGGGCTAACGCAAACGGGTACGATTATTGCGTTTTTAAGCTATTTTACTTTGATTTTAATAGCTCTGATGGCGGTTTCTCGGCTTTTACCATGTATTCTAAGGGGCGGCGAGTGCCGGGCGAATTAGTGGAAGTGCTGACGGCAGAGAAGCGCTGATGCAAACCTGGAGAATAGTAAGGCGAAAGATAGCGGTCATATTGCCTTTGAAAAGGTGAGCTTTTCGTATGATAAGATGCGCAGGAATCTAACTGACATTTGTTTTGTCTTTAAAAACCGGGGCAGACGCTGGGGATTTTGAAATGACCGGTAGCGGAAAAAGTACGTCGTTTAAGCTTATTGCTGCGGTTTTACTTGCCGGATAGCGGCTGTATTCGCATCAATGGGCGGGATATTCAGGCGATACCGGAACAGGAGCTGTATGCCCAGTTTGGAAACAGTATTGCAAAAACGATTTTTATATTCCGCTTCCATCAAGGAAAATATCAGTTTAGGGTCGCCGGTTACAGGAAGTAAAATTTGCAGCTGGCACCGTAAGCGGCACAGGCAGATTTTGTCTGGGAGAAAGAGGGGGCTTAGACTCATGAACTGGCAACAAAAAGGACAAGACATCAGCGGAGGGCAAAAGCAAAGGTCGCTATTGACCCGAGCACTGGCGGAGAAACCGCCGATTTTGCGTTAGACGATAGCCCTCGGCACTGGATTTCAAAAACCGATGCTCGCCTGCGATCGGAACTGGCGCAGCATTTTGCGGCGGCGACTAAGATTATTGTGGCACAGCGGATTAGCTCGATTAAGCATGCCGACCAAATCTTGGTGCTGCAAATGGGCAGGTGATAGGGAAAAGGAAGTCATGAGGAGATGATGAAGAGCTGCGATTATTATCGGGAGGCAGCTGGCGATTCAAAATGGGAGAAGAGTAGATGAGAAGAGATGCAGGTTCTTATGAAAAAGCCCAGTCAGGCAAAAGGGTATGATTTTAAAGCGTCTGTGGCATTATTTGGCACAGTATCGGTGGTCGCTGGTATTGGCAATCAGTCTTACGGCAGTCAGCAACTCTTGGCACTGCTTGGTCCGAGGTTATCCGGTCGGGCGATTGATGCGATTGGGACGCTTAGCGGGCAGGTTAATTTTTCCGCTGGTATTTTATTATGCCGGCTGGATGCTACTGTTTTATTTTGTGGCAGCCCGTATTAAATTACATTTTAGCGGCGCTGATGGTTCATATTAGCCGGAACATTGTATATCAGATGCGAAAGGGACGCCTTTGAGCATTTGCTCGGCCGCCGGTCAGCTTTTTGACCGGCATTTGGCGGGCGATATTTTTAAGCACGATGTCCTACGATATTGACGTAATTAATACATCGTTATCGGGTGATTTCGTGCAGATTGTAGCGAGTATGATAACAGTAACGGGCTCCTTTGTGATGATGCTGACGATTTCCCGCAGCTGGTTCTGGTTTTTGTGTTTACGATTCCGCTGTCCTTTTTATACGAATTACCGCTCTCGCAGAGTCAGACCGAAGTACCGGCGGCGTTCGCAAAAAATTAGGGTGAGATGAACGGCTTTGTCGAAGAAATTGTAACCGGAGCCAAGACGATTAAGGCGTATCATCGGGAGGAGTATTTTATTGCCGAGTTTGAAAAATTAAATCGGCAGGCATGCGATGCCAATTATATAGCAGAAAGCGATGCCAGCACGACCGACCGTCAGTCAGTTTTATCAATAATATTTCGCTGGCACTGATTAGTATGTTTGGGGCAATGCTGTAGTATGAACGGCGGTATTTTCTGGGTAGCGTGTCGTCCTTTGTCCTTTATTCCCGTCAAATTTTTCCGGTCCGATTAACGAGTTAGCCAATATCATTGCTGATTTACAGTCAGCTTTGGCGGCGGCAGAACGGCTGTTTCGCCTGCTGGACGAGCCGGCGGAAGCACTCGACAGAGAAGATGCGGAGGATCCGGTCGCAACGGCGGGAGAGATTCGGCTGAACAATGTGGCGTTTGGTACAGCGACCAGCCGGTGCTGAAACAGGTTGATTTAACGGCCAAGCAGGGCAGACGATTGCGATTGTCGGGCAGACCGGCTCCGGAAAAACTACAATTATCAATTTGATTGATGCGTTTTTATGATGTGGATTCGCAGTATTACCATTGACGGGAAGGAGCTGTGCCGGATTTCCAGACGAAGCCTTCGTCAAGCGTTTTCTATGGTTTTGCAGGATACTTGGCTTTTTCCGGCACGATTTGACGAGAATTTTGGCGTACGGAAAGGCGGATGCTACCTGAAGAAGTAAAAAGGCGGCTCAGGCAAAGAAAAATTGATCATTTTATTGAGTCCTTGCCGCAGGGCTATGATACGGTATTAAAGCGACGGCGGCGACAGTATTTCGAAAGGGCAAAAACAGCTGTTAACCATTGCCAGAGCGATGCTTTTAGATGCCCCGATGTTGATTTTTAGATGAAGCAACTTCCAATGTCGATACGCAGACGGAACGACAATTCAAGAGGCAATGCTGAGCTTAATGCGCTCCCGCACCTGTATCGTGATTGCCCACCGCCTGTCAACGATTAAAAAAATGCTGACCAGATCATTGTGCCGCGGGCATGGGCAGGTGGTAGAAAGTGGAACGCATCAGGAGCTAATGCAAAAAGACGGCTATTATCGGGAAATGTATCAAGCCCAGTTTGAAAATAACACGTTAGGAGACATGGTATGAAAAATAAATTATCAGGCAGAAATGGATAAGCTTCTTCTTCGCTTAGAGCAGGAGAAAAAGGTTCCTAGTCTTTTACTGCATAGCTCGCTGTGGGCCATGCAGTTCGTATGTGCTGGAATATTTATCGGAATATTTTGCGATTACGGTGTTTTTATTATAATCCCAATATTTATCCGGAAAAGGAATACTGGTTTCGAAATTGACGAGCAGGAGAGATTGATTCAAAAGCTATCGCCCCGCTATCCGATTCATTTGGTTTCCGGCAAATATGAGTCGGAGCGGTTTTATGCGGCGGTTTCCGGCTTAAAGCAGGAGAAGGAAGGGGGCGACCGGTGCCAAGCGTGCTACCGGTCAGCGGCTAAGAGAGGCGGCGATTTTAGCAAAAAGAAAATGCGTTTGATTTTTACGACTACTTAACCATCAGCCCGCATAAAAAGCTCCCAGCAGTTAAACGACATCGGGGCAGAAATTGCGACCTGAATATGGAGCGGTTTATTTGCCGTCGGATTTCAAAAAAACGGGCGGCTATCAGCGGTCAGTGGAGTTATCCAAGCAGTTTGATATGTATCGTCAAGATTATTATGGCTGTGTTTTTCGATGAAAGAAATGGAGAAGAAAAAGAAATAGCGAAGAGGATTAAATAAGAGAGTGCCGCCGGCACTTTGCGCCACAGCCGCCCTCCCCTCTGTAACGCATTCATTCACAAAGCATACCTCTACGAGAGTATGCCTTTTTGAGTACAGCTGAGGGACTTCCGCCGCCCGCTATGGGTGTATAGCAAGATTTCGGGTTTAGAGCGGGCTTTCAGGCCCTCTGTAATGCATTCATTGAAAAAGGCATACCCCTGTAGGGGTATGCCCTTTTTCAATACAGCTGAAGACTCAAAATCCGAACTCTACACTTTCCTTTATTAGCGCTGTTCCAGATAAAACTGCATTTATTCATTAAAAAATAATGGTATCTTTCACCCAATGCCTGACATTACACATTAAAACATTATCAATATATAATCTAACCGCTAAAACATCTGCACTGACTGGAGGTTTCCCCAGTTTAAAGATTGTACCTGTACTTTTTATAGTCAATTTGATAATTACAAAACTGCATCATAATTGAACTTTGATTATTTAGCCATCTGATTCCTGCCCTTTGCTGGAATGGGAGTTAGCGGTTCTACTTCCATATTTTCTGTATAGCTCTTTTTGGCTAATGTATCGGAATAAGAAATGCTTACTGTATTATCATTATATTGGCAATTTGTTACATAAAGACCATTATTTTCAAAATAGATCATCTTGTCGAACACTTACTATATCTTTATAACAATTATAATTTTTCTTGTTTTTATCTTTTAACAACTGTAAAATGTTGTTCGTTCTATGTTATTTCTACAAAGAATTGCTTAAGATACGGACGGACAGCAAAGCAATGAGGATATAATATTTCAGCTTGCCGATATTTTATCATCTCTACCCGACATGGGCCCAATTGAATATATTTTAGGGATTCAATTTTTCAAACTCAGATATTGTACTGCAAATTACAGCGCCATATCCAGCTTGTTCTGTTTCTGAAAATTGCGTATCTTTTCATTTGAAGTACTTTTCCAAATCAAAGAGAAAAACAGGTATTGGCAATATCTGCATTTGCATCTCCTTGAAATCGAACTTGAGGATGTTGAAAGCCCTCATTATGAAATTGTGTCGGGGGTCAAAGGTCGGAAGTAAAAGCGAACATACGATTTAACTGTAGGGTTGTGTCATTTTAATTACTTTGTCTGCTGGCGTTGTCATTTTTCATTACATCACTATCTTCCGCTATCTGCCTGCTATATAAATAGCCGGAATCTAAAATACTTACTGCATTTTGCACATCCGTATAATGAAATGCAAACCTTGGCCACCAAGACACCGGACTATGAATTTACAGTTGTTTTGAATTATATCTGCATATATCATTTTTAATTACTCCCCTAAGTGAATAGTAAGCGACCTAATCCCTATCTAGTTGATAACCTTGATGCATTTCTTCGGTATCTGTTTTTTAATTCTTACCTCGTCAAACTATCCCTTGCATTTCAATAATTCATAAATAAGAATCTTTGTCCTCATCCTTTTCATCCGCTCCAAAGTAATTTTCTTTCTTATTCTGAATGAAATCCCATATCTGAGATAATTCATCTTCATTAATTATCTTTTTATCTTCTGAATTCTACAATTCGTCTTTTGTGCCCCATCTAACAGTCCAAGTCTTATTACTAACTTTTTAATTCTCCAGACAAAAGAGAATAGGATGATGCAAGATCATCTTGCACCCCTCGAAATGATCATATCTTTGGGCATGAAGCTGATACCCAATGTTTTCTTTGGTTTTTATGTTCAGGAGTTGTAACATTATAATCACCAATATAAATATATATATCAATAACCAATCGTTTTAAATATTTTTCCATGACCGGCTGGACATCTTCCCACTTTAAGCCGCCGTTTCCGGTTCCCAATTTTGAAATGTTATAGATGGAATTCTATATCAAGATACTTTTTGCGGAAAGTTTCAATCCTTTTTCAATATATTCAATTTTTAGAAGGACTTGCTAATGCTCTTTGGTTGGAAATAACAGGATTTTATGATCTGGAGCATTATTCCATATCATTAATTTTCCTGTCGTTAATTCTCGCATTTTCTTTTTATATTCCTCGAACATTTCTGGGTAGCGTTCTTTAAACGCTAATGCAATCCTCTTCCCATAATCCCAACTGTATTGACTGTATTAACAATTGTTTTGAGCGGGACTTTTTAAAAATATCTCCCTTCAAGGTATCTAATCATTTTATCTCCTTCATGTCAAGTGAAACCATTATTTTCTCGGTTTGTTTCACTTGATTATAAAATTATTTTAATTATTTCTCTTATGCTTTATAAATGAAACGAATTTATAGCCTTGTCCTTTTCGTGCTTCTAACAAAAGCATCACTACTCAAAAATTAAGATCATCCTGCCGCCCCTTTTTGCTTTGTCGTCACCTTTGCGATAGGCTCCACTTAATCACCTTTCGACTTAACATCTTGTAATTTCTTATATATCTCTGCCATTGAAAAATATATTCTTTAACTACTTCTCTGTGTTCCGGTCTCAAAATCAAATACCTTCAAGAACTGATTTTGTTAAATCATCCAAATGATAGTTGAGATAAAACCATTAAGATAATCCTCTTGTGTTTCTGTAAACATATCTCCAAAGCCATTCCGGAGCCAATCCTCATTTACACCAAATCAGCGCTTATTAACTTTAGATATGTTCCTTTTATATCAACTCTCCCACGTTCTAAATTGTTTATAACATCGCCACTGACGCCAATTCTTTCTACCAAACGCAGAACGAAAAGTTTAAAGTAAGAACGAATTTCTTTAATTCGATTATTCATTTTCATCTCACCTCCTTAGTTAATCTAACAACATACTAACATTATTTTATTGGTTAGTCAACCAAAAAGTAATTTATTTTTCCGAAAACTAGTTGGCGAAGCCAAAATTATAATGTCGGAATTGGTTTATCAACCAAAAGAAGGATGTATATTATGATCAAAAACAGCCCGGCAACATTATGTAGATACTCGCCGCTTCTGTGGCCGCTTCTGTAATGCAAACCGCAGTCACTATACAAGCAATCACCATATCACGAAGTAAAAAGAGAATAAATAATTTAAAATGCCCATTCTGGTACACAACCCGCCGGATGGCATTTTAAAACTGAAACAGCGCCAGAGCCTCAAACTCTAACGCCTTTTATTTTATTAATCGGTTTGCACAGTATCGTACAACCTTTTGCAAACACTTTCCGAAAGAAAATTACTGTTCAACTTTGCGCCATTGAGTACAGCTGAGGGGACTTGAACCCTGTGGTTTTGCAAACCACTAGATCCTGAATCTAGCGCGTCTGCCATTCCGCCACAGCCGCGATAGGTAATGGTATCATCAGATGCAGTCGGGGGACTCGAGACCCCCAAGGAAATAATATCCATTAGATCCTTAGCTCTAACGCGTATACCAATTCCGCCACGACTGCAGATATTCTGAGACAACAAAAGTAATTATAAAACATCTCACCTACAAATGTCAATCGTTTTTGTGCTTTTTCACTTTTGCAGGGGCATTTTTCTTTTCCAACTAATGATGACCAGAAACGATTGCATGTACTTGTTCAGCATTACCAAAACAAAGCGGGGAGGAAAAAACAGCAAAAACCTTGAAAAATTTTCTGGTTTGATTGTATTATTATCTTGCATATTTTTGTTTGCAGTGTGAATCATGGCACTTATTTACCGAGGATACCCTTGTTGAGAATGAGAATTGCCGTTTGCGTGGGCGGCGAAAGGGAGTGAAATGAAAGTAGTCGTTGAGTATAATAAAATACTGAGCTATGTTACCTATTTGAATAAGGGTGCCGGTTATCCGGTCGATTTCTTTGCAAAAATGATGGCGAAGAGACGATAGAGAAAGGGGAGGCAGACTTACTTGGGAGCAGCCGGTGGGGAAGAATGGCACCAAAGTCAATATCCGCTTAGAGCCGGGACAAAGTCTTAAGCTAAATTGGATCCGGTCAAGCTGATTGGCAAAGAGTTTGCCGCTATGACCGAGGGATATGATGCGCCTTTTTGGTAGTTATGAAAAACGGAGAAGAAGTGCTACATCAGGAAAGCTATCCTGTTCAGGTCTTAGCCTCATGCATCAATGGCTGGGGAGCAATTATCACCCAACCTTGATTGCGTCCTTTGTACCCCTCAATCACCCGCTGATTGCCGGAGTGGTGCGCAGAGCCGGCGAAATTTCTAAAAACTGGAACTTTAGCCCCGACCGGTTATCAAACGCAGGACAAAAATGATGTGCGGGCGCAGATGAAAGCGGTTTATTTGGCGCTGCAGAAAGCAGAAACGATTGGTTATATCAGGTGCACCGCCCAGCTTTGAACGGTCGGGCAGCGGATCTGCTTAGCCGATGAAGTGCTGACCGGAAAACTGGGAAACTGTATTGAATTAGCGGTGCTTTTGCCGCATGCTTAGAATATATTGGCTTAAACTGCTGATTGTAGTGTGTTTAAAAAGCCATGCTCTTTGCTGGCTGCTGGTTAGAAGACCAGACCTTTCCCGGCAGCATAGATGATGATATTTCTGCCCTAACAAAGCGTCTGGCAAAAGGGACTCAAAAATTGAACTGGTAGAACTACCCGCTGACCAGTCCGCAGCCGGTCAGCTATGAAGAGGCAAGCGCCAAGGCAGAAGAACAATTACGAGCGAGCAGGAGTTTGACTCATTTGCTGGACGTTGCTAAGGCTCGTGCTTTGGGAGTCAGACCGTCGCCGCAGCCGAATGGAGTCTATTGCCGACCGCCGAGGCACTGAATCGGTGCAGACAAGTTGATGCGGCTTTGGCTGCCCAGCCAAAAGCCTTAGAAAATGGCGGCGATATTGAAGCAATTACCAGTCAAAAGCGCTCTAAGCTGGAAGGTATGGGGAGCCAAAGCTCTCTAAAACCCGACGCTACGCAATAATTTGTTAAACTTCAAAACCCACTCGGCGCAGCATTTCAATTTCTAGAGGGCGATCCCATTGTTAGAGGATAATTTATCCAGCGGGCAGGAGTTTTCCTGATGCCTTGTCCGGCAGAAATTGAAGCGGAGCGGCGCAAAGACAAGGAGTATTCCTATACTCGCAGTCCAGGACGAATACCGGAATATATGAATGCGGAAATGAAAAGCCGGCGGCTGGTAACGCCCTAGTGAAGACGTACCTGACTTTGCGATCGCTGGCATTGTACTATACTCGCCCGAAACGGAATTGGAAGAAAAATGGTGCAATACTCTATCTGTAGTGCATGGGTTTTTGCAGTGGTTTGAAACAGATGTATCAAAGCAAGCCCGCTATGCCCCTCTGATTTTGCTATATCCGATTGAACTGATTCGGAAATCTTCCGCTAAAGTGATATGTGGATTCGATACCGAGATGAAGAAGTACAGGTCAATCACCACGCTGTTAGAAAAGCTGCGTATGGACTCTAAATTCGAGTTTCCGGGCTTAGTTCCACTGCTGATGGACGAGGATGAGGACGTAAAAAGATTTTAAACACAACCGTACGGGGATTTTGAATAAAAAGGGCTGGGACGATTGATGCCAGCTATATTGCCCTCTTTTTCCTTTAATCAGTTTGTGATGTGGAACGATATTGCCCAGCCGCAGCTGAAGAGCTGATGAAAACCCGATTGTCGGGAGATCCATGCAGGCAATGAACTCTGTTACCCGCCGCTAATTGATAGCAAGGAAATTGACCAAACGGATTTATTCTTTATCAATGCCGTCCTTATGGACGCTGACTCTTCGCAGTTAGTGGCGGTTTATTCCGTCGCTGGCGGGAGCAATTTTCAGGTCGCATGGACCGCCGGGGACCGGAAAATCGCAGACGATTACACATATCGTGCCTCGGCGCTGTATAACAACAACGGTGCTGTTTGTGGCGGGAAAAAATGGCGGCCTCAACGTGGTTCAGTCCTGCTGGAAAAATCGACTGGGCGACTTTGCTTTGGAGCTTCACTCGAATAAGACGAAAAAAGGCGTAAGTTTGGCGAAGCTTTGCAGGACTTTTTAGACCGGCAGAAAAATGGCGACATTGAAAGAACCTGTCAGGAAAGCCTGTCTAAAGCTTAGGATTCGATATGCGCTGACAACGGACGCCTTCACCGAACCGGCGATAACGGTTACAGCATTTATGAGATGATTGCTCTTTATGAGGCGCAGGAGAGGCGAAACCTATCCGATTGGGGAGCTCAACGCACCTGAAAAGAGAAGGTAGAGCAGATTAGGCAGGCGCTGGAACGCTATTTGCCGTTGTTTGCGGAAGTAGAGCCGGTGTCGGCAATCCTCTTCGCTTTATTCAAAGCTTTGACCTAGGTTTTAAGGAAAGAGAAGAATTGCGGACGCTTTTGCAGGAGCTGGTGCCGGATTTGCGGAACTGGCGGAGCAAAAATCGGCTGACGCTATCTTAGCGGACAAGCAGGACTTTTTGACGGTAAGCGGCGTAGCGACTCGTATTAGCGGAGATGACGGCGGCAGATGTCCTGCTTTGGCAGGATATTATCAACTGGAGTCAGCCGGATACGGATGACCAAACAGCGGAAATGATTGCTTTGGGGCAAAAGGCAAAAAGGAGTCGCGGGCAGGCGATACTAAGCCGAGTTTCCGCCGGCGGTACAGCAGTTGATGCCGCAGGACTGCGACTGCGTGAAACAAGCCGATCGAAGCGGTTTTGGCAAAGTGGCTGGAACAAAATAAGATTAGAAAAACTTAGCCGCTTTTACCGGACGCAGGGACAAGAGATCGGGAAAGCGCAGATGCCGGAGAAATTGACGCTACTTTCCGAACATGCGGAGCTTACCGGTACCAAATCGTGAGCGTCATGACGCCGCAGGCAGAGCGTTTGCGGCTTTGTGGCGGGCGGAAGAAACAGACTGAGGAGCAGATGGAAGCGGCGGTAGCGGTAACGCACCGGATTGTTACGGCGTTACGGCAGCTATACCGAGCCAATCGAAGTCTGGAATGTCGTCATGGTTAGAGAACCCAGCAGGCAGTGAATGGCTTTTTATAAGGAAGATAAAAACCGGTGGGTCGCCGGCGTAGCGGCTTTGACGGCTAAGATTAGTGAAAAACAGCGGCGATTGACTGGAACTGGCACAGGGAAGCTTTTTAGCGGAAAACTTTGATTTGGTTGCGGCAGGGCAGGAGGCAGAAGATGATGGCGGCGTATAGCGGGCTGATCAGTGGTTACCCATGCCGCAGTCGCGAGCGGAGTTAGAAGCTTTAGAAGCGGGGTGTGTTTAGCCAAAAGCGGAAATGGTGAAATCTTACCGGAGGAGTTTAGCAGACTGCGTTCGATGATGTATTATGGTGTGCTGGAGGTGCTGGAGCGAGAGAAAGAGCTGACGGCATTTAATCATCATAATTTTGAATATTTTATTGTCCGAGTACTCGGCGGGAATTAAAGCTGGAACGGAAATCGACGAGATTGGAGCTGATTGAAAAGCCGACGGCGAACATTCCAGACATGCCTTTGGCGATATTAAACGCCGGCTCGAGCTTGCGTCTGAAGAGAGCTATTAAAAACGGGGGACGTGGGCTTTCTCTCCGCCGGCTCTTTGATATGACGCCGAATATTTTGCGCGCGATTTGGCAACCTGTATGTTTGATGAGCCCGATTTTACTGCTCAGTATATCGATCCGGCGTTTCCAAAGCTCTTTGATTTGGTCATGCCGGACGAGGCATCGCAGGTCAATACATGAGGCAGTGGGAGCGATTGCCAGGGCAATCAGCCCACGTCGTCGGGCGATCCCAACTCGCCGCCGCCGACTTCTTCTTTAAGGGAAAATTTTGACGAAGAGGATGCGGAGTTTGGAAGAGGCGGCATCGTACAGAGCGTTTTTAGATGAGTGTCAAGCTGGCACTCTTCCGGAGCTCGCACTTAAAGTGGCATTATCGCCCAAACACGTAAAGCTTTGACGCGGCTCTCCAACTCGCAGCACAGTGAAAATAAGCTCTTATACTTTCCCCGTCCCACAATGATTTGAAGCCGCAAAGGTGCGTCTGGTAGACGCAGACGGTTTTATGCGACCGAGCGGTACTGCCAAAGACGCCGAGGGCAGAGGGCGGTGACGACGAAACCGGCGTGCGACCGTTGGACGAGCAGCTTTCGGCGGCAGTCGCTGCGTGGTAAATCCTTTTGTAGCTCGGTACAGCAAAAGCTGGATTCAGGTTAAGCTGGACGAATTATTTGCCGCTTCTATCCGAACTGGAAGAAGATGCGCCGAGCATCCGGAGAAGAAATCTGCGTCTAAGAATCCTAGAGAATGTTCAGGGCGATGAGAGCGATGTTAATCCTGTTTTCAGCTGGGTTATGGACCGGACCAAAAGGGCAAGGGTAACGATGAACTCTTTGGTCCGCTGAATCAAAGCGAGGGCTGGAAACGGCTCACCGTCGTAGTTTCCCGTTCCCGTGAGGAAATGATTGTCTCATTCCACGCCAGCCCGGAACAGATTGATCTTTATCACGGACGGCATCTTTGGTGTGGTAGGCTAATAAAACGCTTTTGGAGTTTGCCCGGCAACAAGACAGTACGCTGACAACAGATGCGCAGGCGGTTCGCCGAAAGAAAGACGAGCTGATTTGACGTGATTGCGGCGGCGATAGAAAAGCTGATTTCTCGGTGGTGAAGCAGCAGGTGGACGCTCCAAATTACCGGATTGATATCGGGCGTAGTGGACAGCGCAACAGCGGCTGCAGGAGCTTTATAGCGTCGATTGCTGCGACGGGTATCAGGCCATGAGCACGCCAACGGTCAGAGACGGACGATTGTGCAGCCGACCATCGCTGGAAGACCGTTTAAAATGGAACGTGATTCCGGCTTTGGACTGGACTGGTCTCACTCAGCGCAGCTGTGCTGGAAATGATTCTGCGGTTAGCGGAGACTATGGCGAGAAAAGAGCAGGAGCGCGACATGCGAGCCAGAGGGCAAAGCCAAGCACTTTTACAAACGCCGGTGGCGTACCCAAGCGAAACGCTTTGCCATTGAATATGAGCAGGCACCGCCATGAGCGAGAGCAGGATACTATGAGGGCGTATCCTGTGGATACCGGAGCAGTACCTGAAAGGAGGCGTTTTATACCGGTACGGCATTTTCTTTAATGGTGCGACTGATGACCGATATCATTGAGTGGGAGGCGCCGATTGTGGGAAGATGATTTATTCCGCCGACTTTAAGTGTCTGCATCAATCAGCTGGGGAGCAAAGCTGATACAGAAAACCTCGAAACAGGCGGCTGCTCGGACCGGGTGCGTTTTATCTGATAGATGACGACCAGAATACCCACGCTGGAGAAAAGCTCGGGAGCATGAAAACGGCATTGTGCCTCGCGCGCTACTGGGACGATCGGCGCAAGTTTCACACATTTGCGAGGATGAAATTGCGGCCACGATTTTCAGGTTTTGACCGAGCACATGACTTAAGAACCTTGCGGGAAGTGTTTAAGTTCTATGGCTATATGCTGGGAGAAGAGGCAAAATAGAGCGGCATGCTTATCCGCTCTTATCGAAGAAAGAAAATAAAGTGCTGGAAGAAAATGGACGCTCATACTCAGGGTAATAGAATGACAGCGTAGCAGCCGACATTCGCAGCACCTGCTAAGAGAAACGAAGAGAGATTGCCTGCGCAGCAGTACGAAGGGCTTCGGCCACGCTTTCTGGAGAAGCTCTGCGTGATAGCCGATATATTGCCGACGATATTCCTTGGGGATACACCGTATCTTTGCAAAATGCCTTATAAAACTGGAATAATCCTTAAATCCATAAAGAAGAGCTGCCTGCGATCTCTGCGTTTGCCCTAAAATGGCATCTCGGGACATAGCGAGGCGTTTTTAGGAGACATTGATGCAGAGAAATACCGAGTTTTCGCTTGAAAATATGGGAAATATGATATTTGTTGACAAAAATACTTTGAGCCAAAGTTCTAAGGACAAATCCTCCAAATGCTCCTGAATACAGGTTAAAGAGGTTTTGCAAGACTCGCTTTTCCCGCGATTGAGGCAGAAACCCACTTTCATAGACGGTGCGATTCAGAGCAAATCGCAAACCGATAAGCGTCAGCTTGCCGCTTTGCCAGCGATCGGCGGCTCGTCTCTTCAACCAGCTGAAAGAGCCGACTGATAGCGCGTGAAAGCTGAAAATATGCCAAAATGATGAGCATTTGAAGCTTGGTCTGCTCGGCTTTGGCGAGCGAGATAGCCATAATCGGGCGATAGACGAATGAGCTCGCTCATAATATTCTTGGCCACAATCCAGAAATGAAACGTTGAAGTAAAAGCTCCGAGTTTCAAAACTCCGAACGTGGTGCGGGATTTGTGGCGGAATCAAAAATCATACTCGCCGCGGGGAGAAAAAGAGCGACCGTTGATATCCATCAGGATTTCACCCTCTAAGATAAAATTCATAATACCCGTGCCGATGCCCGTCAAGAATACCTTTGACGTCCTTATCGCTGTAATAAAACACTTCAAAGTCCTGAGAAATCATATATATTGGCGAGGGCTAAACGGTTTGTAATTGTTTTCTTTTTCATCGGATTTCTCTAAGAGCTGTAGAAAACAACATATATTGGCAAGCGATAAGCTGCAACAATAATATCATAAAACCGCAACTTTGCAATGTGAATCACAACATAAGCAATGGCTTTTTTTTTTCGGTGCGTTATACTAAAAGAGTATAGAAAAGGAAGCATCAGATAGTCCGTTTCTTAGGAAAGGAATTTTTCTTTGGAAGGCATGTGACAGCAAAAATAGAAACCGGCGGCAAAAAATGCCGAGCGAGGAAGAATAATATGGAAATGACATTGAGATGCAGTGGGAGCAAGTTTGATACGGTAACTTGAAACAACCAGATTCCGGGGGTAACCGGCGTAATTACGACATTATATGATACTACTCAAGGAAGGTGAGCAGAGAGCGGATTCGCGTTAAAAGACGAAGTAAAGGCAGTGGGTATGCATATTGCCATATTGAGAAAAGCCAATGTCTATGACGCTATTAAGATTGGTAGTGTCATCGATCAATATATTGATAATTATATTGAAACCCTTCGTAATTTGGGGCAGGAAGATATCCACGGTGTGTTATAACTTTATGCCGGTCTTTGACTGGACCAGAACGGAATTAGCCAGAGGTGGCAGGACGGCTCAACGGTGCTGGTTTACACGCAGGCGGCGGTGGATGTTCCATCCGAAAAATGTTTGCCCCGATTTCCGGAGATATGAACGGTACGATATGCCGGGGTGGGAGCCGAGCGGGATGGCAAGAGTCAAAGAATTGTTTGAGCTGTATAAAGATGTGGATGATGAAAAGCTGTTTGCTAATCTGGGCTATTTGGAACGGATTATGCCGGTATGTAAGGAATATGATATTAAAATGGCAACGGTCCGGACGATCTGGCGGAGCGTATTTGGTTTGCCTCGGATGACATTAACAACAAGGACAATATTTTGCGGTTGATGAAAAATGGTGGATTTATCCGCACAACGGTAAGGTTACGTTCTGTTCGTTCGTATGGTACCAACTTAACACACTTACCGGAAATGATTCGCGTTAAAAGGCAGGATTCACTTTAACGATGTCCGTAATTTGAAAGTTCCATACGCCGACCAATTTTGGCTAGCGCGGCGCATTTATCGGCGATGGTGAGATTGGATATGTATGAAATTATGCGGGCATTATACGAGATTACTATCGGGTCCGATTCGTCCGGACTATGGCAGAATGATTTGGGATTTGAAGTGGCAAATGCCGGGCTATGGCTTATATGACCGCATTATGCAACGTATTTGAATGCTTGTGGGAAGCGATTGATAAGGCTCATAAAGCAAAAATAATTCGGTCTGTGGCAGAGCGTTTCGGCAGATGAGCCAAATGCCGGAGACAAGGCATGCTGCAAAAGCAGGACGGAAAGGAGAAATCTATGATTTTAAATCAAGCGGGATTAAAAGAAAACAACAGTGGATGGAAAAATATGCTTTGCCGGAGTTTGACCGGGAAGAAGTCATATGGTAACTACAGTCTGGTGTGGGTGCACTTGGTGCAGGTAATATTTTCAGGGCTTTCTTAGCAAAATGCAGCGCAAAAACTCTTCAAACAGCGGCGAATTAAAGACCGGTATTGTGGTATGAAGGTTATGATTGGCGAGAGGGAAAATGAATCTGGCCGTGATGGATGATTATTCGATTTTGGTAACGCCCAAAGCCGATGGCAGCATTGAAAAATGTAATTGGCAGCATTACTGAGTCGTATTTTAGATAGCAATCAGCCGGAAGAGCTTGGACTCGAATGAAAAGTGATGCCGCGCCTTTCCCTGCAATGGCAAACCTTTACCACTACGGGAAAAGGGCGTATAGCTTAGAAAAATGGACGGGGAGAGAGCGTTTACCGGGACGCAGCCGAAATGGATATGGCGGCAGGTCCGGAAAAGCCGCAGAGCCAAGAGAGAGCAGTAGCGGATTATTGTATCATCGTTTTTGCCAAGGAGCGCCGCACCCGCTGGCAATGGTTGTCAGCATGGACACGCTCGCATAACGGCGATGGGGCTCTATGTCAGCGATTCATGCTTTTGCGCAGGCTTGGGAGCAGGCAGGACCGGCAAAGCCGGATTTTAGAGTATGTAGAGGATAAAACGAGTTTCTTTCCCGTGGACGATGATTGGATAAAATCACGCTCGGCTTTGGGACGCCTTCGGCAGAAGAAAATGCTGAAAGGCCGATCGACTGTGAGCCGGCAACCGGTAACCACCAGCCATCCTAGCAGCTGTCGTATTTGTCAATGCCGAAGAATGTGAATACTTGGTACTGAAGACGCACCTCGCCGCCGGCAGACCGGCGCTGGAAGGCGGGCTCCCTGGACGGATAGAGAAACCGTAGTATGAAAGTGGAACCATGAAAGTCTGTAACTGTTTAAATCCTCAGATACAGCCTTGGTATTTGGCTGCTTATCAGATACCAAAAACTTTTTGGACGAAATGAGCATGAGAGACGGTGCGGCTGGTTGAGCGGATTGGCTATCGGAAGGCCACCGGTTGTGGTACATCCCGAATTTGCATCCGGTATCGGCTGATACGGTGCTAAAGGTGCGGGTGCCGAAACTGTTTATGCCGGATACGCCGCAGGCGAATTGCAACCGATACGTCGCAAAAAGCCGGCGATTCGGTTTGGCGAAACGATTAAAACTATCAAAAGCAGGGTCGGTTGCCGTCGGATTTACAGGCACCTGCTGGCACGGCCGGCTGGCTGGAGATATTTACAAGGAATAGACGATCAGGGCAAGGCGTTTGAGCTAAGTCCCATCCGCTACTGGAAAAAGGTTTGTCCGTGTATGTTAAGGGCTTCAATAAAAGACACTGAGCTTTTGCCGGCATTGGAAGCCGTTATTGGAAGATGAAGGTGTTTATGTAAACTAGTAACCGTTGCGATGGCAGAGCAGGTTTGCCGCTATCTTCAGGAGATGCTGGCGGGGCCGGGAGCGGTCTTTTGCCGCCGCCTGCAAAAAACCGAGGCAAAGAGTGGGCAAAAGCAGAACTGCTTTAGAAAAGAAAGGACCGGATTTTGACTGTCCCAAAGGGGAGTCCGTTAAAAAATAAGTTTTGTGATGGTGCCGGCAGGAGCAAGCAATGTCCCTGCCGGCTGCTACCGGTGCAGAAAGGGGAAAAAATGAACAATTTATGATCGATTTTGTCCACGAATATGGCAAAGCATTTAATATGATTATAGGCCCATCAACCGATTATTGATTATCACCATTTAAGCCCACAAGAGACTTATGAGGATATTGTTTAGCAATATCACGCAAATGTGGCTGGCGGGCGACCACTATAAATGGCGGCAAGTATCAAACGTCGAAGAATATTATATTACTGGCAGTGGGCATCAGACCGAGAAAAGCCCAAAAATGGCGGAAACCTTGAAATGGCAATCGGTAATCCGCTTTATCATTGGAGCCATCTGAGCGGCAATGGTATTTTTGGTTATGAGGGACACTTAAACGGCGAAACGGCGGAAGAAGTGTGGCAGCTTTGCAGCCAAAAA
>BNJS01000851.1_pt1 | contig 20465 bp, 30 predicted proteins | sample 8540461 | NCBI WGS metagenome assembly BNJS01 (sample SAMD00202454, study PRJDB9452) | human saliva metagenome | isolation source: human saliva | place: Japan | reverse complement strand
TTAAAAGTTTTAGAAAAGAAAAGAAAAGAAACTAATAACTTAGTAAAAAGCAGAGATATCTCATTCCTGCTCTTTTTATTTATTCTTGATTTCAACTAAAATTTTATCATAGTATTTTTGCAAGTCCACCATCAGAAGTTTTCTTTATATGCAGAACACATATCTTTTCCTGTTTCTTTCATAGTCTTTACAACTTCATCAAAAGCTTATAGTATGTTTTCCATCAGTAGACATACAATAAACAGCTGTATTTACTGCTCTTACAGCACAGATAGCGTTTCTTTTCTATACAAGGTATAATTACATAACCTCCAACTGGGTCACAAGTCATTCCTAAATGGTGTTCCATAGCACTTTCAGCTGCATATTCTATTTGGTCTATGCTTCCACCCATGAAATATGTTGCCATTGCTGCTGCCATTGAACATGCAGTTCCTACTTCTGCTTGACAACCAGCTTCTGCTCCTGAAATAGTAGCATTATACTTAACTAAGTTTCCAACAAGTCCTGCTATAGCTAAACCTCTTAGAATATGTTTTTCAACTAATTCATATTCCTCTTTCATAGCTCTTAAAACTCCAGGAACAACTCCTGAGGCTCCACAAGTGGGTGCTGTTACAACTTGTCCCATACTAGCATTTTCTTCAGATACTGCTAAAGCATAGGCAAAAATTTTATTTGTAAATACTAATGAAGCTCTTTTAGATAGAGCTTTATCATACATTTCTCTAGCTCTTTTTGGATATTTAAAAGGCCCAGGAACATCTCCTTCTTTCTCTAGTCCTCTTTGTACTGCATCAGTCATAGCCTGATCAATAAATTTTAAATGTTGCCATATAGATGGCCTTCACATTCTTCAACATATTGCCACAGATGTTTATTATTATCCTTACACCATTTTGATAATTTCTTTCATAGAGTTTAGTGGATAAACTTCTTTTTTAGGTGATTTATCCATAAGTTCATCATAATCTCTTATAGTTCCCCCACCTACAGAAAATACTATCCATTCCCCTATTGGTTCCTTATCTTTATCTAAGGCGATGAATTTCATTCCATTAGTATGTAGTTCATGGACAAATTCAGGTTTCCAAATAATTTCAACTGGAATAGGGCTTAAATGTTTCTATAATTATCTTATCTGTGTAGTGTCCTTTTCCAGTAGCAGCCAAACTTCCCCAAAGCTCAACTATGTAACTATCAGCATCAGGAAATTTCTCTTTTACTCTCTTTGTTGCTCTTTCAGGTTCTATTGTATGCGAACTTGATGGATATGCTCCAATCTTAAAAGAATTCTTTTTAGTGTATCCATTTCCTTCTCAACCTCTCTCTAATTTTATTTAAAATATGCTTAATACGTCTTCAAGTATATCGTTTGCAAACTTTCCTTTTAAATAATTTCTAGTTCCATCGATAGTATCTAGAGTGCTATCATTGTGATATTTTTCTGGAAAACCATTAAATACTCTTAAATTAGAAAAATCTTCACCTAAGAATACTGCTGTCGGTACAACAAAATCATCTTCATGAATTTTCAAGTATCCAGCTAGTTCAGAAACTCCTCTACCATAAGTTATTAAAAGATAAATCAAAGATATGATTTATTTCATTGATTTTTCTCATAGTAGTTAAGAATACTCTTGCATAAGGACACCAAGTTTCAACACTAGCTAATACAGGAACCTTTTTATTTATTCCTTTTATTCTATTAACAAATTCATCAGAAATAACTATATTTTTTTATATAGTTCCTCTAATTTTTCTAATTCATCAGCACTTGCTATTCCAAAAATATTTATCTAAATTAAAACCTTTTAAATATATTTCTTCTAATCCTTTTCATCAATTATCCTCCTATTTTCATATTTTTTAAAATTCCTTTTATTGCTTCTTCTAAAGAAGAATAAGCATAAATCGACTTTTTCTAAAGTTTTATCAATTTCTTTTTAGTGTATCCTAGTCCTTCCAATGCTAAAACTAAGTCTTCTAGCATATCTATAGATATAGTTTCCACTTCTGTATAAGTTAGATTTTTAACTTAGCTTTTAGGTCTAAAAATTATTATTTGAGCTTTTTCTCACCTAATTTTGGTACTTTTTAAGACTAGTATAATCATTTTTAGAAATTATTTCCAACAATTTTGTCATAAGAAAAATTAGACAATACTGCTAAAGCTAAAGATGTACTATACCATTTTATTTTTCAATAGCATTTCATAGATTTTTCTGTCTCTTTCATCTAAAAACCCAATTAATTTATATGTATCTTCTTTGATGTGATTATAGATATAGAATTTATATTTATTACCTAAGTCAATTTTCTCATATTCTCTCAATGGAAAATAAACCTTATAGCCAACACCATTAATGTCTATGGCTATATAGTCCATTTTCTTGTATTCTACTGTTCCATATAGATATTCAAACATTTTATCCTCACTTTATTTTTAGTACTACCTTTATTATATTAGATTTTTAGAGTATTTTTCAAATAAAAAGTAAAAATAGCTCGTTACTAAGTGAGATTTTAGAAATTATAATGTAACTCGCTTATTTTTACTTTTTAATTTATAATTTAAATGGTTGTACCTTGTAAAAAAATTATTGAATTTCTCTAACAAATTCTCCATCTTTAACTTCTATTTTTAATAACTTTTTCCGTCTTCAGAATAAGTAGTTACTATTCCATTCATCTTACCATTTTTATTATTTGCTACAAAGCTTTAATTTACCATTTTCATAATAAAGTTTTGCTTCTCCATCTAAAAATACCATTTTTACATTCATAGTAGAGAAAAAGTTTTCCATTAGGATAGAAATATTCAGTTTTCCACTTAAAGTTTTGATATCTATATTTATTATTTGTAATAACATTGGATTTTTCTCTATAATCTTTTAACTTCAATTTTTACAGTATTGTTTTTATGATTAACATATATTTTTATATATTTTACATTATTTGGGTGATATCCTATAGTTTCCATAGTATCAACAGCATTAAAAGTTCCATTAATCTATCATCATAAGGGATATCTCCATCTAAATATGCCATTATATTTGCTGTATCAAAAAGTCTTATAGACTTATTTAATTTAAATTTTTGTTCACTTAATAATTTTCCATCAGCTGCAAATATTTTATATTCAGGATTTAATTTACCATTTTTCAGAAATTACTGATTTCATTCCATCCATAGCAGCTTGTCCTGGATTAGAGCTTAAATCTGTTACTGCTGTAAGCTTTCCGTCACTGTAACCTTCTAAAGTAAAAATCAGCTTGATTAAGCTTATAAGTAAAAAGTTATTTCCTTATCCTTATCCAATTTTTGTCTTATGTATTTATCTACTTCTTGATAATCTACAGTCTTTGCTGAGTAAGCTAATAAACTGCAAAATGCAAATAAAAATCATTATTTTTCATAACAACCTCCGTATTATTTTTGATATAATTATAGTTTACTCTTTATATAAAAAGTCTGTAACATTTGTTACAAACTTACTTTATTTTATCATAAAATGGCTTATGATTTTCAACAGATTTTTAGCAAATTCATCATCATAAGCTATCATATCTAAGTATCTCATACCTAAATAATTTCTTGCTGCATCATTTATTTCACGGAAGATTTCATTTTTATCCCTTTAAAATCAACTACTAAAAAGCCAACTTTCATCTTTTTCAGTTGTCATTTCAAGTAACCATAATCTATTTATAGTACCTATTTCATCACAACAATTAGTTACTTCTTCAGCTAACATAGTAGGAAACTTTTCTGGTTCACTCAATAAGATTTTTGAATTAACAGGATTTTTAATTCTCTAACTTTTTAATCTCTCTTCTTTCATAGTTCTTGGTTCAGCTTAACCATTCTTCAGAGATAATATAACTTTTTCCAAAAAGGATTTATAACAAGTCCTTCTATATCATGAGGATGGTCTAATATATTTCAGAATAATTATCAAAAAATTTAATTCTATTGTATCCATTTCTTCAGAAATTCCCCATTTTGCTAATTCTTCTACATCTGTAAAAACAGGTAAATAAAGTTTTTATCATCTGTCAATAACATATTTATACTGAAGACATCTGTTTTCCGTTATCTGGTCTATTGATGTAACTTAAAAATTAGCCTTCATTATAATTTCTTCAAGCATTTCATTTTCTAACTCTTGACTAGGGCTCCTCATACATTTTCTAAAAAGTTCACTTACCTTAGTCATTCAAAAATCTCCCTTCATTTAAATTTCACAGTTTCTATTATACCTTAAAAATTAATAATTACAAATAGAAATAGAAATAAAAAGTAAAAATAAGTGAGTTACTGAATAAATTTAGAAAATTTTCTTTGAGAGATAATAAATATTTTTTTAATCTACATAGCTTTTTCTAATTTAAATCTAATTCTTAAAATAATTCTATTGATTAATCTGATAAAAGTAATTTTTTAAATTCAATATCATCTTTATTAATCATAAAAACCTCTATAAAATATTTTTATCTTATTAGACTCTTGTGTTACAATTTTATTATACCACTACACTATTCTCCTTAAATAAAGTATCCTTCTTCTTCTTCTTTTTTAATTTTTCTGGATTTTTATGATACTTATATATCCAATTTTTCCATTCTTCTGCTGTTATTACTTTAAAATCAAAATCTTTCATAAAAATCATAAGGTTCTGGATAGCTATCAGCAGGGGTATTATCTATTAATTCTTTTTGGAGCAATATTGCTATCTATTCCTAAATCTATTCCATAATACAAAAAGCTATTTTTAAAATAAATTAAAGCAAATATTTGAAGATAAAAATCAAAAATAATTTTTCCATATCATAGAGCATTTTTCTTGCTATTTTTATATCTAACATAGAATTTATACTTTCTTTCATTTTATCTATATCTTTTTGCTAAGGCTTTTAAAAAATTCAAACTCAAGATAAGTATATTTATGATAAGGTTCTTTTGAGGATTAAGCAAGTATATATCAGATCTCTCATAACTTTTTCCCAATCACCTTTTGATTGCTAATAAAATAGTTCTTGTTAAATAGCAGTTGGCTTCAGATTTCTTATACTTATAGCCCTCTCTTTCATAAGCTATTATATTAATATACTTTTTATAAACTCTAAAAAGGACTGGGTTATTAGACATAATTATTCCCCAAAAGATATTCTATCCCATCCAAGAAAAATCTCTACTTTCTTTTCCTAGAATACTTAGTTTGGCAAAAATATACATATAAAGTTTTCAACATCTTTTATCTACTAATAAATTTTTAGAGGCTGTTATGGCATACAATCTTCCTAAAAACCACATACAATTTAAAGGGCTTCCTTTTTCTAATATATAGTTTAATGTTTCTCTCTCTTCTTCTAGTTCTTTATTATAACTTTCAACTTCATATTTAACTAATTCATTATATGACTTACTAGCATTTAACTAATCCCTCCTTTATTTTTATTTTTAACATATGGTCAATACCATTATCACTACCATATTTTTGCATCAATTATTTCAAAATCAGGATAGTAAAATCATTTAATATATCATCAACTAAGTTTTTCTGTTTTCCATTTAAATCACCTAATTTTATATCTTCAATCTGTTTTATATACTTTTTCTTTATCATATTTTATTTTAATTCCATTTTTATTTATGTCTTTAACACCTATATTAGGACTAGAAGTCTTTAGAATTTCTTGCTCTTTAGTAAAGATATCCTCTAAGGCTTGTTCTTTTTATTGGCTTCATTCCTTTAGTATTTTTAAGCTATTTTAACTGTATCGTTTGATTTATCTATTACTTTTACTTCTTTTACAACTGCTTTTTGTTACACCACTAGAATCTCCAATTCCTTCTGTTATTCTTACTTGCTTAGTTGTATCATTTACATTATCTATTTTGGAGATTCCTTTTTGAAGAATCTAACATCAAATTTATTAAAGAATCCATTCCCTTTTTATAGGTTTTATTTACAGTTTTAAAAATATCAGCATAGGATGAACCTGTACTTCCTTCTGAATCTTTTGGCATAGTTTTTCATCTAAGTATACTACATCAAAGTCTATTCCTATATCTTTTCCATAGCCCTTTTTACTACATCTCTTAATGCTTCTTTTACGTCTTCTTCATTAATTATTCCAGCTTTAAACTGTCTACCTAGTTCTTCAACTCTTGAACCTATTACATTATAGAAACTTGTAAGCCATTTTAGAAAAAGCTATATAAATATTTTTCAATCTACATAGCTTTTTTTCATCATTCTTAATCTACTTCTATTATTTCTTCATATTCTTCATAATTTTCTGGAATCTTTCTAAATTCTATCCATCTTTTCATCAATTTTAACATACCTTTTCTTGATATTTCTGCCTTCCCTTCCTCATTATCTGGATCAAATAGCCAATAAATATATACTCTATCTTCTATAAAATCTCCTCCCCAAACCTGTCCATCCATTGCTGAAGGTTCTTTCTTTTCTAATCTCTCACAAATACTATCCAAATAGATTTCAAAAACACTAATATCTATTATGTAACACTGATATAATATCTTCATTTTGTGTTTTCATTAATAGAACTACACATACTATCAATTTTTCATGAATACTTTTTCAAAACTTTTGTAATAATAGAATTTAAATTTCATTTTTCTCCTTGATTTAATTATTTATTTTTTTATTGTAAAGGGTAGACTGTTGTATTTGGATATAAATACCCTCTTACTTTTATTCCTGATGGAGTTCTTCCTTCCCATATATTATGACGTGTTCGTGAGATAATTTTATTCCTATAAGCGATATCTACTTCTACTATTATTCTACTTTTTGAATCCATGTTCCCCTTATATTATATATATTAATTTTTGTTAAATTACATCAAACAACAAATGCTATTATATATTATTTTTTTATTTTAAAATCAATTTTTTTAATAGTTTTTAGATTAGTGTACAAAAAAAGAGAATCTTTAAGTTTTTAATTCTCAAAAAAATTCTCTTAATTCTATCAGGTCATAGTCTAAACTTTTTTTATCAACACTATTTGACAAACAACCTAAAATTTAGTTATATATATCAATTGACTTGCCTACCATTAGTGTTTCAAGAGCTCTAGTTCCTATAAAACTATTCTTAACATATCTAGTTCATTCATAGGTATATCTGTTTTTATCTTTACAAATGAATTTGGATTAGCAGATTCAACACTTTCTGTTTCTCTACCCATTTTATCTAATAGTATCATTTCAGGCATTACAAAGTCTCTAACCTTTTATTTCTGGACTAACAATTTGAACTGCTTGTCCAACAAACAATTTATTTCTAATAGCTACTAGATACTCATTATCACTTAATTTTTTTTTCAATTTTTAGCAACTAATTTATGAGTTTGACTATATGAATTTCTATTGTTATAGTTTAGAGATTCTTTTCCTGCTTTTCCATGGTAGAAAACCTTCTGTATATGATCTATTTGAAATAGATTCAAGCTCATTTCTCCATTCAGGATTATATTCAAAATTTCCACTATAGTAAGAATTTAATGCATCTTTATATACTTTTTACACAGTTTGAAACATAGTAAATTCCTTTCATTCTTCCTTCAATTTTAAGTGAATCTACTCCTGCATCTAAGATTTTTATCTATCATTTCGATAGTACATAAATCTTTTGAGTTAAAAAAATATGTCCCATGTTCATCTTCATACACAGGCATAGTTTCTCCTGGTCTTGTTTCTTCAACCAAAGAATACTTCCATCTACATGCTTGAGCACAGTCTCCTCTGTTTGCATCTCTACCTGTCATATAGTTACTTAGTAGACATCTTCCAGAAATTGCCATACACATAGCTCCGTGTACAAAAAAACTTCTAATTCTATATCAGGTACTTTTTCTCTAATTTCTTTAATGTTTTTCTAAAGAAATTTCTCTTGCAAAGTACAACTCTTTTTGCTCCCATATCTTTCCACATTTTAACTGATCTCCAGTTTGTGTTACTTGCCTGTGTACTGATACTTATGTTTAGATCAGAATTTTTCTTTTTACAACTTGGAATACTCCCAAGTCTGCAACTATAACTCCATCTACTCCTATTCTTTCTAAGAACTTTACATAGTCTGGTAAAGCATCTAATTCATCATTGTGTGGAATTATATTAAGAGTTACATAGACTCTTTTTCCCTCTTTCATGAGCATAGTTAACAGCTTCTTCTAATTCTTCATCAGAAAAAGTTATTACTTCCAGCTCTCAAATTAAACATCTTTTCCACCCATAAATACAGCATCTGCTCCATAGTGTAGTGCCATCTTAAATTTTTTTCCATATTCCCAGCAGGTGCTAGTAATTCCGCTTTTTTTCAAAAATATCATCCCTTCTAAAATTTTTTTATTTCACTTCATCTGTATAACTTGTGAATTTTTGTGAATTCACTTAAGAAATTAAGCTTTACTGTTCCAGTAGCTCCATTTCTGTGTTTACCAATAATTAATTCAGTAATTCCCTTTGTTTTTCAGTGTCAGGTATATAATACTCTTCTCTGTAAAGAAAAAGCAACTATATCCGCATCTTGTTCTATGGCTCCAGATTCTCTCAAATCTGAAAGCATAGGTCTTCTGTCAACTCTACTTTCAACAGCTCTTGATAATTGTGAAAGAGCTATCACAGGTACATCTAATTCTCTTGCAAGTCCTTTTCAATGCTCTTGATATATCAGAAATTTCTTGCTGTCTACTTGCTTCAGAGCCTCTACCTTTCCCTGTTCCATTTATTAATTGTAAATAGTCTATTACTATTAAATCTAAAAAGACCTTGAGTTTTCATATTTCTCGCATAAGATCTTATTTCTAAAACATTTTGTATGTGGTAAATCGGCAACATATATACCCCAAATTAGATAAGCTAGTTGTTGCCAATGTCAATTTATTCCATTCATCTTCTTCAAGATAAACATTTCTTAATTTATTTTGAGAAATTCCTGATTCCATTGCTAAAAGTCTTTGATATAGCTGTTGAACAGGCATCTCAAGACTAAAAATCAACACATTTTTTTCTTTTCCTTAGCAGCATTCAATGCTAAGTTTAAAGCAAAAGGCTGTTTTTTTCCCCATGGCTGGTCTTGCAGCTAGGATTATTAAGTCAGAATTATTCAATCCACTTGTCATTCTATCTAAATCAACAAAACCAGTTGGTATCCCTAATGTTTTACCACGATTTGCAGTTACATTATCTATTCTTCTCATTTCATCTAAACTTGCAGTTTCTCATATCTACTATGCTATTTTTTTAAGTATATTTTTTTAGATAGATTTAAAACTTTTGCTTCTGCTTCATCCATAATTTCTTCAGCAGTTCTAACATCAGTATATGCAGTCTTGGTTATTTCCATTCCTACTTGTCCTAATCTTCTAAGCATAGCTTTTTCTTTAATCAATTCAGCATATTCTAAAAGATTGTATGAACTAGTATTTTCATCTATAATTTCAGTCAATACTTGAAGAATTTCTTCTTCATTTTTCAAATCACTTTTTTTAATCTCTTCAACCACTAAAAATAGGATCTACTCCTCTACTTTCAGAAAAAAAGATTTTCAATAGCTTTATATATTTCAGCATGTTCTTTTTTTATAGAAATCATCTGACTTAATAATGTATTTTTATTTCATCTAAAGAATTTATATCAAAGAAAATTCCTCCTATTAGAGCCCTTTCAGCCTCTAAACTATAAGGAATCCTATTTAGTTCTTCAAATTCCATTTTCCCTCCATTATTTTTGCAACTACATTTATTTTTACTACTGCCTTTACATCTGTAAATAATTTTATTACTACTTCATCAGGTCCTAAAAGCTTTTTATATTTGCTTCTATTTTCTTTTTTTATCTATATCTAGACCTAATTCATCTTTAATATGACTTGCTATTTCTTTTGCTTGTTATTGCTCCAAATAGTTTTCCATTTTCTCCAGCTTTAACTGAAAGATTTAAAGTTTTAGCTTCTAATATTTTTCTTTAATTCTAAAGATTTATTTCTTTCTTCTTCAAGCTTTTTTTAGCTTCTTTTTTTTCTTTCTGCTTTCTATTTTTTTTGTAATTCTTCAGGAGTAGCTAAAACTCCTTTTTTTCCTTTTTAAAAAGGAAGTTATGAGCATATCCATCAGATACTGTAACTATTTCCCTTTTTCTTCCTTGTCCTGCCACATCTTCTAAAAAAGTATAACTTGTATTTTTGCCATTTTCAATGACCCTCCCTTATATTCTATATTTTTTTATTTCTTTTTACTTCTATAAATTCAAAAACTTACCAATGCACCTAATATAAATACAAATGGTGCATATTGTAAAGCCTATCATCATACTTATTGCATGTTTTATTATATTTGCTTTTTACTCCTATTCTATCAAGTAAAGCTATATATAACTTTTTATTCCATACAATACATACATCCATTTTATACATTCTAATATATTATTTTTCAATCAATAGATTGCTTGATATATTATATTTATGAGCCCATAATATCAACATATATGGTATTAACCAATAACATGAAATTTTCCATAGTTTATATGTACTAGGTATAAGATTTAAGAAAAAGAAAAAAAGTAAGAAACTATTACAACAAAAAAATGCTCCAAAAGATATAGTAATTAGTTACTAAGGTCATTGATTCTTGTATTGATTCTTGTACTGCTACTACAGTTTTCAATTCCTACTTGTTCCACAATATCTTTTCATTCTAGGTAAATTTGTTATCATATAATTCATAGTATAATTTATCATATCCATATTTGCATATAGATACAAAGATATTAGTATAGTTGGTACTATAGACATTAAAAACTATTCTATTAAAAACTTGCATTCTTTTTCGCTATTTTATTAAATAGATAAAACATAAATTCCATTGCATATGGAAAAAAATTAAATATATATTAAATATCCTGGATTTATAAATACTAAAAATCAAGGCTACTATAATATTTACTGCTAGTGAATATTTTTTTTCTTATAAATTTACCCTTGTTATCTTATAGTAAGGTATAAGATAAGCTAAAAAAAGGTAAAAAAATAAGGATAGGAAAAAAATACAATACTATTGTCGCTGCTGACATTAGTATACTTACTATTGGCATATCTCCCCTTAACTAGGAATTTCCTTTAAAAATAATTTTCTATCTTTTTAAAGAATTCCTCCTCACCACTTTCTTCTTCTTTTTTTCTGTCCCAATAACTTCATATTTTTAATTCTAAAGCTATTTTCATTGAAGAATTTCCTTATAATTTCTGTAAATTCTCTATTATACTCTTCACTTTCCATCTGTTCTTTTGGAAATAAATATTTTTTTATCATAAGTTATAAATATAATATTATCCTCTACTCTTACAGGATTAGCTCCCATTAAGAAAAACCTTTATATGAAATTCTCTTCTTTTTAGCTTCATCTAATATAGAGTTCCAATTACTTTTTACATCAGCTATAGTAATCTGTACTTTTTGGCTTTTTCTTTAACAGCTTCCACTACAGTATTAGGTGTATTATCAGTGTCTTCCACAACTTTTTTTGAACCTTAGTTACTGTTCTTACTATAGTTTGAGTTGAATTTGCTAAAATATCTGCAACTATTACATAGCCAACAAGTTTTTTTATCATCTTCAAATTTGAATTTATTTATTACATCATAGATAGTTGATATTATTTTTAAAGCCCTTATCTATATCTAATTCATTTTTAACTATAGCATTTTTACAGTATTTAGCTAGGTCTTTAAAAAAATAATTCTATATCAAAAGATTCATTTGCTAAAAGCTTCTAATTCATTTATTATATTATATTCGCTTTCATTTAACAACTTATCTAAAAAAATCTTTTATTCTTGAACTTGGTGTTACTCCTAAAGTATCTTCAGCTATCTTTAAATTTATCTCATTTCCATTGGCTGTGACTATAAGTCTTTCTAAAATAGAAATTGAATCTCTCATACTTCCAGAAGAATTTTTCATAGATAAGTGGATATACTTCATCACTCATAGATAAATTTTTCTTCTTTTTAAAAAATATGCTTCAGTCCAGACTTCATATCTTCTATATCAAGAGCTTTAAAATCATATCTTTGACAACGAGAAATTATAGTAGGTAATATCTTATCTAGTTCTGTCGTTGCCAATATAAACATTACATGAGATGGTGGCTCTTCTAAAGTTTTTTTAGAAGTGCATTAAATGCTTCTTTTGTTAGCATATGTGCTTCATCTATTATATATACTTTTTTTCAAACCTTCCACTGGTTGATAATTGATTTTCTCTTTTAAACTTCTTATTTCATCAATACTTCTATTTGAAGCAGCATCAATTTCTATAAGGTCAGAAAAATCTTCCTTCATTTATAGCCTTACAATTTTTACATTCATTACAAGGCTCTCCATCTTCACCTAAGTTTAAACAATTCACTCCCTTTGCAATAAGTCTTGCAATGGTAGTCTTACCAACTCCTCTTGGTCCTGAAAAAAAGATAGGCATGAGCCATAGATTTGTTTTTTTAAAGATAACTTTAAGACTTTTTACTATTTCATTTTTCTCCAGATACTTCTGAAAAAAACTACTTGGTCTATATTTTTCTATAAAGTGTAATATGCATTTTTTTACTCCAAATCATAATAATTCATTTTTAGTTCTTAAAGTATTTCTTGTTATTCCTAAAAATCTCAGCCGTCTCTACTTTCTTTCCATTAGTTATTTCAAGTATTTGCTTAATTAGCTCTTTTTTTCAATCTTTGAGATTATTTCAAAAGTAATAATCACTTTTTCTTATTTTTTTACTCTTTAATTGACTTATTTCATTTTTTTAATTAAATTTTCAATAGAGAGTGCTCTAATTTCTTCTTTTTGAAGTGATTACTTTTTCACCTATTACATTAGGGTGGTAAGTCTTCTATCAAAAATACTAGAACCTCTACACATTGCAACTGCATATTTTTATTGCATTTTTTTAACTCATTTACATTACCTGGCCAGTCATATCTCAGTAACTTTTTTTAAGGCCATCTTTGTTACACCCCTTTATATTTTTTTCCATTTCTCTATTACACTCTGGCATATAGTGGTCAATAATAAAAGGTATATCATCTTTTTCTGTCTCTTAAATTAGGAATATTTATTTCCAAAAACTTTTAATTTTTCTATAAAGTTCATCTATAAATAGTCCTTTTATCTATAAGTTCTTCAAGATTTACACTTGTAGATGCTATTATTCTAACAAAAGCATTTATTGGTTCCATTCCACCCAATCTAAAAAAATCTATTTTTCTTCAAGTAAAAAAATAGTATTTTTAGATTGCATATCAAAGGCTTAAAGATTCTATATTTCGCCAGATGAAGTATTCCTCCTTCAGCCTTTTCTAACTCACCATATTGACTAAAAGCTGCTCCTTCAAATGAACCCTTTCTCATAACCAAATAATTTTCTTTCCAATAGATTTGCTCTATATGAATTACAGTTTACACTTATAATAGGTTTATCATGAACATTACTAAATTGATGTATAGCCTTTTGCTACACTCGTTTTTTTCCTGTTCCTCTTTCTCCTGTAACTAAAACAGGAGCAGAGTTATTAGCAACTTTCCTATAACTTTATAAAGGTCTATCATAAGTTTACTTCTACCTATTAATTTTTTTCCCCTGTACTCTTTTGTTTTATCAACTTTTTCTACCAAACCTTTATAATCTTTTTACAGATTTTTTTCTACCACTTTCACAATATTTTTTTAGGTATTTCTGGTTTTAATATATAGTCATAGGCTCCTGCTTTTTATACTTCCTGCAATAACTCTCCAGTTTGATGCTCTCCTAAAAATAATTATTACCACCTTTTTTTGAAGTTCAGTAATTTTTTTGTTATTAAACTGATAAGTGCTTCTTCTTTTGAATTTCTTTTCATCTATTACTATAGCTTCATATTTTCTATTTTTTTATAGCGTCCATAAAAGATATCATATTTTCAACAAATACTAAATCATTTTTCAAAATTATTTTCAAACTCCAATTTTAAGTCATTATCTAAGCGAAGTCCTAATAATAGCATTTACCCCTCCCTATTATTTAAAAATCAAAAATTATAATTTAAGTAAAATGTTCCGTTTACAGGTTTACCATTTTTTTCATAAGTTTAACTCTCCAAGTTCCTACAACTCTTTCTACTGCAGCATCTATTTCAGGTACTCCACTTCCTTCAACTATAACGAAAGATAAAACATTTCCCATCTTATCAACTTTTAATTTTATCTTTAACTTTCCATGTTTTCCAGAAGATTTTTGCTGCTTGTGGGAACTCAGGTGCCTTATTTTTTTAGCATTCCAATCAACTACTCTTCCATCACTAGAATTTCCCATCTTACTTCCTGACACTAAACCATTTGAATAAGTTACATTTTGTAGAACTCTATCAACTACTTCTTCTCCATCAGGGTCAGCTGTTGGGCTATATCCACCATTGGAAGTCTTAGGTTGTGAACCTGATATTTGTTTCTTTTAAGTCTGCTAGAGAAGGTTTTTTTCTGTTTAGATGTTCCTTTGAATCTGAACTTTCTGAAGAACTTTTTCTTTGGTTTTTTTCAGGAGTTTTTCTTTTTCATCTTTTTTTCTCAACTACTTTTTCTCCCTTTTCAGCAAGTTTCTCTACTTTCTTCTCAACAGGTTTTTTTCTTTTTGGCTTTTTCTGGGTTTTTTTCTAGGGCTTTTTCAGCAGGTTTTTCAGCTTCTTTTTTTCTCTGGTTTCTCTGTAATTTTCTCTACAGTTTTTTTCAGTTTTAATTTCTTCAACTTTTTTTTTCTGTAGGTTTTTCTGGTTTCTCAGTTTTTTTCTTCTTTCTTTTCTATACTGTCAGCATCTAAATTTTGTTTTTTTAGCATCTACATTCTTTTCACCTTTAAACTTTGTTGATGCATCACTTTTCTACTGCGACCAAACCAATTTTTTTATTTGTTCAGCATCTAATATTTCTTGAGTATCCTTTTGAAAAATACTGTTAAAAGCAAGTATAATTCCTATATTTATAATTATAGATAAAAAAACAGACAGATATAGTCACTCTTTTTCATTTTTATCACCTACTTTGTACTGTTAGTATCTATATTTATACCACTTGCTCCTGCTTCCTTTTAATAAGCTCATAATTTCAACAATAAAACCATAATCGATGTCTTTATCAGCTGAAACTACTACATCTTTACTTTCAGAAGTATCAAGTTTTTTTCTGATACAAAAATCAACAAAAAGCTGATAATTCTAACTCCTCAGTTTCAGTCTTTCCTGAATTATTAGTATATTTTTATATAAACATTTTTTTATCTTTATCCACTAGAACTTGAACTTCCTTCAAAGTACTCTTTGTCTTTTGCAACAGTTGATTTAGGAAGCTCTATTTTTAAAAGCAGACCTTTCATCGAAAGTTGTTGCCAACATAAAGAAGATAAGTAGAAGGAAAAACTACGTCTATAAGTGGAGTGATTTCTAGTATCAATGTTCCACCACTTCTTCTCTTTTATTCTATCTAATTTCATTATTGTCAACACCTACTCTCTGAAATAATTTAACAATTCTGTACAAGTTTTTTTCTATATCAGTCACTACTAAATCTATTCTCTTATTGAAAATAGTTATAGAATATCATACAAGGAATAGCTACAAATAACCCTCCTGCTGTTGTATATAGAGCTTCAGATATCCCTTTTTGCTAAGATTCCAGCATCTCCTGTTCCATTTAATGCTATAGAGTTGAAGGCTGTTATCATACCTGTAACTGTTCCTAAAAAGTCCCAATAAAGGTGAAGCATTAGCTGCTAGAGATAAAAAGCCACATATTTCTTTCTAAATGTTTTTATCTGTTCTATTGCTTTTTCTTTTTCCTTTTTCTTCAAGTGCTGATAATGTTTCCTTATTTTCTTTATATCCCATAAATCAAAATTTCTTTTTAAAACTGTTGAAGTTGATGATTTATTAGAATTAAAGGTAGATTATAGACTCTTTTTATTTTTCCCTTCTTTTTATAAGTTGTTTTAACTTCTGAAGGTAATTTAGAATAATTATTTCTTTCTTTTGAAGCAAAAATAAAAGAATCTTTCCAAAATTGCATATAATCCTACTATTCCCATTAAGAGAATAAAAATACATTAATATTCCGCCTGCTTTTTAATATTTGCATTTCTATTTCTTCCTTTCTATATTGTTACTATCCAAATAATTTATCTAATATTCTTCTAAAAAAATCCTTTTTTTCTCTACTCCTTGAGATAATTCTTCTTCAATAGTAGCTGTATTTTCACGATTAACCTTTACCTTGTCACCATTTTCTTTTAAATTTTCTCCTGTAATATTTATAGAAGATGACTCTAAATTTTGATTTTGAAGAATTAACTCTTCTGTATCAATTTCTTTAACATCTAATTGTTGGTTATTTTCTCCAACAACTTTTTTTAGTAACTTCAGTTGTTATAACTTCACCGTTGTCTGTTGCTTTTTTTGTGCATTATCATTAATGATAACAGTTGTATCATTGTCTTCTGCATAAGTTAGTACTCCCAGTAGTAAAAAAATATTGCCAATAATTTCTTACTCATTTCCTTCCTCCTTCTTTGTACCTCTAATTAATATAAAAAAATAAGCGAGTTACATAGTTGGAATAAGTAAAAAAACAAGTGAACTTGCATCTAAATTTTTAGATAAAAAAATCAAACAGAATGAGCCGAGTAATTGTCGACGTGTCTGAAAGCTAACTTGTTGGCAAGTTTTGCCGAAATTACAGCGAATTCTTGATTTTTATCGTTAAAAAATTTAGCTAGCAATGAACTGTTTTTTTACTTTCAATTTAACTTATAACAAACTATTTTTTTATATTTTAGAAGTATGCTTTTGAAATTTTTTTCTGCTCTTTTTAGCATCTAATTTTTTTAAGTTCATCATAGTACTTTTTTTAGCTTCTTTTGTTTTTTCATTTAAAAGTTTATAGTAAATTAATTTTTTTCTATAGAATAAGCTTTTTAAATCTTTATTACTCTTTGTTGCATAAAGTTTTTGTAAATAATTTTTCTGCTTCCACATTATTTTCTTGTCTATCATAGATTTCAGCTGCTCTTAGCATAGCATCTTCTGCTAGTTTACCCTTTCTTTTCATAAACTAACTTATAGTCAGCTAGTGCCATTTTTCAAGTTATTTTTCTTTTTCATTTGCCTGTCCTAATCTATATAGAACATATTCATCTGGATTTTTTTATTTACTGAAACATGAGTTCCATAATATTTTTTTAGACTTAGCTAAATCTTTTTTTATCAAAAGTAATAATCTCCTAAAAGCTTTTGAAGCATAAGCCTTATATTTTTCAGATTTCAATAATGTTTTCATATTCTTTTTACAAGTTTTTGGATCTTTCTTTTTGTGCATAATATTGAGCTGAATAATAAGCTCTTTCTTCTAGGATCTGATATCTCTCCTAAATATTTTTCCATATCCTTGTAATCTTTTCTTTTCTAATTTTAGTCCTATTATTTTTAATAGTATTATTTTCTTTAACATCTGCATCATCTGTATTTGCCTTAGACTTATCAAGAGCTTCTATAGCTTTTTGCTGTATCTCCACTTTCTATATAGAAGTTTGTACTTAAGATTTCGATATAGTAGTTCTTAAATTACTATTTGGATATACAGATAAGAAATTATTCTTTTCTCTTTCAAATGCTATCAGTATTTCCAAGTAGACTAAGAGTAGTTATATATTTATAGTAAAGCTTGTTCTCCATAGAAAGTTTCTCCATAGTTGTTATAGATAGCTTTGTATAAACTCTCCAGCTTTTAGCATAGTTCTTTTTCATTGTAGTAACTATCAGCTATCTGGAATTTTCCATAAACTTCATAACCTTTCATGCTAGCTATTTTTTTGAATAATAAGATCTAGCTTGGTCATATCTTTCCAACTCTAAAAGTAACTCAATCCTATCTTATCTAACATTTCACTATATATAGCTTTTTTTCTTTATCAGGATTTATTCTAGATAAATATTGTTCTCCAGCTTGTATTGCTTCATTGTATCTTTCAGCCAAGAAGAAGTTTCTAACTCTGTTCAAATAAACCTTTGTACTTAAACCTTTATCTCCACTAGATAAAACATTTTGGAAATGAGTTTCGGCTTCATCATATTTTTTTAGCCCCATAGCTGCTATACCTTTTAGGTAGCTTAAGCTATTATCATCACTTACACTTGAAAGATATTGATTCATTTCATCATATTTTTGTTGGTCTAATAAACTAGACATCAAACTTGATATGATTTCTGTGTTTGTATCTTGACTCAAATATGCCTTATAAATTTGTTCAGCTCTTTCAACCTGACCTGCCTTATAGTAGGCATCTCCTGTATATAAATATACATCTTTCTTATATTCAGTGTCATCAGAATACAATTTATTATATTGATTAAATCTTATTTGTAAGTCTTCCATATCTAGCATTTGGCTATCTAAAAGTATTACTCTAAACAGATTATCCTTATCAGGAGAAACTGCAAAAAGTCTACCATAGTAATCTTTTGCTAATTTATAGTTTCCAACTTGATATGCAGAGTTTGCAATTATTCTTATGATATTATCTGTATCAACTTGGCTAACTACAACCTTTTCTTATAATTTCTCTATCTCTTATAATTTCATCAAAAGTTCTTTAACTTATAGTTTATAGCAAATATATGATAGATAGATTGGTTATAATAATCACTATTTTTTTAATGATTGGAATTTCTTTAAAGGCTGCTTCATATTTACCACTCTTATAAAGTGAGTAAGCTTCTCCATAGATAAGTCTCGGATTATTTTTTTATCATCACTTTGATCATAATATTGAAGAGCCTTATCATAATTTTCCTTTGTTACATATAAGTCTCCTATCATAGTCATAGCAGTATTATATTCTTTTTGTTCCTTTTATTTTTTTCTAGATAGAAAGCTTACTTTTTTTGCTCATCTTTTTTTATTACTGTAAATTTCAATTAAATACAGTATTGCTTTTTTTGAATAATCATTAGCAGGATTTGTATTTGCTAATTCTTCAAAAATCTACTATAGCTTGTTCTGTATTTCCTTTTCTATAAAGAGCTGAGGCTTTTAAATAAGAAACCATATCTTTATTTTTCTTTAGGTTTAGATTTTTTTGAAATTCAGAAAACCAATAGATAGCCTTTATCATAATCTTTTTAAATTATAGTTTACTATACCTAGCCCCATCATAGCTTCTTTATCATTTTCATACTTTTTTTATCTATAATTTCTCTGTAAATATCTTTTAGCTGCTTCATTATTATCCTTAGATAAAAAAATCTTGTCCTACTGCAAAAAAAGTGCTCTTTGATAAGTTTTTTTCATTTTTTTATTTCTCTTAAATAAAATCTAGCTTCATCTGTTTTGTTTTGTAAGGCATTTATTCTTGCTAAGTAAGAAGCATACTCATCTTTTTCAGATTTTTTTCTTCCATTACAAATAACTTCTTGAAATACTTCCTCAGCTTTTTTTATACTCTTTCTCTAAAAAGTAAATTTTTTTGCAACCTTATCTCTCATACTCTTTTTGATGTTTTGGACTCAGGATATTTCTCCAAAAAATTTCTCTGATTCTACAAGAGCTGATTTAAAATTTTTCTCTTTATAAAGTTCATTAACTGTTTTAAAATCTTCAGCTTCTCCTGCAAAAATTATACTAGAACTAGCTAAAAGTGATATTATTAAAAAATTTTTTTCATAACTCTCTCCTATTAACTTATTTCTTCTAAAAATAGTGTAGATATCTTCAATAGCAACTGTTGTATTGATACAAGATTCATTTTTTTATTTTTATTGAAAAACTCCATAGACTAAAAAAGGTTCTGCATCTCTTATTCCACTTATTAAATCTCTTTTTACAAGCCACTGCAATTATTAAATCAGGTCTTAAATCTTTTGACATACTTTCTTTGCAAGTGTTCCTCCTGTCGCTATCTTAACATCTATATTTTTTTATATTTATTTTTTTATATCAACAAAATTATAGACCACACATTTACCACAAACTCTACAATTATTTATATCTGCTGTTATCTTATATTCACAATCATAAAGTTGTATACAATGAGGTAAAAAGTATCAAAAATTTTTATCATTAGTTTTCTTTTTTTATCTTTTTTTAATACATAATTATTATTTATCTCTAGAAATTTTTTTGAGAAAAAAATAATTATTTAATTTTTGGATTTTTAAACTTAGTAGTCATCATAAACAATATATATAACAAAGATTTTTAAAAAGATTTATATAAAATTTTTTTCCACAATAATCTCCTCAATAATTTGTTTTACCAAAAATTATAACATATTAAGTCTATTATTACAATTTTAAGATTAATTATTTACCTTAGACTTTGAAAAAAATCCTAAAAGTTTGTTTAATTTTTTTCA
>BNJS01002569.1_pt1 | contig 20493 bp, 24 predicted proteins | sample 8540461 | NCBI WGS metagenome assembly BNJS01 (sample SAMD00202454, study PRJDB9452) | human saliva metagenome | isolation source: human saliva | place: Japan | reverse complement strand
CGTTTTTGTGAATTTTTATGGCTCGCAATAACCTGCCCACTAGCATTTTCAATTCTACTAATAAAATGAGCTTCAGGCATTAAACCTTCATTTGCAAAAGCAGCATATGCTTGAGCCATTTGAAGAGGGTTGGTTTCGACACCACTTCCCAAGGCGACACCAAGAACACGGTCGACCTTTTTCCATGTTGAGTCCGAATTTTTCGCCCGCCTCAAAAGCCTTATCAACGCCCAAATCATTAACAGTGGCAACAGCAGGTAGATTAAGCGATTCTGCCAAGGCTTGATACATAGGAACTTCTCGACTCGTTTTGATCCCTGCATAGTTATCAACCTTATAGCTGTCATACTGCATGGTATGGTTATCCAACTGCTTATTCAAAGCCCAGCCTGCTTCAACTGCAGGCGTATAAACAACTAAAGGCTTAATTGTAGAACCAGGGCTACGTTTTGATTGAGTTGCATAGTTGAAATTCCGGAATCCAGTTTTATCATTGCCAGCAACCTGACCGACAACTCCACGAACTCCACCTGTTTTCGGTTCGAGAGCTACACTTCCTGATTGAGCAAATGTTCCATCCTCTGCCCTCGGAAATAGAGCTGTATTTTCATAGACAACCTGCATATTTGCTTGGTAGTTTTGGTCCAGCTCTGTATAAATGCGGTAGCCATTATTGACAATTTCTTCCTCTGTTAGATTATACTTGGAAACAGCTTCATTAACCACCGCATCAAAATAAGAAGGATAGCGGTAATCTGAGATTTTTCCTTCATACTTATCGTGCAATTGCGAAGTCATATCAACTTCTGCAGCTTCGGTTTCTTGGTTTTTATCAATATAACCCGCTGCAACCATATTTTGCAAAACAGTATCGCGACGATTGGTAGAATCTTCTACAGAATTCAAGGGATTATACAGTTCCGGCCCCTTTAGCATCCCTGCCAGAGTCGCAGCTTGATCCAGACTCACTTCTGATGCAGAAACTCCAAAGTATTTCTTACTCGCATCTTCTACACCCCACACCATTTCCAAAATAGGCATTGTTAAGGTACATGGTTAGAATCTGATCCTTACTATATTTTTTTGTTAATTCTAAGGCAAGGAAAAATTCTTTCGCTTTTCTCTCAACAGTTTGATCCTGCGACAGATAGGCGTTTTTAGCCAGCTGTTGGGTAATAGTAGAACCACCACCTGAACGGCCAGCAGTTACAATAGCCAAGAAGAAACGACCATAGTTAATCCCGTCATTTTTATAGAAAGAACGGTCTTCTGTCGCAATAACGGCATTCTGCAAATTTTTACTGATATCAGTCAGTTCAACATAGGTTCCTTTTTGACCAGATAGGGCACCAGCCTCTTTTTCTTCACGGTCAAAAATGAGAGTTCGAGTTTTCAAGGCATTTTGCAAATCATTGACATTGGTTGATTTGGCAACAGCAAACAAATAGGTTCCAACTAGCAAGCCTGCACTCAAACCTAGTATAAGGACAATCTTTGTTAGATGATAACGACGCCAGAATTTTCGAATTGGACCTACTTGGGCTAATTTTTTTCGATCACTACGAGAGCGACGTAAGCTAGTAGAATCAGAATCCTCTAGTTCACTTGTTTCTTTTTTAAAAAGAGAAAGAAATTTCTCAAATAATTTATCTAATTTCATGCGTTTATTTTATCATCTTCATCATAGGAAGACAAGAATTTAGCTATTTCCTATCCAAATAGGGCTTTTTTTGTTACAATATCTGTATGCAATTCACATTTACATTACCAGACTCTCTACCTCAAATGACGGTAAAGCAATTACTTGAGGAACAACTCCTCATCCCTAGAAAAATCCGGCATTTTTTGAGAATCAAGAAGCATATTTTGATAAATCAAGAAGAAGTTCACTGGAACAAGATGGTAAATCCTGAAGATGTTTGCCAGTTGACTTTTGACGAGGAAGATTATCCCGAAAAAGAAATCCCTTGGGGCAACCCAAACCTCGTTCAAGAAGTTTATCAAGACCAACACTTGATTATTGTAAACAAACCCGAGGGGATGAAAACGCATGGTAATCAGCCAAACGAAATCGCCCTTCTTAACCATGTCAGTTCCTATGTTGGTCAAACCTGCTATGTCGTTCATCGTCTGGACATGGAAACAAGTGGCTTAGTTCTCTTTGCCAAAAATCCTTTTATCCTACCTATTCTCAATCGCTTACTTGAGAAAAAAGAGATTTCTAGGGAATATTGGGCACTTGTTGATGGAAATATCAACAGCAAAGAACTTGTTTTCAGAGACAAAATTGGGCGTGATCGCCATGACCGTAGAAAACGAATAGTTGATACAAAAAATGGGCAATATGCTGAAACACATGTAAGCAGATTAAAGCAATTCCCAAACAAGACTTCCTTGGTTCGTTGCAAACTAAAGACAGGGCGAACACATCAGATTCGCGTGCATCTCTCTCATCACAACCTCCCTATCCTGGGTGATCCTCTCTATAATAGCAAATCAAAAACAAATCGGCTTATGCTTCACGCCTTTCGACTGTCCTTTACCCATCCGTTTACATTAGAAAAGTTAAGTTTCACTACCCTTTCCGATACATTTGAAAAAGAATTAAAAAAGAATGGATGATTGTTGTGTCATCCATTCTTCAATATAAGAAAAGCAAGGCCAAGAGGCCTTGCTTTTTATCGACTCATGAATTATTTAGCGATTTGCGAAGTATTCAAGAGTACGAACAAGTTGTGCAGTGTATGACATTTCGTTGTCGTACCATGATACAACTTTAACCAATTGTTTACCGTCAACGTCAAGAACTTTAGTTTGAGTTGCGTCAAACAATGAACCGTAAGACATACCTACGATATCTGAAGATACGATTGGATCTTCTGTGTAACCGTATGATTCGTTTGAAGCTGCTTTCATAGCTGCGTTCACTTCATCAACAGTAACGTTCTTTTCAAGAACTGCTACCAATTCAGTAACTGATCCAGTTGGAGTTGGAACGCGTTGTGCAGATCCGTCAAGTTTACCGTTCAATTCTGGGATTACAAGACCGATAGCTTTTAGCAGCACCAGTTGAGTTAGGAACGATGTTTGCAGCACCAGCGCGAGCACGGCGAAGGTCACCACCACGGTGTGGTCCGTCAAGGATCATTTGGTCACCAGTGTAAGCGTGGATAGTAGTCATCAATCCTTCAACAACACCAAAGTTGTCTTGAAGAGCTTTAGCCATTGGAGCCAAGCAGTTTGTAGTACATGAAGCACCTGAGATAACTGTTTCAGTACCGTCAAGAACGTCGTGGTTAGTGTTGAATACAACTGTTTTAACGTCGTTTCCACCAGGAGCAGTGATAACAACTTTTTTAGCTCCACCTTTAAGGTGTTTTTCAGCTGCTTCTTTCTTAGCAAAGAAACCAGTAGCTTCAAGAACGATTTCTACACCGTCAGTAGCCCAGTCGATTTGTTCTGGATCACGTTCAGCAGAAACTTTAACGAATTTACCGTTAACTTCGAATCCACCTTCTTTAACTTCTACAGTACCGTCGAAACGACCTTGAGTTGTGTCGTATTTCAACAAGTGTGCAAGCATAACTGGATCTGTAAGGTCGTTGATGCGAGTAACTTCAACACCTTCTACGTTTTGGATACGACGGAAAGCAAGACGACCAATACGTCCGAAACCGTTAATACCAACTTTAACTACCATTAGTGATTTCCTCCTTATGAAAATCATGAAATTTTTATTGTGAAAAGAGTAACTTGAATCACTACAAATCACCTTTCAACAAACCTATTATATAACTATTTGAGTTGAATTGCAAGTACGGGCGTTGTTTTTTGTCTATACCCCACTTATTTTTCTTTCTCCTTTAGAAGCCTATACTGCTGTCTTTCTTTGTCTACCTAGTCATTCCCAGCTTTCCTCTTCAGATGAAAAGTGAAAATAGAAAAGCTAAAAATTATTTTCAACACTCCAGTTCTACAAATAAAGAGACAGGAAATTCCTGCCTCTAGGCTGATAACAATTATTTACGGCGTCCTGGTCTTTCTTTGTAACCATAGTAAGAATCTTCGATGATTTCTTGCATATGGTCAACCATTGGAAGACGTGGGTTAGCTGGTGAACATTGATCTTCATAAGCAAGGAAGGCCAATTCACGAGAATGTTCTTTCCATTCTTTTTCATCGATTCCTTGTGCTTTGAAGTTCATTTGGATACCTACGCGCTCACCAAGTTCGTAGACAGCTTTTGCGTAAGATTCCACACCTTCTTCTGGAGTAGAAGCTGGAAGGCCAAGCATACGTGCGATATCTTGGTATTTTTCATCTGCACGGTAGTAGTTGTACTTAGGCCATGTTGCTGTCTTAGCTGGACGTGTACCGTTGTAGCGGATGACGTATGGAAGCAAGATAGCATTTGTACGACCGTGGATTGTGTGGAATTGCGCACCAATCTTATGAGCCATTGAGTGAGAAATACCTAGGAAGGCATTGGCAAAGGCCATACCAGCGATTGTTGAAGCGTTATGCATTTTCTCGCGTGAATGGAAGTCTGCGTTCTTAACTGAGCTTTCAAGGTTTTCGAATACAAGTTTGATCGCTTGAAGTGCAAGACCATCAGTGTAGTCGCTAGCCATTTTGTGATACGTATGCTTCAGTCGCGTGGGTCAATACGTCCATACCAGTGTCCGCGAGCAACAAATCCAGGAACTGTCAATACCAAAGCAGGGTCTACGATTGCCACAGTTGGTGTCAATGAGTAGTCAGCGATTGGATATTTACGGTTGTTTGCTTTATCAGAGATAACGGCAAATGGTGTTACTTCAGATCCTGTACCAGATGTAGTTGGGATTGCGATGAAATTTAGTCTTCTTACCAAGCAATGGGAATTTGAAGGCACGTTTACGGATATCCATGAATTTTTTTGAACAAGGTCACGGAAGTCCACTTCTGGTTGTTCGTAGAAGAGCCACATTACTTTAGCAGCATCCATTGGAGATCCACCACCAAGAGCGATGATTGTATCTGGTTTGAAGGCACGCATGATCTCAGTACCACGTTCAACTGTAGTGATATCTGGATCTGGTTCTACATCAGCAAAGATTTGGTAAACAACCTTATTGCGACGAAGGTCAAGTTGTTCGATGATACGATCAAGGAAGCCAAGCTCTACCATAGCGTGGTCAGTAACGATCATGACACGCTCAACGTCACGACATTTTTGAAGGTATTGAATTGAATCACGTTCAAAGTATGTTTTTGAAGGAAGTTTCATCCATTGCATGTTATTTCTCCGTCTTCCGACTTTTTTGATATTCAAGAGGTTAATGGCGCTAACGTTATCCCCAACTGAGTTGCGTCCGTAAGAACCACATCCGAGTGTCAATGATGGCAAGAAGGCATTGTAAACGTCCCCGATACCACCGAAAGTAGAAGGTGAGTTACAGATAACACGAATGGCTTTAACAGCTTTACCAAATTCTTTAGTCAATTCTTCATCAGCTGTGTGGATGGCTGCTGAGTGTCCAAGACCGTTAAATTCAACCATTTGACGAGCTTTAGCAATACCATCTTCACGGCTTTCAGATTTCAAAACTGCGATAACTGGTGACAATTTCTCACGAGTCAATGGCTCATTTTCACCAACTTCTTTACATTCTGCAGCAAGAATGTTTGTTCCTTCTGGAACTGTAAATCCGGCTTGTTCTGCAATCCAAGTCGCTGGTTTACCAACGATATCAGCGTTCAATTTTGCACCAGCACAGTTTTTACTGTTTGCTTTGACGCCGAAGCAGAATTCTTCGAGAAGTGCTTTTTCTTTTTTGTTTACAAAGTAAGTGTGATAAGATTTGAACTCTGCTACAAATTCATCGTAAATTTCTTTATCAATGATAACCGCTTGTTCAGATGCACAGACCATACCGTTGTCAAACGATTTAGACATGACGATATCGTGTGCAGCTTGACGAATGTTAGCTGATTTTTCAACATAAGCTGGCACGTTTCCGGCACCTACCCCAAGAGCTGGTTTACCACATGAGTATGCCGCTTTAACCATGGCATTACCACCCGTTGCAAGGATTGTTGCAACACCTTCGTGGTTCATAAGCGCACTAGTTGCTTCCATAGATGGTTCAGTAATCCACTGTACACAGTTTTCAGGAGCACCTGCTTTAATCGCAGCATCACGAACGATTTGAGCTGCATGAGCAGATGATTCTTGTGCTGATGGGTGGAAGGCAAAGACAATTGGATTACGTGTCTTCAATGAAATCAATGATTTGAAGATTGCTGTTGATGTTGGGTTTGTTGTTGGAGTGATACCACAAACAACACCAACTGGTTCAGCGATAAGAGTCAATCCTGTTACATCGTCTTCTTCGATAACGCCAACTGTTTTAGTGTGACGCATGTTGTTTACTACGTGTTCACAAGCAAACAAGTTCTTAGTTGCTTTGTCTTCAAATACACCACGTCCTGTTTCTTCATAGGCATGTAAAGCCAATTCTCCGTGGGCATCCAAAGCTGCCACTGACGCTTTAGCTACGATGTAGTCGACCTGTTCTTGGTCGAGTTTACGCATTTCTTCAAGGGCAACTAAAGCTTTTTGCACCAACCCATCGACATGCTTTTCAGCAGCGAGTTTCTTTTCTTCTGGTGTCACAGTTTTTTTATCAGCCATATTTTCCTCCATAGCTTTCAAGGATTGATATCCTTTGTTAATTTTTTCACAAGTTTATTATAACGCATTATTTCAACTTTGTAAACAGTTTCATAAACATTTCACAAAGAATTTTTTTAGTTTGTTTGTGAAGTATTCCCAAATACCTCTTTACTGTCAGATGCTTTTTACTATAGTTTGTGAAATGTATTTCAAATAGTTTTTTTATTTTCACAAACTTGCTTGGAAAAGAGGGCTTGGAAAGAGATAGATTTTCTAGTAAGCGCTTACTTTTAGATGCTAACAATACCTCCTTTGATAAGGAGGCTTTATTTTTGTTGAAAAACGCCTTGTTTAAAAGTCCCTTCATAAACAACTTCTTGTTCTGTTGTTAGTTTTTCCTTTTTCCTTCAGCCTGACCATTTACAAAATCACCCTTCGTATAGTCCAGCCTTCTTTGGATTGAAAGGTACCTTTTCCGTTGAAGGCTCCATTGTTGAAACCACCAGTATACTGGTCTCCATTTTGGAAGGTAATGGTACCTTGCCCATTCATTTTACCACGGACAAGACTGCCATCGTAAACAATCGTTCCATTATCCAGTTTTGAGAACACCTTTTTCGGGGAATATTTAGAAAAAAAGACTAGTACCTGCACAGAAAAACAATGACGATTACTGTCGCAAAATCTCTAAATCGAGGGACGAGTCAGATAGACACTGATATTTTTCATAGAGATTTCTTTAAATATTTTTCCATCTTTCACTCTCCTTTTTCTAAACGATTCTAACCAAGCTTGACAACCCTCTTGAACACGCTGATAAGTTTCTTCAAAATCTCCTGTATACCATGGGATCTGGGAACACTTTCAGCTGCAAATGAGTGAATCTTATCTTGTATGAGTCTGCTGGACACATCTGACGTAAGTCAGAAACATTTAGACTCATCCATACCGATAATATAATCAAAAGTACTTCAAAAGTCATTTCCTTACTAAATTTGTAGCGATGTTTTGCCTTTTATCATAAGGAATCGCATGGATCTTGAAAAGATTCCCTTGTGTCCCTTATGGATCGGATTGCCCATGTTCCCAGGAAGAAGTCGCTCGACTTTTGGACTTTCATACTTATCTGTCATTGATTTCATCACAAACTCAGCCATAGGGACTGCGACAAATATTTCCCAAGACAGACAAAGGCTAGTTTTTTTCATTCCCATTTCCTCTCTCTTATAGAAAAAAACGGGAGTTAGTAATCCCCGTCTTATTTCTTTCAATAGCACCTGTCTCAGTGACAGCTCCTTCAGGTGTCTCTTTTTGACTGGTAATACAGTCTTGATAGCTGCTAGTTCAAAAGGTCAAGTAAACGCCATCTACATCAAGAACAATTGTTCTCTTTTCTGTATCTACTTCATCGACTGTTCCATAGAGTCCACCGATTGTGATTACTTCATAGCCTTTTTTTGGAGTTTATTGAGCTTTCCATACGTTTTTTTCCGCTTGTTTCTTTTTGAGAACGTTGCGTAAAGAACATCAAGCCCAACATCAAGACAAGAATGATTAAAAAAATGTATATTCTGATTCCATTATATTCTCCTTTGTCATTTTAGATAGGACTACTATATCAAATTTTCAGTGATTTTTACAAGATTGTACCTTACTTTTTCTAGTCAAGAAAAGAGCCCAGAGACAAAAATTCGCACCTCGACTTTTTTTTAGGATTATTTCAAGTTTTTTGAACGACTTTTTACAAGATTTTTCAACAGTAAAGCCATATTCTGCTAAATACTTTTGGTGCTGGCGCAGAGGCTCCGAAAGGTATCAATACCGAGAACCGCTACCATCAAGACCAACGTATTTGTACCAGTTTTGAGTTGCTCCCATTTCGACTGCTACACGACGACGAACTGCATTTGGAAGAATTTCTTCCTTTGTATGCTGCATCTTGTTTATCAAAGACATCTGTAGATGGCATGCTGACTACGCGGACTTTTTGCACCTTGACTAGCCAATTCTTTTGGCGCTGCAGACAGCCAGATTAACCTCTGAACCTGTCGCAATCAAGATGGTATCAAAGTCTGCTGCATTTTCATAGACAACATAAGCACCTTTTCGCAACCTTGTCAAAGTCTGTTCCTTCTTCAACAGTCAAGTTTTGACGAGTCAAGACAAGGGACAGTTGGTGTTTTTCTCGCTTGTCACTGCTAGATACCAAGCTGCTTGTGTTTCACGCGCATCTGCTGGACGGAAAACATTTAGATTTGGCATCGCACGAAGACCTGCCAAGTGCTCAACTGGTTCGTGAGTTGGGTCCATCTTCACCAACTGCGATTGAATCGTGAGTGAAAGACATAAGTCACAGGAAGACCTTGCAAGGCTGACAAGCGGACAGCTGCTTTCACATAGTCAGAGAAGACGAAGAAAGTTCCACCATATACACGCAGTCCACCATGAAGAGCCATCCCGTTCAAGATCGTTCCCATGGCAAATTCACGAACACCAAACTGAATGTTACGGTTCAAGCGATTGGCATCGTCTTGAAGTCCGTCATTTTTGATATAAGTCATGTTTGAGTGAGCTAGGTCAGCTGATCCACCTAGGAAGGTTGGCAACTTTAGCAGCCACAACATTCAAAGGCATCCTGACTTGAGTTACGAGTTGCTTGAGAGAAGCCATTTTCTAAAGCTGGGAAGTCTGCTGGAGTCACTTCAACTGGATCACGTCCATCGATAATAGCTTCTACTTCTGTAGCCAATTCTGGATGAGCTTCTTTATAATCAGCAACTAATTTTACCCAAGCTTCATAAGCTGATGCGCCACGGTCTGCAACATTTTCTTTGAAATCAGCATAAACTTGTTCTGGGATTTCAAATGGTTCATAGTCCCAACCAAGTGCTTGGCGAGTTGCTGCAGTTTCATCTGCTCCAAGAGGAGCACCGTGTACGGCATTAGTCCCTTGTTTATTTGGAGAACCATAACCAATAACAGTTTTCACTTCAATCAAAGATGGTTTTCCTGAAGCTTTAGCTGCTTTCAATAGCAGCATGGATTGCTTCTAAATCTGTTCCATCTTCAACCAGAGCTGTATGCCAACCATAAGCATTGTAACGGTCACGAACACTTTCTGTAAAGAATCCTTTTGTCTCACCATCCAAGTTGATGTCATTTGAATCATAAAGAACAACCAACTTGTCTAGTTTTTGCAAGCCTGCGTATGAAGCTGCCTCGCTTGAGACACCTTCCATCAAATCTCCGTCTCCACAGATAACGTAAGTATAGTGGTCAAAGATGTTGTAACCTTCACGGTTATATTTGGGCTGCAAGGAAACGTTCTGCTTGAGGCAAAACCAGTGGCAGTTGAAATCCCTTGACCCTAGAGGACCTGTTGTAGCATCAATCCCCTGCTGTATGGCCAAATTCTGGGTGACCTGGAGTTTTAGAGCCCCATTGACGGAAGTTCTTCACTTCATCCATGCTCACATCTTCAAAACCAGAAAGGTGGAGAAGGGCATAAAGAAGCATTGATCCGTGACCAGCTGAAAGAATGAAACGGTCGCGGTTAATCCAGTTTGGTTGAGCTGGATTGATACGAAGTTCTTTAGTGAATAGGCTGTAGGCCATCGGTGCAGCTCCCATAACCACCCCTGGGTGACCTGAGTTTGCTTTATTGATAGCGTCAATACCTAGAAAACGAATCGCATTAACAGATAGATTTGACATAGAATTTCCTTTCTCTTTGAGGTGATAGGTCTATCACATATTCCATTTCTACTATTATATGAAAAAATACTTAGAATAGCAATCAAACAATTTACTATAAAATGACTCAGCCGATTAGGCTAATTTCTAGTCGCTTGATAGTACGGCATTAATTTTTCAAAAATTTTATCTGATTCATCTAAAAACTTGTCTAGAATTTGTTCGTCTGTCACTGGAACATCTACCTTAACTAAAACCTTTCGGACTTCCTGATGGGATAGTTTTTCTCTTAAAATTTGGCGATTTTCCTCAGTAGCCTCCATCTTTTGACTTTCTCCATTTGAGTAAGCTAGATAGTAAATCCCGTCTACCACTGGAACTTCTAAGACCTTGGCTTGTTTGCCTAATGTTCGCTCATCCTTCTTACGTTCAATAAAACTCACTTCTAGTGAAACTCCAAAATCAGAAGGGCTTCCATACAAACGAAGGGCCAACATAGGCTCCGTCACTTCCCCTTCACGCTGTAAATAAGCCCAGAAATGTGGTCGCAAACGTTGGGCTTGATTCATCCACTGACTCGTTCCTTGCAGTATCCATTCTGGATGCCTTGCTTGAAAAGCCTTGGCCAGTTCTGTAAAAGCCTTTCTAGCTTCCTGTCCCTTACTCCTCAAATAAAGCATTTTCTCAGCATCTTGCCCTGCCTTCTCTGGTTTTTGATACTGTAAACCAGAGAAAGCTAGATAGTCTCTCATTGTATTCAACATAGGATTAACCTCCCTTAGCTAGCAAAAAATCAGGGAAGCCCTGATTTTCTATTTTATTCTGTATCAACGACAACGTAACGATTTGGCTCATCACCTTCTGAATAACTAGTGACACCTTCCATACGTGAGATGATACGATGGATAATTTTACGTTCGCTACTAGACATTGGATCAGTCACCTGGCTTCGCCCCTCTTCTAGGACACGTGTAGCTAACTTCTGTGCATAGCTTTGCAAGACTTCTGCACGGTGCTCTACATAGTCATTAACATTGATGGTAATATAGAAGGTTCTTGAATAGCGATTATAGAGATAATTCTGTGCTAAGAGTTGGAGAGATTTCAAGACCTTCCCGTGGTAACCGATAATACGACCTGGTTCATTAGTATCGATTTGCATATTGATAGAACGGCGATTTGAAGTGCTTGAGATTGCTCCCTCAACATCCATATCATCAATAATACCTTGAACATAGTTGGTCACTTCTTCAACAACCTGATCAATATCGTAGGTCGGCTCAATCTTCAAGCCTAGATTTTCTAAATCATCATTCTGTTTTTGTTCGACTACTTCCTGCTCTTCAGGCTCTTCTGGAAGCAAATCTTTTAGAATAGCAATATGACCTGTCTCCTGGAGAATCGTGCTCGCTTCTTTTTCATTTTTCAAAATTTCAGCCTTAACCTCATCAGAGATGCCTTGCCCTTCTTCCTCGATTTTCTTAATCGCTTCAACAACATGCCCTAAGTCTACGGTTGCTTCACTAACAGTCTTAACTGGTTCGTTCTTGGCATTAACTTCCTTTGGAACCCCCTTGACTGCTTGCTGATTCGCCTTAACGACAGTTGTCTCACTAATAGCTTCGATATCCACTTGCGCTGGTTTCTTCCCAAAAAGGCCAAAGAATCCTTTTTTCTCCCTTGATACGACCTTAATATGCGCCTTCATTCTAGGAATTCCCATTTCATTCAATCCCGTCTGGATCGCTTCTTCAACCGTTGAACCTGTAAATAATACCATTACAAGATTCCTCCTTACTTTTTCTTTTTCTGTGCTTTTTTCAGAGCTTTTCTCTTCTTACCTTCTAAATCCTTCTGAGCCTGTACTCCCGCCTCACGCTCTGCAATAATCTTAAATGGATTGTTGAGCAGATAGGTTTGTAGCACCTGATAAGCATTGGATACCGCCCAGTATAAGGCAACCCCACTTGGTGAATACATAGCAAAGAAGAAAATCATGACTGGCATTGCGTACATCATTCCTGTCATAGCACCATTTTTCTCAACCATGGCCTTATTGGATAACCAAGTGCTAAGGAAAGTAAAGATAGCTGCCAAAATTGGCAAAACAAAAGTCGTATCTACACCACCAAGGTTAATCCATAAGAAATGACCCGTTTTTAGAAATTCTACCCTACTCAAAGCTTGGAACAAGGCCAACAAGACTGGCATCTGGATTAAAATTGGCCACAGAGAAGCTGACTGCTTCACACCATGCTGCTTGAACAACTGACGCATTTCTTGATCCAGCTTGGTACGGCTCTCCATATCCCGTCCCGGATAACGTTCTCGCAACTCCTTAACAAGTGGTTGTACTTCTTGCATCTTTCTAGATGCCACCATTTGTATTTGAAAAACTGGTAGAAGAATCGTTCTAATCAGAAGGGTAAATAATATAATCCCCAGACCAATACTTGTATCAAATGATAAAAAGCGAATGGTTTCAGCAAAAAAATAAACAAATTTACTCCAAAAATCTGTTGATTCCGCTGTAATCTCACTCGGCGTACCACTAGCTGTGCAGGCGCTCATCACAAACAAAGCAAGCACCATTAAGCTAGTCAACTGTAATTTCTTTTTCACTCCCAATTCCTTCCTGGTAAATCTTTGATAACTTTAATACGTGAAGCAGATTTTTTTCCATTTCCGCGTAGTCCAAGATTTCAACACCTTTTCGAGCAATCACAACAAAATCTACGTTTTCAACCAGCTGATTTTTATGTTCAATCAGAATATGTCGAATTCTTCTTTTGATCCGATTTCTCATGACAGCGTTTCCCAATTTTTTGCTGACAGACAGACCAACTCGAAAATGTTGCTCATTATTTTCTAATCGATAAATAACAAACTTACGATTAGCAAAACTCTTCCCTTCTTTAAATATTGCATTAAAATCTTTCTCTTTTTTTACACGAAAGCGTTTTTTCAAAATTTAACTCCATCTATTAAAACTACTACTATTATACCATAATTTTTCAAAAAGCCAATCATAGCAAGGTTTTAGCCCATGTTTACATAATAAAAAGACATATTTTCACTCTAAAAATCATCATCTTTTTTTTCAAAAAAATTTCTCAAATTTGGGCATACAAGTCTGCTCATTTCTGATTAGAAAAAAACAAAAGTCACCCTTTGGAGTGACTTTTGTAGGAGATTATTATGAAAAAGTTAGGATTTCTATTAAATAAAGTTAGGAGGTCTTTATTTAATGGTTATAGTATACCTGTCTATCCTTAAACCCAACTTAAACAGATTCCATTTCTTTTTAATTTTTAAAACTATGGATTGGAGCTGGGATTTGTCCTCCACGTGCAATGAAATCAACAGACGATGCACCGTTGACTTTCATGACTGGAGCTGTTCCTAAAAGCCCGCCAAACTCAATCATGTCGCCTTCTTCTCCTTTTGGAATAATACGTACAGCTGTTGTTTTCATATTGATAACTCCGATAGCAGCTTCATCCGCAATCATCGCCGCAATCGTTTCTGCAGGTGTATCCTCAGGAATGGCAATCATATCCAAACCAACTGAACAGATAGCCGTCATAGCTTCTAATTTTTCCAAATTAAGAGAGCCATTTTGCACAGCAGCAATCATCCCCTCGTCCTCAGAAACAGGGATAAAAGCACCTGATAAACCACCGACTTGGTTGCAGGCCATAACTCCGCCCTTCTTAACTTGGTCGTTTAAGAGAGCCAAAGCAGCCGTCGTTCCATGGGTCCCAACTGTTTCCAGTCCCATTTCTTCAAGAACACGAGCTACAGAATCACCCACTGCTGGAGTGGGAGCTAAACTCAAATCGACAATTCCAAAATCAACTCCCAGACGCTCACTTGCCATCTGACCGACTAATTGACCAATACGGGTAATCTTAAAAGCTGTCTTTTTAACAGTTTCTGCCACAACATCAAAGCTCTGTCCACGAACCTTTTCTAAGGCACGTTTTACAACACCTGGACCAGAAACACCGACATTGATGATAACATCTGCTTCACCAACTCCATGGAAGGCACCTGCCATAAAAGGATTGTCCTCTACCGCGTTGGCAAATACAACTAATTTAGCAGCACCCATATCAGACAGAGAAGCTGTCTCCTTGATAATACGCCCCATATCCGCTACTGCAGTCATATTGATACCCGATTTGGTAGAACCGATATTTACCGATGAACAAACCTTATCTGTTTCTGCCAAAGCACGAGGAATCGAATTGATGAGAATCTCATCACCTTTTTGGTAACCCTTTTGTACCAAGGCAGAAAAACCACCAATAAAATCAACACCAATTTCCTTAGCAGCTCTGTCCAAAGCCTTGGCTAATGGAACATAGTCCCTTGCATCTGTAGCAGCACCGATCAAGGAAATTGGAGTTACGGACACACGTTTATTTACAATGGGAATTCCTAACTCAGCCGCAATTTCATCTCCAACAGCCACTAAATTAGCCGCCTTGGTTGTAATCTTTTGATAGATTTTCTCCGCAGCACGATTGATATCTGGATCAATACAGTCCAAAAGGGAAATCCCCATGGTAATGGTTCTAATGTCAAAGTTTTGCTCCTCAATCATAGCGATTGTTTCGGTAACTTGTCTAATATCCATGGCCCCTCCTAGATATTGTACATAGCATCAAAAATAGCTGCACTTTGAATATTAATTTTGACATTCAAAGTCTGTCCAAAAGTTTCAAATTCACTTCTAAGATAAGTGAAATCTTGTTTTTCATCACTGGTAACAACTGCCATCATGGTAAAATACTCATCTAAAACTGTTTGTGAAATATCATCGATATTTAAGCCTAACTCTGCAATTTTCGATGCGACACCCGCAACAATACCAGACTTATCTTTACCTACAACTGTAATAATAGCCTTCATGATTAAACTCCGTTTCCAACACATTAGATTATTCATATTTCTAAAATACAAAGAAAGGGGCAGAAAAAGGATTAGTCAAGCTAGACCTAACTAGGCTAGAGACAATCAAGCCTTTAAAATGACACACTTCGAAAACCTTCTAGCAGTGCTTCTCTTGATGCTCTCTAGTCTGTAACTAGCTTCCTAGTTTACTCTTTAAAGTTCATTGAGTATATTACTCATAACTTCTTTACTAGTATTTCTGAAAAAATGAACATTGTTGATTTTCTTTTTCAATAGTATAGCATATTTCTTAATAAAATACTCAAAAACGCCTGCTTACGAAATTGTTCTTAAATAAAAAACAATTTCGTAAACAAGCGTCTACCTTATCATCTTATGATGAGTGTTCCCGCTAGGACATAAGTCCTAGCGGTAGACCAGAGCTAGACTAAGAGCACAAGACTCCATCATCATAACACTCAACAAAATTGATGATTTTATACTAATTCGATGATCGCCATTGGCGCTGCATCACCACGACGTGGTTCAGTTTTAAGGATACGAGTGTATCCACCGTTACGCTCAGCATAACGAGGTGCGATTTCTGAGAACAATTTTTGAAGTGCTGTAGTAGAAGTGTACTTATCAGTTGCTTCATCATAGTTTTCAGATGCGATTTCATTACGTACGAAAGCAGCTGCTTGACGACGTGCATGCAAATCACCACGTTTACCTAGAGTAATCATTTTTTCAACAGTTTTACGGATTTCTTTAGCACGAGCTTCAGTAGTCACGATTGATTCGTTGATCAAAAGGTCAGTTGTCAAATCGCGAAGCATTGCTTTACGTTGTGAGCTAGTGCGTCCTAGTTTACGGTAAGCCATTTATTCCTCCTTTATTTATCTTTTAATCCAAGACCCAAATCAATGAGTTTGACTTTCACTTCTTCCAAACTCTTGCGTCCAAGATTTCTTACTTTCATCATCTCTGCTTCAGATTTTTCTGTCAAATCATGCACAGTGTTGATACCGGCACGTTTCAAACAGTTGTATGAACGCACAGACAAGTCAAGTTCCTCAATCGTACGTTCCAAGATACGGTCGTCCGATTCAGTATCAGCTTCTTTCATCACTTCTGCTGACTTAGCAATCTCTGTAAGATTTGTAAACAAATCAAGATGCTCTGTCAAGATACGTGCTGAAAGCCCTAAAGCATCTTCTGGAATAATTGTTCCATTAGTTAAGATTTCAAGGGTTAATTTGTCGAAACCATCATTGCTACCTACACGAGCAGGTTCAACTTGATAGTTGACTTTTGTAACTGGTGTATAAATAGAATCTACAGCAAGTGTTCCAACTGGTGCATTATCTTTTTTGTTTTCATCAGCAGGTACATATCCACGACCACTGTTAACAGTCATTGTCGCTTTTAGAGAAGAACCTTCACCGATTGTAAAGAGATAATGATCTGGATTTACAATTTCAATGTCGCTATCTGTCAAGATATCTCCAGCTGTAATTTCAGCAGGACCTTGCACATCTAGTTCAATGATCTTTTCGTCTTTAACGTAAGATTTTACTGCAATACCTTTGATGTTCAGAATGATTTGCATCACGTCTTCGCGAACACCCGGAACTGTATCAAATTCATGCAATACACCTTCGATATTGATAGATGTTACAGCAGCTCCTCGGAAGAGAAGCTAGAAGTACACGACGAAGAGAGTTACCAAGTGTTGTACCGTAACCACGTTCAAGCGGTTCGATTACAAACTTGCCATAATCTTTATTTTCATCAATTTTTGTTATATTTGGTTTTTCAAACTCGATCATTTAGTTACTCCCTCTTAAACGAAAAGCAGTGTAAGGTTATGATTATACACGGCGACGTTTTGGAGGACGAGCACCATTGTGTGGCACTGGAGTCACATCACGAATTGCTGTTACTTCAAGACCAGCGGCAGCAAGAGCACGAATAGCTGACTCACGACCAGAACCTGGACCTTTAACAGTAACTTCAACTGACTTAAGACCGTGTTCTTGTGCAGATTTAGCAGCAGCTTCAGAAGCCATTTGAGCAGCAAATGGTGTAGATTTACGAGAACCTTTGAAACCAAGAGCACCAGCTGATGACCAAGCAATTGCATTACCATGCACATCAGTAATCATAACAATAGTGTTATTAAATGTAGCGTGAATATGAGCAATACCAGATTCGATATTCTTTTTCACACGACGTTTACGTGTTGGTTTAGCCAAGACTTTTACCTCCTATATTATTTTTTCTTACCAGCAATCGCAACAGCTTTACCTTTACGAGTGCGAGCGTTGTTTTTAGTGTTTTGTCCACGGACAGGAAGTCCACGACGGTGACGGATACCACGGTATGAACCGATTTCCATCAAACGTTTGATGTTCAAGTTAACTTCACGACGAAGGTCACCTTCAACTTTGATTGCATCCACTTCACGACGGATAGCATCTTCTTGATCTGGTGTAAGATCGCGAACACGTACATCTTCTGAAATTCCAGCAGCTGCCAAGATTTTCTTAGATGTTGGAAGTCCGATACCGTACACATAAGTCAATGAAATTACTACGCGTTTGTCATTTGGAATGTCAACTCCAGCAATACGAGCCATGTTTTCTCCTTTTCTATCTTATCCTTGACGTTGTTTGTGTTTTGGATTTGCTGGGCAAATTACCATAACACGACTCATTACGACGAATTACTTTACAGTATTCGCAAATTGGTTTGACCGATGGTCTTACTTTCATTTCTTATCCCTCCAAGTTTTTCGATTATTTAAAGCGGTAAGTGATACGTCCACGTGTCAAGTCATATGGACTCATTTCGACAGTAACACGATCTCCCGCTAAAATACGAATATAGTTTTTACGAATTTTACCAGAAACTGTTGCTAAAATCTGATGTCCATTTTCAAGTTCAACCGTAAACATTGCATTCGGCATAGTATCGACTACTTTACCTTCAACTTCAATCACATCGTCTTTTGCCACGCAAAAGTACCTCCATAAATTTCGATTTGATGCCTCTAGACACAGAGACAACAATTATAAGTCAGACTAATTCAGTATAACATTTGTAGAGACATTTTGCAAGCATGAAAAACGCTTTTATTTCAATTTTGTCAATACTTTTTCGATATCTGCAAATACATCATTGATATCTTGATTACCTTCGATATCATGTACCAAACCTTTAGCGCGATAGTGAGCAATAATCGGTTCACCTTGGGCAATATTGACATCCAAACGACGTTTTACTGTCTCTGGTTTGTCATCTTCACGCTGATAGTAGTCTTCTTCTTTGTAATCAACTGGTGGGTTGAAAACTTTGTGGAAAGTTTCGCCAGTTTCACGGTGAATGATACGACCACTCAAACGTTCGAGTAGGCATGATGGATCTACTTCAATATTGATTACACCCTCAAGTTCAAGACCAAGGTCTACCAAAATTTGATCCAAAGCGTGGGCTTGTTCAATGGTGCGAGGAAAACCGTCTAAGAGGAATCCTTTTTCCTTAATGTCATCTTGTGAGAGACGCTCTTTCACGATACCATTTGTAACTTCATCTGGAACCAACTCACCCTTATCAATGTATGACTTGGCTAGAACACCCATTTCAGTTTGGTTAGCCATCGCAGCACGGAACATATCTCCTGTTGAGATATGAGCTACATGAAATTGTTCCACAATTCTAGCTGCTTGTGTTCCCTTACCTGCACCAGGCAATCCCATAATCAAAAGATTCATGATTCAAACTCCTTTTTTGTTTTTAAATAGAAGCAAAAATTCATTTCAACTCCTATTTAAGAACAAAATAGAAGAGAGGAGTAAAAAATCTGACAAGGTCTTTGATTTTTACACTCCACTCTTTGAGCAATAGTGAATTTTATTTTCTATTACAATTATTCTGTTGTATTCATGAAACCAACATATTTACGTTTCAATAGATAACCTTCCAATTGTTTGATTCCTTCAATACCTGTTGAGATAATGATCAAAAGACTTGTTCCCCCAAAAGCAACTACTTCTGAAAGACCGAATAAATCCTTAGCTACAATAGGTAAAATAGAAATCACACCAAGGAAGAGTGATCCGACTGTGGCAAGACGACGAAGAAGTTTTGACATATACTCTTCAGTCCCTTTACCAGGACGGACACCGTGAATGTAAGCACCGCTCTTTTGTAAATTCTCTGCTGCCTTCTCAGGATTAATCTGTACAAATGTATAGAAGAATGTAAAGAGAATAATCAGCAAAGCATATAGAGCAATACCTGTTGGCGCTGTTGTCGACAACAACTCCTGAGCTGTACGAACCCATGCCCAATCCAGTCCAGATGCACTAACAAATTGCAAAATTGCTGCTGGTGCTGCTGTGATGGAACTTGCAAAGATAACCGGGATAACTCCAGCAGGGTTAATCTTCAAAGGAAGATATGAACTAGATGGAGCACCTTGCGCTACCTTGGTATACTGAATTGGAATCTTATATTCTGCTTGTTGCACATATGTTGTGAAATAGATAATCAACAAGACAGCTACGATTAAAATTCCTACAAAAATGAGAGATGAGTTCAAGCGGTCACTTGGTACGTTGACAAAATAGTCTACATAGATGCCCTTGATCATATCAGGAATTGAAGCAACAATCCCTGCAAAGATGATCATAGAAACACCATTCCCATATCCCTTATCAGTAATCTGTTCACCCAACCAAGTAACAATCATACTACCTGCTGTTAGGATCCCTCCAATCACAAGGAAAACTTGTGGTGTTAGAGGAACAGTCAAGAGTTTAGCTCCAGATAAAGCATTAAAACCAGCTGTAATCCCGATAGATTGCACAAATGCAAGTACAAGGGCAATGTAACGAGTTGCTTGATTTAACTTTCTACGACCAACTTCCCCTTGTTTGCCCCACTCCACAAACTTTGGTAATAAATCCATTTGTAAGAGCTGGACAACGATAGAAGCGGTAATGTATGGACTAACACCAAGTGCAAAAACTGAGAAGTTTTTCATGGCATTACCAGACACCAAGCTCAACATATTTAGAAAAGATAGACCACTCAAAGCATTCAAGCTGTTGGCATTGACCCATGGAACTGTAATACTAGTCCCGATACGGAAGACCAAGACGATAAAAATTGTAAAAAGAATTTTTGATCGAACCTGCTTAACCTTGAGAGCTTCTCTCAATAATTTAAAAAAACAT
>BNJS01000752.1_pt1 | contig 20514 bp, 17 predicted proteins | sample 8540461 | NCBI WGS metagenome assembly BNJS01 (sample SAMD00202454, study PRJDB9452) | human saliva metagenome | isolation source: human saliva | place: Japan | reverse complement strand
GCGCAGTAACCACCGACGAGGTGCTAGGCACGATTTTCAAAAACTTCTGCGTAGGTAAGTGAATTCTTAGACGTTATACATATAGTCAACAAAAAGGGGCTTTTATGCCCCTTTTTGCGTTTCTTCAACCTGTCATATAATACGCAATCACTGGACTGAAACATTATTATATGATGGGTTAAGCAATGGTTTTATGGTTGAGAAATAGAAAATAGCAACTATTTATTCCGATGCAAGAGAGGGAGAACGTAGTCACGCAAAGGAGTGGAGTCTACTGACAAACGAGAGAGTTCGTTTTCTGCTTCTTCAAAGTAAGAAACGATGCGTTGCTGACAGCGCTCTGCCACATTGTAGCGCGTGTAGACGGCCATGATGTCATTGATTTTTTCGGATTCTGAAGCATACAATCCCGAAGTGTCTCCTACGGGAGTGGAAAGTTTTTGCAAGAAAGTCTGCGCTTCGTCTGCTGTCATCTGTGCAGTGGCAGCGTGGACGAGGAATGTCTTTTTGCCACAAAGGATGTCGCCTCCGATTTTCTTGCCAAAGACCTCGAAATCGCCGAATGCATCGAGATAGTCATCTTGAAGTTGAAAACCTAATCCCACTTTTTCAGCAAAGGAATAGAGTACATCGCAATCATCGGCTGGAGCATCGGCTAGAAGCGCACCCATCTTGGTGGCACATCCCAACAGGACGGAGGTTTTGAGACGAATCATCTCAATATATTCGGCTTCGGTGACGCGTGTGTCTTGTTCGAAATCAACATCATATTGCTGACCTTCGCAAATCTCAAGTGCACTATTCGTGAATAAGCTCAAAGCTTCGTGCCAACGACCGATGCCAGTGGAAGAAATGAGTTTGTGGGCGAGCAAAAGCATGGCATCTCCAGAGAGAATAGCCGTGTTGTCGTCCCATTTCTTGTGCACTGTTTCACGACCTCTGCGCATATCGGCACGATCCATTACATCGTCGTGCACCAGAGTGTGGTTGTGATACATCTCGATTCCTACTGCTGCTGAAAGCGCACGAACATAGTCTTCTCGATAGAGACTATAGGTGGTGAGTAGCAACATGGGGCGCAGACGCTTTCCTCCTCCAGCAAGGATATATCGGATGGGGTCGTACAAACCTTGAGGACGTGCGGGATAATCTAAAGCTTCGATGGCCGCTTCTATGTGTTTGAGCATGGGCATAGTGGTGAGGTTTTGGTAACTCACGCTTGTGATGGTCAAACATAGTTACATTTTGTGCTGGGATTGCACGCCAAAAGAAAACTATGCGATGCGTGAGTGATGATATTATAATTTGAACAATCGTCTTGCGTTTTCGCAAGTGATGCGCGACACTTCCTCGGGTGATACTCCATAAGTTTCGGCTACTTTGTGGAGGATGAGTGGGATATGCGCGGGTTCGTTGCGTTTGCCACGATAAGGTGTGGGTGCAAGATAGGGGGCATCTGTTTCGAGGACGATGCGCGAAAGGGGAATTGTGGTTTCTAGCACAGCTGGAAGCGTGCTCTTTTTGAAAGTCACTACCCCACCAATGCCGAGATAGAAGCGTTCGAAAGCAAGTAGCTCTTCCGCTTCCTTCGCACTTCCACCAAAACAATGGAAGATGCCACCTGGAAGTTCGTCTTTGAGCGGAGACAAGACCTCGAGCAACTCTGCATGAGCCGATCGCATGTGGATGACGAGCGGCAGTTGAAGCGAATGCTCCATTCTGCTTGTCGGCGCAACACTTCCATTTGTTCTTCTCTTCGCGAAGCATCCCAGTATAAATCGACTCCAACTTCTCCAATAGCGATGAAAGGATTGTCTTTCACCATCAGCATACGCTCCATTTGATCGAGCAAGGGAGTGGGATTGGGGGGGAGTTCCGTGGGATGCAATCCCATCATAGGACAACAAAGTTCGGGTCACTCGTCGCAGACGGCTAACATCGGTCCAACGGTGTTGGCGTCAATATTGGGAAGGAGTATTTTTTCTGCTCCAGCTTCGAGCGCACGCGCAACTACTTCTGCGCGATCTTCGTCGAAGTCTTCTGCATAAAGGTGACAATGGGTGTCGATAAACATTATTTAAGATGAGCTTTGAGGTAGTTCAAAATGCGACTAAACAAGTGGTAGCGGGTGTTCCCACCATAGATGCTGTGATTGCGATTGGTGTAGACTTGCATGTCAAAAGGCTTGTTGGCTTGCACCAACGCCTCAGACATTTCAGCGCAGTTGCGGAAATGCACATTGTCATCGGCAGTGCCATGAATGAGCAAGAGATCACCATGGAGTTTATTCACACGAGCTATGGGATTGACAGCGTCATAGTTTGCATTTTCCTTGGGAGTACGCATATAACGCTCGGTGTAAACTGTGTCGTAGTATTTCCAGTTGGAAGGCGCAGCGACAGCAACGCCACAACGGAACACGGGACGACCGTCTGTCATAGCCATCAAAGTGTTGAATCCTCCGAAGCTCCATCCCCAGAGTGCGATGCGTGAGGCATCTACATAAGGCAAAGTTGCAAGATATTCAGCAGTAGCCACTTGGTCTTGCGATTCGAGTTCTCCCAAACGCAAATAGGTGCATTTTTCAAACTGCGCACCGCGAGCACCTGTGCCACGACCATCAACAATGACGCTGATAAATCCTTCCTCAGCAAGGACACTTTCCCACTGACCGCCAGGATAGAAACCTGTGCTCCAGGCATCTTTCACCTCTTGACTACCAGGACCGCTATATTGATACATCACAACGGGATATTTCTTCTTCGCATCAAAATTGCGCGGTTTCAGCATCCAACCATTCAACACTGTTCCGTCGGCAAGTTTGAATTGGAAAAATTCTTGCGAAGTACCGATTTCATCGAAGCGTTTTTGCAGAAGGTCGTTCTTAAGAAGTGTAGTGAGCACTGCGCCATTGCGACCATCGCGCAAGGTGGTCACAGGCACCTTTGCTAAAGCGGAGTGGACATTGAGGAAATAGCGGAAATTGGAAGAGAATGTTGCGGCACTCGTTCCCTTTTCCACAGTGAGTCGTTGCATCTGTCCTTTGAGATTTGCCGAATAAATGGCAGTTTGCAAAGGACTATCTTTGTGAGCTGCAAAATAGAACTTCTCATTTTTGGCGTCATAACCATAGAAATCGCTCACTTCATAGTCACCTTTGGTGATTTGTCCCACCAGTTCTCCCCCAAGCGTGTACCAATAAAGGTGTTGATAACCACTCTTTTCGGAGAGCATCGCGAAATGTCCTGGATAGAATTTCAATTGAGTATACGCAGATTCACGGAGATAACGCTCATTGGTTTCACGCAGTGCAAGTTTTGCTACCCCACTGCGCGGATTCACCATATAAAGATCCATTTGCGATTGATGACGATTGAGGGTCACCACCGCAAGTTTGTCCGCATCGCTCGTTGCCACAATGCGAGGGATGTAGCCTTCTTCAGGGAGTGGCACAGCAAGCTGTCGCGTTGCACGACTTTTGAGATCATAGCTATGCACAGAAACCGTGGAGTTTTGCGCACCAGCGATGGGATATTTATAGTCGTAGGTGCCAGGATATTCGGCATATTCGGGATGACGTGGAGATTGTCCTTCAAACATCTGCATACGATACACCGGCACTTTCGATTCATCGTAGCGCACCCAGCACAACATCTGACTATCGGCTGTGAAATCGAAAGAAGCATTGGTCGAAAACTCTTCTTCATTCACCCAGTCGGGGATACCATTGATGATTTCATTGCGCTTACCGTCTTTGGTCACCTGCGTTTCAGCATTACCATAGAGGAGTTTCACCACAAAGAGATTGTTATCGCGCACAAATGCTACAACATTTCCATCGGGAGAAAAACGAGGGGACATTTGCGGTCCACCATCAGAAAGGGGAGTAAACTTGCCGTTTGCTACGTCATAGATGTAATAAACAGCCGTTGATGTGCGACGATAAACCGCTTTTGTCTGCGTGCGCAACAATATTTTTTGCTCATCAGGACTCATGATGTAGCCATCGATTCGCGAGAGTTTTGTGGTGCCACGCGCCTTTTCCACATCAAAAATCACCCCTACTTCTTTTCCCGTCTTAAATGAACTGCGAACGATGCGCTTACCATCATCGGAGAGTTGCGAATAACTATCACCATCATTGAGTGGATGCACACCATAGATATAACCAGGGGTGTACACACCATCGGCGACATCCTTGAGCTTGATGCCTGTTTTGTCTTCGGGACGCGTCTCAGCGGAATGAGCCGCAGCTACTGGATTCGCTTGACTAAAACCGAATCCAAGCAACAAAGTATAGAAAATAGTTTTTATTTTGATCATGCTCATAGGGGACATTTAGGGAAGAAATAAACAATGGGTTCTAACATTTGAAAGAGAGTCAGCAAAGAGAGCCTATATCGTGGTAAAAGCCACGCTTAAATTGATTCAGCACGACTGGCAGAAAGGCGCACACTACAACCACTGAGTGCAGCTCCCATCGGAGGATTATCCTTTTGCACTTCCACCGTAGCACGCACCACTTGAGGGAAGTGCGCCATGATGGTTTGCAACATACGCGCAGCCACGTGTTCCAAAAGTTGAGAGGGATGCGCCATCACTTCTTTTGCTAAGGCATAAACTTCTGCGTAACTCACCGTGCCTTCGAGATTGTCGTGGAAGATAGCCTCCAAACTAGGTTGCACCATCAAATGTATTTGCATTGTGAATCGTCCACCAACCACGCGCTCTTGCGGCAAAACACCGTGATACGCATAGAAATGCAAATCTTGAAGACTGATTTCTAAGGGAGAGAATTCCACTTTTGAGGAAGAAAAGTTCATTTCCGTGGAAGAAAAATCTGCTTTTGAGGGAGAAAAATCCATTTCCAAAGGAGAATGCGAAATTTGCTGCGAAGTTTTGTCATTTTCTAACGATGCAATCTCCGCGTGAGGTGAGGAATTTGAAGTCTGCATAAGCAAATCAACGGTTGTTTGCAGCGTTCTTTTTAGTCTTGCGTCAAGGAGTCATCGGCGTCTCCCACGTTATTGGTATATTTTTTGAGTGCGCGCACCACCCCCACCTTCCACGTGTTGATGGTGTCGCTTTCCAACTGCAAGGAATCGATGAGTCTAATCACGTTCTCCACCGGCATACCATGGCGCAGCACGCCCGAAATGAGTTTGGCGTAGTTCCAATACTCCTTATTAAAGCGTCCAGAAAGTCCTTCTACAGTGGTCTTATATCCTCTTCGATTTTGAAATGAAAAGTCATAGCGAGACGGACCATCGGGATTGGTGTTTTTGACAATCCAACCGGCATTCACGCTTTTCGGTAACACAATCCCTTCTTCATCGTCTTGCAAACCCGTGAAAATCTCATAAGGACGACCTTCGAGCAAACCCACAAAAGCCACCCATTTCTCTTTCTTATTTTGAAATCTCCACACATCGCAAGCCAAACTTTGCGGACGCTGCTCAAGTCGTGCCATAAACTCACGATCTTTCACGTGCTCAAGCGCCAGATGCGTTAAACCTTGCATCAAAGCCGACGAACATTTGTCAGTTTCACCCACAGATGTCTTCGACGACGAAAGCGCGCGCAACAAGAAGTTCTTGACCTCTTCCTCAGCACACTGCGCCTTCACCGCATCTATTTGCAGCAAAGCCTGCATCAAACGTTCAACATCCGTTGCAGGCACGGACTGTTCATTGGAATTCAGTGCATTCATCATTCTGCAGAAAGTTTTTTCCAAAAATCTTCCAAGTCATCCGACAGTCCCACCAGCGAGTTCTTGTCCCAAAATCATCGTATCATCGTCAATGAGGAAGAGCTCCGCCACCGTTTGTTGCTCATCGTCGAGCAACACAAAGGCACAAGGGCGCAACACCGGCATACTTTCAAGCAACGCTTCGCAACGCTTTATCGCGGTGCGCAGCACGGGTTGAATATCGTTGTAGAACGATTCGCTAGCATTGCCAATCCATTCTTCCACAACACAACGCGTAATTTCGCGTTCATCATCGTCAAAAACGAGGAGTTCCCCACTCTCTTGTCGCACGAGCAAATAGAAGTCGGTGAGCACTGCATCTTCTTGAGAAATCACAGCAAACTTTTCGGCCGTCTTCTTGAGGGCTCGTTCAATCTGGTGGAGGGTTTGTTCGTTGGTATTCATAAAATCACTGTTGTCAGATGACCATTTCTACAGCAAAGTTAGTGGCTACTCAGCGAAATACAAAGATAAAACTTGCTTTTTTTCTCAATAGGCCGTAACTTTGCCCCTAAATCCTCATTATTACCCCTCTTTTCCCTATGACGCTCACCATCGATCTCGGCAACACGCGCGCGAAACTCACCCTCTTCAGTGCACAAACTGTCGCACAAACCACAGAGAACACCGCTGCGCAAACCGACATTTTGGAGCACCATTCTGTGACGCACCAATACTTGGTAGCGCAACTCCAACAGATGCTTGAGCAACATCCCTACATTCAGCGCGTTTGTTGGTGTGCAGTGGGTACAGTACCCACCGCGTTCACACAATTTTTGGAAGATTTGCCTTGCCACGTACAGCAACTTCTTCCCACTGCTCCTCCAGCTGGCATCACCATCGGCTATCGCACGCCCGAAACACTGGGAGCCGATCGCTTAGCTGCCGTTTTGGGAGCACAGTCGCTTCTGCCCCACCATACGGTTCTAGTCATTGATGCTGGCACCTGTATCACCTTCGATCTTCTTCGTTCCGATGGTCACTATTTAGGGGGAAACATCAGTCCGGGATTGGATATGCGCCTCAAAGCCATGCACCACCACACCGCAAGATTGCCCCTTGTCACTACCCAAGGCGCACAACCCTCTTGGGGATACGACACACTCACCGCACTCCGTAGCGGAGCGATATGGGGCATCCACCACGAAATTATGGGATATATTGCACAAGTACGCGCAGAATATCCCAATTGCTGCGCATTTTTAACGGGAGGAAATCGCTATGATTTCAACATTTCTACCCAAACGTGCAACTTTGCCGATGAAAGTGATGCTATTGCCACAGATAATCGTATCTTTGCAGACGAATATCTCGTAGCGCGCGGACTTTATGCACTGCCCTAAACAACCCTAAGCACTGCACATCGCGCCTTTCGCTCTTTCCACACTGAGCGTGGCACTAACCATCTGGTCTTCGTCCACCTCGCTCACACTTTTTCTTCACAAGATTCCTCTGTATGAAAAAAATACTGCTCTCTGCTCTCTTGCTGTCCTCAGTTTCCCTCGCTACTTTCGCTCAAGAAACGGGCATCAACTCTCCTTTCACACGCTATGGTGTGGGACGCATCACCGATGGTTCGCTGGGTTTCAACAAAGCCATGGCAGGAACAGGCTATGGATGGTACGATGGCAAGCAACTCAACGCTACGAACCCTGCATCTTATGCACATCTCGACTCCCTCACCTTCCTTTTAGACGTAGCCGCCACGCTGCAAGGCACACGCACCACAGATGCGCAGCACCATAGCAACACGAGCAGTCGCGCATATTTCGACTATCTCGCTGGTGGCTTTCGCATACGTCCAGGTTTAGGTATTTCATTTGGTCTTCGTCCCTTCTCACAAGTGGGCTACAACATCAAGACCAATGATGTAACCTTCAAACACGGATTTTCAGAACTCACCACCGTTCGTCAATACAATGGCGAAGGCGGTTTGCATCGCGCCTACGTTGGGTTGGGATATGCTCCCTTCCGCAATCTTTCCATCGGTGTCAATGCCAGCTATCTTTGGGGAGTCACCTCACACACCGCCACCACCTCGTTCACCGATGCCTCAGTGCCCAGTCCTCGTGTGGCTTATGAAACAGAAATCCGCGCACTCCACTTTGATTTTGGTGCACAATACACCGCACGACTCAACCCTCAAAACGCAGTCACCCTCGGTTTGACCTTTGCACCAGCACACACTCTCCCCGGCACCACCACTGTGGACAACCAATTCGTAGCCAATCGTGGCATCACCTCTTCTCACGCTTTCTCCATTGAAAATGCCTACAGTCTGCCCAACACCTTTGGAGCGGGTTTGATGTGGCAACACAATGAGCGTCTACGTCTTGCTGTGGACTACACGCACCAAGACTGGTCGAAAGCCAAACAAGCCGAAGCCCTTGCCCACGACGGCACCTCAGGTGTCACCTTGCGTAGCACTTCTGACAACTTCACCGACTTAGACAAAATCTCTATGGGATTGGAATACGTGCCTGCCCCTCAAGGCTACACTTGGTCGGGTCGCGTGCGCTATCGCCTTGGAGCAAGCTACTCTACCCCTTACACACTCGTCAATGGACGAAAGAGTGCCGAAACCTTTGTGGCTACAGCTGGTGTAGCATTGCCCATCCTCACCAACTACAACAACCGTAGTTTCCTCAACCTCAGTGCTTCTTACGAACAATTGCGTTTGCAAGGCTCAAATGCCCTCACCGAACGCAATTTCCTCCTCACCCTTGGAGTCACCTTCAACGAACGATGGTTCAAAAAGTGGTTGGTAGACTAAATTCCTACTACACTCAACTTTATCTTCCCCCATCTACCACGGCACAACCCATCACAACTCAACTCCATCGCCCATAACTCGCCCTTCGACTCTACGGAGGACAGCATCCTTTTCTCCTCACTGCGTTTCACATCGATATGCGCCAACTCATTCCCTTCTTTTTCCTCACCCTAGCCATCGGTTTGGGAGCTTGTGGCAACGATGCTCCTCCCCAAGCTGCAGCAGTGCGACATCGCGATTCCTTACCGCTGATGACGAGTTACGGTATATCCAAACTCATCAGCGATTCAGGCGTGGTGCGCTATAAAATTATGACAGAAGAATGGCGCTTCTTTGACCGCACACATCCTCCACGCAACGAATTTCTCAAGGGCATCTTCCTGCAACGCTACGACGCCAAATTCAATGTAGACCTCTACATCACCGCCGACACAGCCTACTGGTACGACCAAAAATTATGGGAACTGCGTGGTAGAGTGCGCGTGAGAAATTTGCAAGACGGCACCACCTACACCAGTGAGCAGCTCTATTGGGACAACGAGAAACACGAGTTTTATTCCAATGTACCGATGCACATCGTCACTCCCGACAGAGACCTGCAAGGCGACCGTTTCCGTTCTGACGAACAACTCACCCGCTACGAAGTACGCCGCACCCGCGGTTTCATCCCGATGCCCTCTAGTATGAGCAGCACCAACACCGCAAGTTCGTCTACAACAGCAGACACCACAAAATCGCCACAATAAACCTTCCGAATAATCTCCAACCGGTCATTAGATTCTGAACAAAACAAACAGCGCAATAGCCTCAAAGCTATTGCGCTGTTCTCATTTATGTTGCAAGAGGTGTCGTTTAATAATCAGCACCTACATTAATACCTCTAAACGAAGCACTATCGCAAACCCATTTCTAAATCGTCTGGTCCGCAAAGAGATCAGCACTGAGCACTGCGCCCACCGTAGCACTCGACGCATTGCGCTTGAAATAGAGCGTTTCTCTGCGTTTCTGACCGTTGGTTGGATTCACCACCGTATATTCGTAGAAGATTTTCTTGTTGCGAATCACCAATTTGATGTTCTGATTCGTGTAATCATCTTTCAGTGGAGTCAAACCCTTAGCTTCAATGAGCACAGTGTAAGGGAACAACTGCGCAGGAATGGAACCTGGCACATCGAAGGAAAGCTCCATCAAATTGCCTTGCGCAGACGTTTGACCAGAACTATTGGTGAGCGAAGCATTGAACTGATAGGGTTGTCGCAAAGTGACATTGATGGTGCGCAAGATGCGCGAAGGATTGTTGGTGTCCTTGTTGTCACCCACCACCAAGAACTTGTAGCTCTTTCTTTGCGCAGGATATGGATTGCGCGTCATAATGGTCAGTTTGCCGTTGCTGAACGAAGCCGACTGAATGTAAGGATCGTTGTTGAAAGCCGTTGCCACCGGCGTACGTTTGTAATACACGTTCACATTGCCGAGCAGGTTGTTCGACTCTTGTCCCACCTTCACAAACGAAATGTTGGTTTCAAAGGTGGAAGGCTTCGTGATAATCACCTCGGTTTTACCCACATCGAGTTTATACTTTCCATCACTGATTTGCGGATAGTCTTGCAGTTCCACAGAAGCAAAGATGTTGTTGCCGGCTGGAGCGTCAAGAGCCTGTTGCAGGGTTTCGTAGCCCTTATTGGCTACACTCTTCACCGTTACTTTATAGAGGTGATTGCGCACAATGTCGTAAGGATCGCTTCCCACATAGTTCCCTCCAACCTCCACATCCTCTTTGAGGTCGATTTTGTAGTAACCCGGGCGTTCCAAACGACCATTCACGCGCTGACGTCCATACATGATGACCGACACTTGTTTGTCTCTGTCAGCTTCCGAGTTTCTATACTCAAAGAGCGCGATATTGCTTTTGTTGTTTTTCCAGCCTTCGGGAGAAATATCACCATTTGCGCTCAGCACGTCATAGACATTCTTGTCGCTCGTCAGCGTAGGTTCATCGGGAGTGGTGGGAAAACTATAGAGCACATCGCGGTAGTGCTCATCGGGATCAGTGTTGCTGAGTTCCTGTTTAGCCACATAGGGTGCCACTGTTCCTCTTCTTGGCGCATTGTGCAGACAAAAGCCACTAAGTTCAAAGTTCACATTGGGTGCCATTACGAGTTGCACCTCCGCCTGATTGCGGAGCAAATGGAACACTCTGTTGTTGAAAGAAGTGGCACTGAGTCCGTTGAAACTAAATGCTCTCCACAACGTAGGTTTTCCGAGATATTGCGCCTGCAGTCCACTCATAAACTGTCCTTCGTCCATATCTTTGAGGAGATAGTCTTCTTGTCTGTTTGCAGGCATATCGTAGTTTGCCACAAAGTGGATGATGCGTTTGCGGCTGGTAGCGAGCAGTTTCACAGAGAAGTTGCGCACTCTGTTGTCGAGAACGGCAGTTTTTCCCCCTGGCATATGCGTTTCTGCTCCAGGGGTTCTGTCGCCAGAGGTGAGTTGTGCGGTAGCGCGCTGCACGAAACGATGGTTTTCATCGAAGACAAAAAGATAGAGTTTTTCAACATCTCCCACCGTGGAGCGAGTTTCTCTCACCATATCGGGCATCATCAAGCTACCTGTCAAGGTGATGCTGTCGCCCTCTTGCGCCACAGATTCAGTGTTGACAACTTCCCTTACTGTGAGTTCGGATGGCATCTCCTCCATCGACTGACATCCGATGAAGACACCCCCTCCCATCAACACGAAAAGGGAGAATATAAAGCCTTTATATCTGAAATTCATAATGTTCAAGGGGTTTCAGTGTATGGTACACCTTTATATAAATCAAAAATAGGGCAAGAAAAACTGAGCTGTTGATTGTTTAACACATCACCAGTTCTCAAATCGACAGCTTTTCCTGGTTCTGCTGACCAACCCGTATCATAAGGAAATAGATACTTCACTGCACTATTAGGGTCGTTTTGAATTTTGACAACCAACTGCATCTCAGCAGTAGTCGGCAGACGCCAAGTTCCACCCATAAGGAAAGAATTACGACGCATAGTGGTAACACTTGTCATATTCGTATATGGATACCTTGGCTTGGGATTTCCTACATTTCGAAATTGAACATCATCAGCTCCTAGTATCTTAAAACCACCATTAGGGCCATAACCATCTTCAAATACTCTTTAGCTTGTTGAGCTGCAGATTTATAAGCTTGATATCTCTGATTAGGGAAATTATCTCGATAAATCCATTTATCACCATCGGGTCTAATTTGAGAATACTTGACGACAACAGATTGACCATCGGACGCTGTTAGATTCACATTTGTCTTCAAAATCCTAAAACCTTGATGAGAATACTTATCTAATAATATTTCATATTCACGTTGTTCAGCTCTGCTTCGACGACCTACGGTTTTGTCTCTTAGGAATTTCATTCTAGCAATTTCATCTAAGTCTTGTTTTAAGGCATCTTGCATTTCCTTAAATGAGATTTCACCATACTGAGGTACTTTTCCTGTACTGAAATGTCGCCAATGGGAAGACATAATGAACTCGGGAGAGATAAGTTGATTGCTTTCCGCATCTTGTTTTGTGCTACCATCGGTATTAGTAGGATCACCCATTAACATTCCCTTCTGAGGCACAATGGTGTGTATGGTATATAATGTGGCATCGTTCTGCATTCCAAATCCACCAACAATAGCTCCAAAAAAAGAAAGCCAATATGCGTGTACTCTACCAATAGACTGCTTCGCCGTAACATAGATAGGAGGCAACTGCGTCACTGTCACGGGTACAGCGGGGAGCACATTGGAATCTTTTTGCTTTGCCGTGAAATTGATGGTGAGGGGCACATAGTTGATGGGAACAGGACTCTTCACCTTGATGAAGGTGCGTCCATCGTGCGCAGTCAGAGAAACCGCTATCTTCGACATATCGGGAGTGCCATTGGTGATAGTTCCCACCTTATCATAGATAGGATAAGTAGCTCTCAATGTATTTCTGAGTGTCGCCTCATCGAGGGGGAGGTCAGAAATGTATTGTATCTCAAGTTCGTCTGTGGCACGCATTTCGGGGTCCGTTTGCGTCACCACCAAATAGTGCGCTTCGGCAATGTTACCATCCACTGGCTTAGTAGCCGTCCAATCTTCCACAGCAATAGAAGACTGTATGGTCACAGGGTTTGTGGGTTCTGCACTGCCCTCTGCAGTGATGGTGCTCTGAATGTCGTAGACCGTGTTGCGCACAATGCGGTTCCAGTCTTCCACCGAACCACTCGAAGGAAGCACGTTTTTCAACGGAATCTTGTAATAACTGTCCTTATTGCCATTATTGGCGCGGAGACGAAGCTTGATGAGCAAATAGGTTTCATTGTTCACATCGTTGCCCCAAGCATGAGCATAGACATAGAAAGGAATGGGGCGCGCAAAAAACTGCGTACCATTGAAGGCGCGCTTACCCATGTCTTGGAAGGAAGTCTGTCCGTTGTTGATGTAAGTGCGACCACTTCCCAACATATTTTCAGACAACACATTGGTGTTGCTCACCCCATTAACGAGGGCTATTTGAGGATTTCCCATAACGGTGAAGTTCTCGCCAGCATTGCCACGGATGTTGGTGGGAGGCGTGAGACGCACACGGAGTTTGGCAGCAGCACGGCGCAAAGCCACAATGCTACCCACTGTAATTTCTCTTTGGTTGTTGTTCCAACGATAGGTTTGCACATTGGCAGCACCATCCATCAAGAAGTCGGTTTGCTTTTCTGTTGGATTGTTTTGCGCTCCCAACACGTTTGCGCCAGAAGATACCAAGGCACCAAGCTGTGTGAGTGTTTTTCCCTGCAAGTCGGTGAGTGCGCCATGGGAAATTGGCAATCACCACGAGTTTCAAGTTCTTACCTTGATAGGGGTTAGCATCCTTTTTCACAAACACTCGGGCTTGACCATTCAGCACATCGGCAGTAGCCACTCCCAAGGGGTTGGTGTTGCCTTGAGGATAGAGCATCAAGTCGCCCTTCACGGTGCTATGGAGTCCGCGCTGGGTGTCCCCTTCATAGAAGAGAACATACATATTGTTGATTTTGGTTTCGTTGAGTCCACCATTCACAAACAAGTTAGCTTCTTCGGTGGCACGAGTGGCACGAGCCGAGCGTGTCTCACGTGGAGCATTGTCGAGCGAAAAACCAAAAGTCATCACCTCGCTGTTGGCTGTGTCTACAGCCGTCCATTGTGGCGTGTCTGTGACATTGAGTTCGTTGGCACAACTTCCGTTGAGGAGCAGGCTTGCGCCCAACCCCAACACAAGGGTTGTTGCAAAACAAGTGCGAGATATCCAAGAAGTCCAACGGCTTTTTGCCGTGGTTTTCGTTGGAAGGAAATGAGAGAAATTCATACGAGTTATTAACTTGTTTGACGAATCAAAAATGCGTTTAGTGGATTCCCACGTTATTGGCATTGAATCTTTGACGATTTGCACCTCTTTGCCATCGACGGTGAGATATAATTCTGTGGTGCGCATCGTTCCAGTGTAGGGTTTGCGCGCTCTCACAGCAAAGGTGATGGTGTTGTCGCTGGTGATACCATAGGTGAAGCGTTCATCGACAAATTCGAAATCGAGATTGTTGGTGAGGGTGAATCGCCAATGCGCACCTTCGGGCTTTTTCACCTTAAACTTAAAGGTGACACGGTCGGTGGCGGCGGGGTCGAGGTCAACCCAGTTGGGATGACCCGCAGGAACGGAAACACCATCTTGTCCTGCAAAGGGGTTGTTGGCGTTGCTGGCAGCATTTTCCACTACCGCAGGTGTGAAGTCTTGCGTGGAGGTTTCTTTCTCCCAAGGTTGCACATTCCAAGAGAAGTTCACCACATTTTCATCCCAACCTTTCACTTCCACATCGGCTTCATAGTGAACATTTCGCACGATGCTTACTAAACTTGCCACACCTCGCACACCGTCATTATAGCCGGCTATGGTGAGATTGTTTTTGTCGCGGATTTTGGGAAGGAGCGCTACTTCTTTTTCTTCACCATGCTTGGAGAAGGTAAAATAAACAATAGCCCCAGGATAAGCTTCGCTCACCGACTCGGGCAAATAGAACGTTCGTGTGATTTTCTTTGCTCCATCGGGCGAAATGTTGGTGGTAAAAGTTTGCTCGAAACGATTTTGTGGATTGTGAAAACCTCCTGCCACAAACAAGGGATAGTCGGTGGGAATGTGTGCTATTCTGATTTTGCTCAGCGTCACTGGTGCAGCGTCATCAGTGGGTTGCCCTTTTTGCGCTCCCGCCGTTTGCAGCGCACGCTGAATGTTGAGCGTCAATTTGGCCAAAGTGCGCATGAGCTTCACATTGAGTCGAAGGGCATTTCCTGACTTGTGGTTGGCAGTGACCGTGCCGGAGAGTCGCGCTGTCATGGGGATACCATTGGCGGCAACAACTTTCTCTATCAAAGGATTTGGGGAAGAGATTCGGGTCAAGGCATTGCGAAAGAGGGCTTCTCTGAAGTAGACACCATCGAGGGCAGTGGTCATCTCGGGGGGTTCGTTGGCAACAAAGAAGAACTCATATTCTCCCGTGGGGAGTGCAATTTCTTTTCTGAAATTAGTGAGGTCTGCCAAAGGGTGAACGGCATTGTGCACCACGTCACCATCGCCTTTGAGACAGATGATGAGTCGAATCTTATTGACGCGGTCTTCATTGTCAACATTGTCGCTGTTGATGGACTCTCCCGTTTGAGCGCGAGTGTCGAAAGTGACCACCCCTCTCACTCTACTACGAGCAGCAACTGGCTGTTCTTCCTCATAAACACGATTGCAGCCCACCGCTCCGAAGAGGGTGAGTAACAATAACAGAGCGAAACGACTGAATTTATGAGAAATCATACGTTGAAATAGGGACATATACACGGTGAGAACTTGTGAAATCATGAGGATGCTTATTCTAGGACAAATTTGTCTTGTTTCGCCTCCGTCCAAGGCAACACAGTGATATTGGAAGAAATGTAGGTGGGCGTCAGATCGGCTGGCGTGTCGTCAAGTGGTGGATCCCCCAACGTACCAGGCCCTGAAACACTTTTAATAGTGATTTTATAGAGATGATTGCGCACCACTCCATAGCGGCCATAGGCATTTAGTTTAGGTTGCTGTGCGTCGGTGAAGTGTCGGATGGGAATGAGGTATTTACAAACGCCATCTTTATAGAACTTAAGCCCATATCTGTCAAATGATTCCGCAGTTGTATTATTGACCTTCACACTGTTATTGTACAACTGCGTCACGGTTTCCTTCCAACCACTCGGCATATTCATCGATTCGTCAGTGGAACTCCCACCCCGAGCTTCATTAAATTTCTGAGCTAATTGATCATAACTCATATAGACACCTTTGTAATAAGCCCAGGTGGTGGTGCCAGCAGGCAGACCTTTGGGGACATACTTCAATGTCACTAAGGCATGAGTGAGTTGGTTATTTTTTTGATTGTCGGCATTGACCGTATTTTCCGTAGCGAAAAGTCCACTATCGTCGTCCCATCCTCCATTAGATTGTTCGCTAATGTCGTTTTGAAAGTGCACTCTTCGCTCAGCTTCGTCTGTCACCGCCTCCATATTAGGGTCTACGGCATATCGATTGACAAGAGGGGTAAGGACTGTTTCATCGGTGAGCAGGGCATCGGTGGTGGGAGTGCCACTGGATTTAAGCGCCTTTCCGGGTATTCTCACAAATAAGATTTGGTGTTGACACCTACCAATCTGAAATTTACAAACTCTGCTTCGCCTCCTAGTGCATTGGGAGCGGCTACTTTATCTCCTTTCTTGAGGTTGATAAAGATTTTGGCCACAAAACGCTCCAGAGTGATGCGAAGGGGATTTTCTTCTGCCACGGCCTTCGTGGAAAAGATTCGCCAATTCACCACAGGCACAAATTCTGTGGAACACATCATCATAACCGCCTTACTGGACGACCTTTTTGGACCCTGACCATCTTGTGCTGCCTGCAATTCTGCTAATGTATGCCCAGGGGCGAGAAGTCCGGTAAGCGCATCATGGGGATTGGTTACCGCAAAAATATAGTAGTTACCGGGTTTGATTTTTTGAGCTTTGATTTTGAAGGGATTGCTCGAAAAACTCCCTCCCACTACGTCACTAGCTGACACAGATATTTTTTGAACGAACGCGCCTTCAAAATTATAAATAGCCAAGATAACACTACTGAAACCATTGTCGCCTGCGCTTCCTCCGTAGGTGTCACCTTGATTTCCATTGGCTACACTATTGGCTGTTGCTCTCGTGGAAGATGGTGCTGGCACATCATTGCCCAAACCGTCCGGAAGATTGATATTGACAGAAATCCAACCGTCTTCTTTCGAATTATCGCCAGAGAGTTCAGCCCAGTCTTTGCTGCACGAAACGAAGCACTGCAAACAGAGCGTAAACAGTGTTAGGAGGGTGGTTTTGGTAAAAAAGGAGAACATAAAAAATTAGGAAGTGAGTTGAGAATGAGTGTCGGAACGTAACAAAAGTATGAGTGTCTACTGCTGACTAAGTTTCATTTTGCACTGATGATAAACAAAGGGGCATAGCCACACAAATACCTCCTCTACTTTCATTGCTTTTTCAGAAAACTTGCCTTGCACACCATTCTTTGCGGAAGTTCATTGCGGAAGGACAGTTCTTGAAATCCGTAAAAGATAAACCCAAATCGGTCATTAGACCGTTATGGTGCAATTTGTTACTGAGAATATAACTTCCTGCCATCTTTCATTTTCTTGTTGGCATCTTGTTGCTCGTTCGTTCTCGACGTAGCCCGCTATGCCTTCAAACTCACAATCAACCATCTGCTCAACAATCTAATGAAATCTATTCAGGATCTAATGACCTATTTGGGATAAAGGAAAAAGAGGAAACTGTTTTTTCTCCTCAGAAGTTTGTGGAAATGAGTGTATTGTTGAAGATGAAGCAAAACTCATTTTCGCAACATCAACACAGGGTGATGCATAAAGGGAGCGCACTGAATTACGTGCCCAAACTGAGCCTCAGAACTAACGCCACAGTTTGTCCCTTGGGCACACGTCATTATTTTCCTTCCGGGCGCAAAGATACGATGAACTTCTTTCCTGCAGAAATATACGCGTATAAAAACAACATTTCACCATTACCCCCCCCCATTTTGCTAAGTAAACCTTTCAAACAAAACGAATTACAAGCACTTAGCTCCCCCAAAAAAGACAGACTAAAATTCACTCCGATGAAGAAAAACAAAAATCACGTCATAAAACTATCCACTAACAAATGCTAACGAAAGAGTTTTACATCGCTCTCACGCGTGCGCGTGCGCGCGCATCACAGGAGTTTTACACTTTTTGCTGTCACAAGTGTCACACGAACCATTACATCCAACTAACAGTCAATGGATTATGCCATAATATAAAGTTATTTTAAGAAAACAGCAAATCAACAGCGCCGAAAATGTCTTTATTCAGCAAAATTCGGGTGCATTTTAGTCGGTGATACTAGTGCATTTTGCCCTACAAAGGAACAAGGGGCAAAAGAAGCGAACTTTGATACAAAACGACACGTTGTTTTGAAGAAAACGACACGTTGTTTTGGAGAAAACGACACGTTGTTTTGAAGAAAACGACACGTTGTTTTGAAGAAAACGACACGTTGTTTTGAAGAAAACGACACGTTGTTTTAGAGAAAACGACACGTTGTTTTCCAAAGGGAAGAAAAAGCAGACGGCAATCTACTGATAATCTGTTTTTTACGATGCGTTTTGCAGCGAAAATGTGACACTTGTGACAGCAAAAAACACAAACTGCTGTAGAGTGTGCGCGTAGATGCGTACATACACACGCGCATACACGCACGAGGGGAGCAAATCCACGGTTTCATCCCGATACCTTCAAGTATGAGTAGTAGTTCTTCTGCTACTCCCGACACAACAAATACAGCGCAATAGCTCAGACTATTGCGCTGTATTTGTTTTTCTAGCTTACTTTATTTTTTAGAGGGTTCTATTCTGTTATGGCTTTCTTCTTCCTCGGTTTAGGAAAAGGAAGGAGCGGTGCCAAGGTTTGCAACACTACGATAGCGTGCTGCCGATGTTCAACCGAAAGCACATAATGCTCTTTTGCCCCAGGATAGGGAAAGCCCGTTTCTGCCTCTGCCAACAAATCGGAGAGTGCTGGAAGTATTTTCACATACACGGTGTCATCACACACGAGTGCCACACACTTACCATCGAGATAAAGCCCATATTCTCCAAACATCCGTTTGGTTTCCACCACCCCAGCAGTGGACACTTGCGCCACCACATAGTCTATAAATTCCTTTGACGTTGCCATAAATACGCTAACTATTTTATTACTTATTCTTACTGTCGCCAAACACACGACTAGTGATCAAACAGATTTCCCCATCTATACTTCGAATCGAAGCACAAATGGGGAGTATCTAAATGATGTATTGCAATGTGCTATCCTTTATCCTCAAAGGAAAAAGTTTTTTATGCAAGTTGTTGCTGAATGTAAGCCTCCATCTTTGGCGTAGCTTCTTCCACACATTCGAGCAAACGGAATTGGTTGGCTGCGCGCTCCAAGTTGTGCAAGGTGTGCGTGGTCTTGAAGTAGGTGTCGCCATTGAGATAGTCTGCCAAGAAGCGGATGCTCTGCATATAGGGGAAGAGGGCGACAGCATAGGGCAGATTTTCAATTTCGATGGGGGTGAGAAAACTTTTTCCTCCTGCGAGATAACCTCCTGCGAGGCTTCAAAGACATCGAAACGGAAAGCGATGTTGTCGAGATTGGGATCGTCTTCGCGCGTGGTGTTGGCTGCGGTGCGGAGGAAGTCGCCAAAGTCGGAGAAGATGAAAGAGGGCATAACGGTGTCGAGGTCGATGACGCAGAGCACTTGACCGTCTTTGTCGAAGAGGATGTTATCGACCTTGGTGTCGCAGTGGCAAATGCGCTTGGGGAGTTTGCCTTCGCGATAGAGCTTTTCGCTCTTGGTCATTTCGTCTTCACGCTTGAAGAGTTCGTCGAGCAAACGTTTCACTTCGGGTTCTTCTGCGCGACTGGCCTTGTTGTCGGCCACGGCTTCTTTGAGTTGGCGCAAACGGAATTCGATATTGTGGAAGTCCTTGATGGTTTCTCCCAACTGGGTGGGAATGTCGGCAAGCATCGCTTGGAATTCGGCAAAGGTTTTGCCCACAATCTTAGCATTTTCAAGGCTTACACCGCTCTTGGATGTGGTGTCGGCAATGAGCACCATGACGCGCCAATATTTTTCTCCATCGTGATAATAGTAGGCACCGTCTTGTGTGGGAACGAAGCGCAACACTTTGCGTTCGAGGTCGGGCGTGCCGGCAGCTTCTAGTTTCTTGCGGATGTGCGAAGTAACTTCGATGATGTTGTTCATAAGCAAGTCGATGTCGGGGAAGATGGCGACATTGACGTTTTGGAGCACATAGTCGGGGGTGTTGCCCGTGGTGACAACGGCGTAGGTGGTGTTGATGAGTCCGTTGCCGAGGGGATGAATATCGGCAATTTCGCCTTGAATGGCGAATTGTTGAGCGATGTTTTTAAGTTGTTGTTCCATTGTTATGGGAGCATTAGTAGGATTTGTGAGCGAAGATACGGAAAATTTTCTATTCCGGCTTACTTACACCCAGAAAAATGCAACTGCATTTGGCAAAATGAACCAGACTTACACAGATTCCATCGCAAAATAGGCCGGAATTTCACATTATCCGTCACGAAATCGGTGAGAATTTCACATTATCCGCCACGAGATCGACAAGAATTTCACGGAATCCGCCACGAAACGGACGATATTTTCACATAATCCTTCGCTAAATCGACAGGAATTTCACAGAATCCCCATTTAGAGAAGTGGGTTTTAGCGCACAAAAAAAGAAAATCCTCGCTCAGCATTCTCGGGGAAAACTAAGCGAGGAAGAAAGAGTTTAGCGTTAATACTTTTATGCTATAATGACCGATTGGAGATTACTCG